>ERZ500990.213-NODE-213-length-21280-cov-4.636184_pt1 | contig 21280 bp, 11 predicted proteins | sample MGYA00248876_ERZ500990 | MGnify/ENA primary metagenome ERZ500990 (study PRJEB25958, sample SAMN03398517) | human skin metagenome | study: EMG produced TPA metagenomics assembly of the Human Skin Microbiome Metagenome (human skin metagenome) data set.
CAGATTGAAGCAGCCCAGCCGATCCAATCCAAGCGAGTCCGCACCGCATTGCAGCACAATGGCGCCTGGTTGGAAGGTATAAATACACGGTTCGATGACACTTTTGAACAGATATACATATGAGCTGTCATCAATACCGTCTTGTAGTGGCACATTCAAACAAAAGTGCTTGCCTAAGCCCACACCAGTCTCACTTATATCGCCCGTACATGGAAAAAAGTCGTTGCCATATTTGTGGAAAGACACGGTCATTACTCGATTCGATGTATAAAAAGCCTCTTGAACACCGTCTCCATGATGAATATCAATATCAATGTACAATACGCGCGGAAAAGTTTGTAATAGTTCCAGAATCGCCAATACAATGTCATTGATGTAGCAGAATCCACTCGCCTCGAACTTCTTCGCGTGATGAAGACCGCCAGTCCAATTGATAGCAATATCTGTTGCACCTGCTCGAAGCCTTCTAGCAGCAGCTAGAGAGGCACCAGCATAGGCCCGGCAAAAATCATACATGCCGTCGAACACAGGACAGTCATCAGCGAAATTAAAGCGCGTAAATGCAGAAGAAAGAGGGGTCGTTGGTGTGGTCTTGCTCAGAAAGTCGACATAGTCACTGTCATGGAATCTTTCCAATTCCTCTCGAGATGCCCAACGCGGTGAGTAGACATCCATATACTTGTGCAAACCATAACCATGAACGAGACGATTAGTGAGAGCAAGTCGTGCCGGCTTCATAGGGTGGTGTTCTCCGTAATGATAATCCGAAACGCCTTCAGTAAAATAATACGACACACGAGGATTAAAATGAGAATGGACACTTTTGGCATCAGCAAGCAATGCACCTGCATTCAAATCAGGTGCACCATCTGCTTTATACCTGGTGCGATCATAAAAAAAGGGCGCATCAGAAAAAGTGGGAAGCACGCGTGCCTTTGAATAGGCTGAAGCATCGTATTCTAACACGACCATAAGACGATGCCCTCAACCACGCCTCGGCCAGCAAGGGGCGAACGTTGTTTGAGGACGTCAAGAACGGACGACTGATTGCATCGTATCACGTGAGCGATGGTGAAAGCCTGGAGGCCAAGAAAAGACTTGTTGAGGAGCATTCGCGTTTAGTTGGGTCGTGACTGAATCCTTACATGGATCTTGGGCGCCATTATCTGCCATGGCGTCTCAACTAAGAATCAATTTAATAAGTATGGATGTCTACATTTGTTTCTTCGTGACAGGAATGTTTATAACTGGTATTTTCAACTCCATTGTAGTTAAATGGCAGGATATGCAATGTGTTAAGAACTGTGATGCCCACAGTACCGAGGCACCCATATTTTATTCGCAGCCAGTATGGCAGACACTTCAAATGTTTATTGGTGAATCCTTTTGTCTTCTTGTATTTGGTGTCCGCTCGATCACACAAGCGTATCAAGACGCAAAAGTGTCTGAAGAATGTCAGTCACTCCTTTCACATTGGCAAGTAAGAGTATATGGTAGCATGGAAGTGGTACAACACCCCAGAGGCCCGTCTAGACCATGGTACATGCGCAGTTTCAAGTTTTTTGTCCCGGCAACTTTTGATATTATAAGCTCGACTCTCATGAATCTCGCTCTGTTGATGATGCCCGTAAGTATTTTCCAAATGACGCGCGGCGCTCTCGTTTTGTGGGTGGGATTGTTAAGTGGTTTATTTTTACGACGCTATTTGCCTCTGTATCAATGGCTCAGTTTGGTGCTCGTAATGCTGGGGATTGTCACTGTGGGACTGAGCAGTTTACTTGTCTCTGTCACTGCCACACAAATCATAACCTCGGCCATGTCTACAACACCGGATTCTGCGATCAAGACGCTCCTGGGGCTGATGGTCGTATTTGGAGCGCAGATTTTTTCAGCCCTGCAATTTGTGTGGGAAGAAAAGATGATGGTGGACCATCTCGTCGAGCCATTACTGGTCGTTGGTTTGGAAGGCCTCTTTGGCATTTTCCAAGTGCTTATTCTCATGTGGCTATTGCATTTTTTTATCGGATCTACGCCGCAAGGCCGCAGTGGTATCTTTGATATGCGAGAGGCTTGGCACCAAACCATGGGCGTAAAAAACGTCCGAATCAGTGCGGTCGGGTGTGCCATAAGCATTGCGTTGTTCAATGTGTCTGGAATGACAGTGACTAAATACCTAAGTGCGACAACACGCAGCACGATTGATACTTTTCGTACGCTGGGCATTTATGCAGTAAGTGTAGCTCTTGGGTGGGAGGTGCTCTATCCTGTGTCGGGGACTGTCCAGATTCTTGGTTTTGTTATCTTGGCCTATGGCACATTCATGTTCAATGGTGTCATTTCCCCTCCTCACTTCTTGCAACGAAAGCAAACAATAACGAATGGTGATGACATGTAAATAGAAATGGCTTGTTTTACTTGGGGAAGAGTCATAAACATCTTACAGAATCAATCCAAAAAAAAACCTATTTTACTCATTGCCGAAGCGCATACCTTCTTCGATAGCTAAAACAAGCTTGTTTTCCAAAACTTCTTTCGATGGATAGGGCGGGAGATCAATGCGGTTAAAACATGTGTGTGACTTTGGCAGTTGGTTGACCTCACCTGACTTTTCAATGGTAAAGCGACGCGGACCATCTGATCCCTGTAAATCTTTGAAGCCATTGACAGGGATACGGGATGTGCCCGTGGCAAACTGAAGCAGCCGTGAGCGCTGCTCGGCAGGCCACTGTTGCACACATTGCCAGAACCACTGGACCACATCGTCCTGTTCTGTAAAGCCACGATAGTCCGTAAACCGTTTCCAGTCATCGACATCAATCTCAGACATGCCGCCCATCAGAAGCTCCAATTCGCGCTCATCAAATACGTTAATAAGATCCAGAGGAATCAGCTCTGAAAAGCCACTGATAAAAGCACGGAACTGTTCCTCCACTCGCTTTATGATGCGCCATTCGACCATGCAGTCAACATACTCGTGCTTATTCTCGTTGGTGACGTCGATTTGTTCACCACCAGGCTTGAGCTCAACGGTCACCATCTCACCGAACTTGTCCTCGAGAGTGCTAAATGTCTCTTCCATGACTCCCTCGATGGAATTGTCAAGCATCCATTGCAACGAGCGGTGATAATCAGCATCCACACTTTCCATATCAGCTAATGTGATTTTCTTCTTCAGAATCATCTTATAGAACGAAACAATGAAGTGTGCGTCGAGGAAGCGGCGATGGAAAATGGCGAGACCAAGCACACGGCCAATAAATTTGAAGTAGTTCAAGTGCTCTGGATTGATGCCAGAATGTGGGTTGATTTGCAACGTGTAGTTATCGTGTGCACTGTACTCGAAGAGGCAGTAAAATGGATTGAACATTTCGTGCGAAAGTAAGAAGAAAAATTCACGAGACACACCGCCATAATCCAAAGCATCCTCGCCTTCAAATTTAATCATGAGGCGCTTTTTAAGATCATTCGGCTGTTGGCGCATAATTTCAGCATATGAGTCTTCGAAAATATGAGTTCGCCGCACCTTGACGTGACACTGGCCGGGGATAGGACGCAGTGCAGGCTGCGACCGAAAGTAAATGAGCTTACGACGAAAGTCACGCTTATACTGAGGCACATTTTGGTCGAGTGAGCTAGGAAGACGGGGATCGTCCCATGTTGTGGTTTTAGTGTTGTGATCCACAAAGTACACACGAGCCGTTGAAGTGAGGCGCATCTCCCAACCGCTCGGCAAAGGACCCAGCTGACTCACGCTCTGAGGCTGCAAGCTCAAATTGTTTCCATTAGGGCCCATAATACGCAGAATTTGCTGACGGCGTGGATCAACCCAAGTCGTTGTACGTGTGTTATGATCCACAAAGTAAGGTCGTCCCTCGGCCGTTGTGCGCTGTTCCCATCCACTGGGTAAGGGACCTGCACCAGACGAAGTGGAGTTCGAAGCGGCACCGAGAGGTGTTGACCTATTAGACGAATTGCTTTGTCCTTGGTTTTGGCCCTCGACACCTAAAAAGTCGTCAGCCACGGCCATGTTGTTCATGCGCGTGCGGTCCAGCTCGGCATTCTGGCGCTGCACACTAGGATCATTCGATGGTCGTGTCCATGTCGTCGAGCGGGTGTTATGATCGACGTAGTACATACGTCCAAGATGATCGGTACGGCGTTCCCAACCAGGAGGCAATGGCTCCGAGTCGGGGTTTCGCGACTCTGTCGCTCGGCTTTGCGTTGGGGCCTGTGTGGCGCTGGACAGAGACACAATGGGCGCAGGGTGTGGCGTATTGGTAGCAGATGTCTGGCTATCAGACGGCACAACAATAGGCACAGCCGGTTCAATGTTGGTTGACGACGAGCCGACCGACGACAGGCCAGAAGGACGCACCGCTGCTTCGGGATGCCCTACACGAGCAGGCACAGCAGGCGAAGATACTGCGGCGGGTACCGTTCCAGAGGCACCAGGTAAGGTAGACGGAACCGGTGAGGCAGCAGCGGCAGCGTGGGAGGCATTGGAGCTGGAAGCAGTGGATGTGACAGGCGCCAGGCCAGCAGATGTAACGTGAGAAGTTGTGGCGGATACACTGGCAGGTAGAGGGGTCGAGACATTGGTGTTAAGATCAATAATAAGTTTGCCATGAATTGGGAGGTTGTCGTTGGACTTCTTCAGGTCCCGCGTGAGTAGTGCCTTGCCTCCAAGTTCGAGGTCGATAACATCAGCCACACGTACATTGATGACACCGAGAAATCCCTGGTCGCGTTTCTTAAATTTTTTTTGGTCAAAGATCTGAACTGCCACAACGGAAGCGTCATTGACCGATACATCGAAAGAGTCATTCCAGTAAGGGTTCAGTGTTTTCTTGATGACAGAGGTGGTGTGGGTTTGCTCACCATCTACTGTTACAATAGCAAATGGGTCAGGCAAGCGAAATACATCCCGCTGCACGGTTAGCACACCCACACGAGCGGTCATGTCGACATACCTTGGTCAGGCCATCGGCCGCCACCACAGTAATGCGCATTTTGCGCGTACTTCGAGGCGTCAGCAAGATAACAGAAGTATACATACAGTCTTCCGGGAGCAGAAGGGCTCACCATGCTAGTGTACGACGCGGTAACGTACGGCCCACTAAGCTGGGAGTTGTCGTTCAAGTTGCAAAATGGCCGGCACCTCGCTGTCCGCATCACGGGTGAATGGGCAAGGGCACGTGGCTGCACGTGAGGTGCATCACGTGTACGGTTCTTCGGCATGACCATCGACAAGGATCAGTGACAACGAACGTTTTACAGGCGCTGAAGGTAGCAATGACGACAACGGCGCCAGCGTTCACGAGCGCACAGCGCCAGCGCGCTGCAGCATTGTATCGTTCTTTGCTCAGAACGACGCGCGATCTGTTCCAAGGTGATCAGCGCGCACTTCTAGCTGCGCATCAAGAGACACGAAACCGGTTCCTCGCTGCGAAGAACGAGCGTGATGCCGCCAAGATCGACGAAAACCTAGATATGGGCGAGCAAGTCAATTACTTACTGAAGCACAATGTGGTTCAAGGGGTTTCGGAGCCGGAGTCTGGCTCCACCTACAAACTGCGATTCACAGAGCACACAGAGCTCGGTTCGAATGATACCATTAAGCTTACTCGACCGGCACCGACACTCTCAGAGATTGAGCGCACCAAAGGCCAGCGTGGTGCATCTGCACGGGCATTCTCTACAGGTAGGCGAGTGTTTGCCGCAGCCGGAGATGACTCGGGTTCTATTCCGCGTCCAGTGCCGCGGTTCCCAGGCATTGTCATCCTGTCGGATGGTTCCGCGGTGCGCATGACCACCACGTCGCCTCGTCATATAACACGTACTACACGTGATTTCACGAACCATCCGCTCTGGAATCCTATGTCCGGTGGACGAGGCGAAGGCGATGTGGACGACGATATGGGTCGTCTTGGATGGTTCCGTCGTCGTTTTGCGGACGCTGGCGCAGGAGTGGCACAGAAGCCGTCAGTGACATTCGACGAGAGCGATCTAAGCTGGATGAGCGGTGGTCGCGAGGCACGCCCTGGCGCTGCGGTCCAGACCAAGAAGGGCAAAGGAAAAGGGAAAAAGTAGCGCATAAGAGCTACGTATCTGACGGCGGAGGCCGCCGGCCCCAAGCTATCCGAATGGGATGATCCTGCAGAACGACTTTGTTGGCGAGTAGCGTCGCCATTTTTTCCGCATCCTGTCGCGTCTTGAAGTGAACAAAAGCACAGTGTGACGATGTGACAAGTTGGATGCTGGCGAGTGCCTTTTGCTTGTCGAGTGCGGGCATGGTTGTGGTCAGTAGAGTATGTAGTTCATCCTGGTTTATATTATGTGGCAAGCCTGCGAAAAAAAGGGTGCGAATGCGCTCATCCGGAGGCGCTGTCAGAGCCTTGGCACCCGCAGCCTTTTTCAGGACAGGCATATCGACGTGCCCTGGCGCGCGATGAGGCAGAGATGGTGGAGCAGGCGTCAAGGGCGATGCATTCTCGTGCTTATAGGGACACGCTTGGCCCCGAGCACAGTGGCCACGCGCATAAAAAGAGCACACGACTGGTCGCAATTGCTGGTAATCAGGTTCGGGACGTGCGAGCTTCTTCAGGACCTCATGACCTGCCCGCGATGGCCCGACAAGCTCTTTTGTAGCTTCAGGTGATGCACCATCCAGCAATGCATCCATACGATTTACAAAATACTGGCGGTTGATGTCAGACATGGGTATCTTGACCGACGTCCCGAGGGCGGCATCGCGCACCTGCGTCGGCAAATGGTAGTCCAGATCAAGAATGCAAGATTGGCATACATGACGTATCTTGGCACATGTGGTGCAAATTTCTGTGGTCTTGAAACGCATACCACTACCGGGATTCCACCGAAAGACGGTGCATGGCCTGCCACACACTTTGCATTCTTTCCCTAGATGGTGTTTGGACATTCGCACGTACGGATTGGGACCAAGACACGTTTCACATACAATAGGTGTGTCTGCTGACGACGAGCCGGCACTGGCGGCTCCCTGCTTGTTTAGAAAGCCGTACGACATGCCGCAACGTTGGTGATCTCGATGCGCTGACACAGCCGAAAATCATGCCCCCACTTCCTTCACCACGTCACGTGCTGTCCACGCACGACGTGGGGCAGCGGCGGTTCAGCAGCCTGTCCCAGTAGCGATGGCAGGAGACAAGGCACCAGACGCATCGTCTGGGCAAAGTACAGATACGAGTCCCAGCATAAAAAATCTTGCGCGTCTTTTGTCGATGCTCCAGTCGGGGGCAGAGGATGCCCCTCCGGCGCCTCACGAGCACAAGTTTTGGAAGACGCAGCCAGTGAAGCAGCCCGGCGATAAGTCCGAGTTGCCGATGGGCGCCATCGAGCCGAATAAGCCACCCGAATGTGTACGCTCCGAGCCTTATGCCCTGCCGAGTGATTTTGAATTCGTCACTGTGAATATGGATCGAGACGAAGAGCTCAAGGAGGTGTATGATCTGCTGACACACCACTATGTTGAGGACGGTGAGGCGACCATGCGGTTCAAGTATACACCTGACTTTTTGCGGTGGGTCTTGCATCATCCCAACTACAACAAGGCATGGCATGTTGGCGTGCGCGTCAAGTCATCCCAAAAACTCGTGGCATTCATCGCTGGTATTCCTCAGGAATTGCGCGTACGTGACACAGCCTTTCACGTCACAGAGATCAACTTTTTGTGCGTGCACAAGCGGCTTCGTACCAAGCGCATGGCGCCGGTGTTGATTAAGGAAATCACGCGCCGTTGCAACCAAAGCGGCATTTTCCAGGCGATTTACACGGCCGGTCAAGTGTTGCCAACGCCGATTTCGTGTGCTCGGTACTACCATCGCACGCTGCGGGCACGCAAGCTTGTCGAGATTGGTTTTAGTTCCGTCCCGAAAGGAATGACTATGGAGGAGCACGAGGCCCGCTTTGCTTTGCCGAGCACAACGAGTGTGCCGGGTCTGCGAGAGATGCAAGCGTCGGATGTGCCGGCTGTTGGTCGGCTGCTACGGCGGTACATGGCTCGCTTCGATATGGCTCCTCGCTTCTCCGATGCCGAGGTGCGCCACATGTTTGTGCGTGCAGCACCGACGACGCCAGCTGCACAGCCGGTGATCTGGGCGTACGTGGTTGAGGCGCCCAATGGAAGTATCACCGACTTTTTCTCCTTCTACAATCTCCCATCGTCGGTCTTGGGTCACGAGAAGCATGACACTTTAGCAGCGGCGTATCTATTTTACTATGCGAGCGATGCTGCTTTTGACAACGAAGTGACGCCGTCCACAAGCGACGAGGCGTCGCCGTACGACATCGCGCGAAAAGAGAAGCCCGCGTGGCAGTGCAGCGACCAGAGTCATCTCACGGCAAGGGAGGCAGCAGACGAGGCGCACGTCCAACCATGGTACAGTGAGTCACTTGAATGCAAAAAGCGACTCAAGGCACGACTATGCGCGCTGATGGACGACATGCTCATTCTCGCTCGCGACCAAGGCTTTGATGTGGTCAACTGCCTAACAGGGATGGACAATGCGCTGTTTACGCAGGAGCTCAAGTTTGGCCCGGGTGATGGGTTCCTGCGCTTTTATCTATTTAACTGGCGTGTGGCGCCGATTGCTGGTGGTATGGGTACTCGTAAAGACGAAGAGGGTCTGGACCCAGCGGCCGTTGACGAATCGGCGGCGGTGGCCCGTCCCCTCCCGCCTACGACGTATGGCTCAGGGAATGGCATAGTGATGGTATAAAGGCTAAGGCACTCGGATAAGCTGGCCCCATGAATGCCACATGCGCGTCACCAGATGGGCCCGGCCAGACCAGCCATCGCGAGACAGGTGGCCACATTCGAGGGCCGATATGTCAGCTTCTACCTCGTCCAGGAGGCGCGTTCGCATAGTATGATGGCCCATACACGCGTGCCGAATGAGGATATGGAGCGCCGTACGGAGTGTGCTGGCATCTAGTAGCAGGTATCCGAGCTTGGATGCGTCGTCCGCGTCGTCTGCACACAATTTATCAGCATGACGCAAGGCTTGCCATGCCTCGAAGCGAGCTTGAACGATGCCCGACGCGTGGAGTGATAGCTTGCGACCAGACACCCACCGAACGCTGCGACGTAGGCCTGCATACAAGAGATAGACAAGTGCCAATGCCGGTGCCAATCCCACGGCGCCAAGCAGCAACTCTTGCGACTTGAGGAGCCAGTCAATGCCGCTCAGGGCCACCTCCAAGTCCACCTTGGCTTTTTGGACCTGAATCAGAAGCGTGCGTAGGAGCGAGCCCGATAAGAACCCGCGAAGGGGCGCACGCATAGCTGACTCGTACACCTGCCATACCTGCGTCAAGTCACCGGTGCGTGTGCGCTCCGCCAGAGCCGCGAGTTGAGATGCATTCATATGCAGTGTGTCACGGCCCAGTGCCTCGACCATGCGCTCCAGACTCTCTTCGTCGGCCACAAGACTATCGCGGCGGACAAGCAACGCCCGCTCCTTTCGACCGGCTCGTAGAGTATCGAGCAAGCGCATGGCCGGTACGTAGATCCAACCAACAGCGAGACCCTGCACAGCATCCCATGCAGTTGTGATCTGCGCAAAGATATCCGCGCCATGTCGATACACGAGCGTGGCAGCGGCCCATGATATCAGAGGGTACACGACGACCAGAGGCCATGCATGTGTCCAAAGGCTCGGCACGCCACAGGCCTGGAGGACGCGAGATACGCCGGATTCATGCATCGCCACTGCATCAAGTAGTGCCGCTGCCGCTACATCCAACGATGCCTTGGCATCGAGAGGCTCATCATACGACATGGCGTCGCATCCGACACGGCACAGATACGATGTGCGTTCCGATACAGGCTGCGTTTCCGAAGCGTACCATGCCATCACTAGCATCCCAAGCGCACGAACTGTGGCAGCCCGAGCTCGGCGAAGCCGTGAGCACTTGGCCTCAGCATCTGCACGCAGGCCACGCACGCCCCATCCTTGAGTGTGTGGTAGTCTTGTGGTGATTCGCGCAGGCAGTGTCTGAAGCCACAGAAGTCCTGCACGCAAAGGTTCCTTTCGAACCCGACACCAGTAGGATTCTGCCTCCTGCAGCGCGCGCGCGTCCGACATGAGCGTATTCGTGACGTGAAAGTAGACGGCGTACACGATCCGCGCCATGTCCGCGTCTGTGGCACCAGGTTCATGCCGCGTGCGCGCGAGCGCTGTGCCTAGCGCCGCACATGTACGCAGCCGCAGCAGCGTACTCACACTTGACGTGCGACCAGACGGCTCCGGCAGCGCATACAGTGCGTCGCCGATGGACGCATGGACGGCCATCGACATGGTGGAGACCGACGCGCGTCGCCTCCACGTGCAATCGGACGGGACCCAACCACACGTTGGGCCAAGGAGTGGGGGCGTACACGTCTTAATTTTTGCGGCGCTGCACAGGCAGTATGACAAGTGCGCAGAACCCGTATCATAGGGTGGCGCAGACGCTGCAGTACTGCCTGGATGCGACTCTGCAGACGATGTATAAGCAGAAGCATACGCAGGTGACGGTGCATGTGAGTGCACCCATCATGTTGGCGAGTGTCTACATGTCTTATGCGATGCAGTTCTTACAAGCACGAACGACGGTGGGCATGACGAGCTCCACGGCGCCTTCCGTGCTCGCGTCTGTTTCGTTGTCCGCCCACATCTCTGACTTGATGCAGGCCACGTTGGATGCCATTGCAGCGCAGGCCTCTGCGAATCGTGTCGAGCTGTTCATGTCCTCGGCGTCGACCTTCCTTCTGATGACGACACGATCCTATGGAACGCATGCGCCCCGCTTTGTAGACAATGCTGACTACGATGAAGATGTGCCGTGGTACCCCAGCTCGTCATACCCTATCGCTGCGCTCTCGCTGCTGATCCACACGTTTTCGTGTCTTGTGCACAACACGGCCCAGGACTCGCGCGTCATCGTCGAACCTCAGCTCGGGACGCAAGCCAATCAGATCAGTGTGAATGTGTACTTTGACGCAAGCATGCCCGTGGATGAGGCAACGTGGCCACCATGGCTAGGTCCCTATGTCGATCTCCAAGCGGTTCTGGATGATTTTGGCTTTGAACTGTCCCAAATGCCCCTGTCCCAGACCGACATGGAGCAGAACGAGAAATTGGCGTCATTCTTAGACGCCAAGCATCCGACGCGCCTCAACATCACACTGGGGCGGCCTCTAGGCGCCGACCTACTGACGAGCGAAGCGTCCAGCGACCGCGATGCACCTATGATTGCACCTGGCATCACGATGATATCCGTCTTGCCTATGCTACAGCGGCACCGTGTATATATGCCTTTCCCCGACATGGCTCTATGCCGCCAGCTGCGCGAATACCTCGAAGATTGGGAATGCACGCTCGTGGACATGCATGAGCGTCCTGACCTGGCCATTGTGTGTCATGACACCCAAGAAGTACACACGATTACCAAGGCCCGGATACCTTGCATTTTTATATCGACTCTGCCGCGTATCACATCGACGCTGGCAGAGCCTCTGCCCCGCTCGACTGTCCCCATTACCGAACCTGTCAGTCGCGGACGCCTGGCTCTTGCATTTTATCACATTTTGTATAAGGACGACAAGCAAAAAGAGGCGAGCGAACATGTGCTCGCCACGGAATCCCACTCGGACATTCATGCGCTCACACTCGAGGCTATGGCAAGTCACCTTGCAACGGTGTCAACACGGCAGCAGGTTTCATTGCCGTCAGTCGCCTTGATGAGCCCAACCAGCCCGTCTGTGCACGGAGGTGCATCGATCATGCCGAACCTCGACACTCGAACCCCCCCTCTGCCGCAGGCATCACCCCATGTACATTCTGTCGGCTCTCAAAAGATCGATGCACTCGCACCCTCGTCCGACTACTTTACCCAGGCGGTCTCGCGCCTTGCTTCTCAGGCCAATATTGCCGGCGGACGTCTGGTGCACGGTGCCGATGGTCGACCCGCGGGTCTCTACTTCCAGCCCCGAGAAAGCTGTGCATCGCAGAATAGCAAAGCAGGAAGCATCAATCCTGCCATCGATGCACGCCGCCCTCATGTTCAGACACATCGGAGTGATAAAACAGGCCGACCGACCTCTACCCCAGCCCCTCCCACGCCATCATATCCGACAGCATCGATGTTGCGCGCAGCACAATCACAACTGCCTAGTGTCAAAGGAAGCACGTCGGCAGTGCATGTACCACAGCTGCCCACAACCCTCTCGTTCAGTCAGCGCGACAGCATGTCACGCCCAAATGCACCCACGTCGATTCAGCTGCCACCTCGGAACTTTGATCCAAAGACCCAGCCGTCGCGACCAACACCTTTTGCGCATTTACCGAGTCGCTCAGTGCGCACTTCAGCTCAGCCACAGGAGGGTGTAGTTATCGGCAAGCGTGGCGAGGCACGGCGTGCAGGTAACGAGGTCTCGTCATCTCCATCTGCTTCGGGTGCTGCTTCATCACCAGCGTATACACCCCTGCTATCCCCACATTCAGTGTCCCGAATTCAGAAGCGCAAGATGGCTCTGCGCGAAGAATTTCTGCCGCCTGTCAATGTCCTCGTGGTCGAGGATAACATGGTAAACCAGCGCATATTGTCGACTTTCATGATGCGGAAAAAGATCCAGTATGATCTGGCTCGCGACGGACGAGAGGCGGTGGAAAAATGGCGGCGTGGCCATTTTCATCTCATCCTCATGGACATTCAGTTGCCCGTGATGGACGGCATCGCAGCGACCAAAGAGATCCGAAGGCTAGAGAACTTGGATCAGCAGGCTGAAAATACGGACGAAGGCGGCGATGCGCCCATGCAACTTGCGCGACATTCGGTCATTATCGTGGCCCTGACCGCTTCGGTCCACACCAAGGATCGAGTGGAGGCATTAGCGGCGGGCTGCAACGACTTTTTGAACAAGCCCGTCAATCTGCCTTGGCTGCAGCGCAAGATTTTGGAGTGGGGAAGCATGCAATATTTGCTGCATGCAGGCCTGAACCCGGGTCCGAGTACGACAGATCGCGAGAAACAGACTGCGCCGTATGCTCCCAAGAGCCTCTGGACTCAGGCGGACATGAAGGCGTATTCCGTGGCGAGACATCTTCATTTGCCGAAGCGTTTGCCTTCTTCGATGGAAGATTCTGATGATGATAACGATAGCAAGTTCTCTTTGCCGCCACCACAGCATGCTTCGCCATAGACAGACGTGATACCCTGATCTACAATCTACATGAGGGAGTAGGCTACAACAGGCACAACTAGGATGCCAGCAAACAGAACACTAGACCACACCGTGGCAGTCGTATATGGTGACGTACTCTGTGATGGGGGTGGAGCCTTTTCGTCGTCTGCTTTCTTGATTCCCTTCTTTACAAGCATCGCATGGAAATCAGCCGGATCGACACGTGTGCCAAGAATGGTGTCAAAGTGTACAAAAAATGGCTGAGAATAGTTGAAACGCAGACCTTGGGTCTGGTGATGCACATCATGGTAGGCAGCATTGTTCGGGAACAAGGCGTGAATGGGGTTATAGTACCATGGGAATGCATATCCGCAGTGATCACAGACCGTCTTGAAAGTAGAAAGGGTAAAGAAGACAATCGTTTGACGTAAAGTCATACAACTAAGCACACGAGCCAGCTCGGCGCCTAGCGTGTCTAGCAACACACCCTCGAGAGGGTGATTGTATAGCGCACCGAAGGCGTAAGGAACATACAGCCGGTGATGGTGCGAGTGCAACATGCGGTAAAGAAAGCGCACTTCATGCATCGTGCGATGCAGCATGTATTGCCAAGCATCGAGAACAAAGCATGCGAACCAAAACTGGAGCCAAGGAATGCCCCACCAATACAACGCGATGGCTGCCCGCACGAGGAATCCATCATACACGGGCAAATGAAGGGAGCGCATCCAGTTCAAAATTACTGGGATATCTTTGTAAGGATCCGCATCTAGACGTTCCGTCGGCGTTGCAGGCGTGTCTTCCATGATGGCGATGCCCAGGGCCGTTTGGATCGCATGCTGCAACATGACCATCAAAATCACGCGAGTCATGCTCACACGGTTGCGTCGCTTTAGTTCTTCGGGCTCGTGTAGCCGAAATTTTTCAGACCATGCAGGCCGTAGCACATCTAGAGCATGAAAGAAAAGTGATGCAGACCAGTACACAAGGACAGGCATCAAAAGAGCCAAGTCATGGTCAGAAATAGCGGTAAAGTATCGTGGAGCATTACTGTAGAAAAAAGGCAATGTTTCTCGTACTAGCGCATGCACTTCAGATGCGGCCACAGAGTCTTTCATCGTGATACTTCAAGTGGCGTTAGTCATACACATCGCACCACTTGGTCGAATTGCCACTTTAGTCCGCACGTGTCGTGAACTCCACATGACCCGCAGAGTCACAGCCTTTGCCACCAACGTACTTTCCGCGCGCCTCACGGCCCTCGCAGTTCAAGCGCCTTATGCCTATCATGCACGAGCAAAAAGGCGCCGACTTGTCACATTCGCAACGCCAGGAATCGAAGAAACCAGCACTTCGAGTAATGCATTGTTATGCGCAATCAAGTTTGCACGCAAAATTTACTACTACGATTAACAAAAGGGGATGTCACAAATCAGAACAATAAACAAGCGTAGGGCTTATACACTAAATACTACGATAGCACTGGGTCACCGTAGACTTAGATCAAGGCGGCAATGGCAATGCCAACAACACCGGCGACCACGGCAGGCACACCGCTGAAGGTAGCAGCACCATCATTGCCACCCTTGTCGTCCTCGCCGTCCTTCGAGTCCGAGTTCTTGTCATCACCGTTCTTCTCCGAGTCCTTGCCATCGCCACCGGCGGCACCCGAAGAGCTGCTAGAGGGCTGGCTGCTCGAGCCCGACGACGACTTGTTACCGCCAGACGACGAAGACGAAGGCGATCCAGACGACTTCGAGGAGCTGCTGCTCGACGACGACGAATTGGAGTCAGACGACTTCGAGCTGCCACCAGCCGACTTCGACTTGTTCGAGTCGTCCGACTTAGACTTGCCCGAGTCGTCATCCGACTTCGAGTTACCGCCGCCACCAGCAGCGGCACCACCAGAGCCACCGGACTTCGAGCCCTTGTCGCCATCGCCGTTCAAGCAGGAGTCGTCACCGCCACTGACAGGGCCGGCCTGAGCCGATTGGTTGCACTGACCCGACTTGTCACAGAGGTTAAGCGTGAACTTCTGACCCTCAGGAACCGAGACCTTCCAGGTCATCGACGTACCCTGCTGGTCACCAAGGTCGGCCTTCACCTCCTTGATATTGCCAGGGGCCGTGACGTAGAGGTGGTAAGGAGCCTCGCCACCCTGCCACGTGATCTTGACGGGCTTGCACTGAGCCACAAAGGTGGGCGTGTTCACCTTAAGAGTGTCGTCCTGGGCAGCAACAGCAGCGGCCGAGATAACTGCAATAGCGGAAAGAGTCTTAGCGTACATTGCGTAGAGAGAAAGGGTAAGGAATCAAGAGCGGCCCGTCCTCTATTTGAACTGGCACACGGGCCTCGGGCCAGCCATACTGCGGTCGGATATTTCCGCCCGTGCGTGCCACATCACGCTTGAGTGGACTCTATGTTTAAAATTGAACCAACAATTTTGTTGTATTGATGCTACGTGGCACCTGCAGTATAACAGTATAATAGCACACCCATTCTAGCCAAACAAACGCGACAAAAAACCATCATGAGCTGCAGACTTATCAAATTATGAAAGTAACACATAACAGCACTCGGTGTCGTCCAATGATATGGCTTAAATAGGTGGTTGTGTATTTTCTCCACAGTAGTATCGCGTGATCATGCATGTGTCGTGGCATTGTATGATATAGACGTGACCCGCACGCGTCAACCCTACTAAGTACAGAAATCAGAAACCGCTCTGCCTGATCAAGTGGCATGCACGTGACTGGTATGGTCGCACAGACATTCATACCATTCCGTTCCATATCGGCTGGCCGGCCAAGATAGTGGCTCTTCATGCAAGAGCTTAGTGAGCAGCATGCGGGCACACCTAGTCGGCTGAAATTTCCTAATTCAGCGCAGGCTGAAATAGTCCGGTTACACCAGAAAGATGCTTACTACGGTGAACTCTTTCGCGAACAGGTCAGGGATGTGGCCGTGGAATTTCTTGGTGCACGATTGACCCACAGGCTTGAGAACTTGCTAGCAATCGGTGCGAGTATGGCCTATTTGAGCTTGTGCACCTTGGGCGGATCACAGTCACTGGGTGAAGAGTATGTGAATGCCATGATGCGAGATCGACGCAAGGGTGGCATTGTAAGCGCGAAGCGACGCATAATATTTCTTGTGCTGTACATTATGGCACCGTTCTTCGCCGTGCGGATGTATAGCATTACGCGTATGTATATCTTAAGAATGGATATGCACATTACACGCAAGCGCCTTCGTGAAGCACAATCCATGGAAATTCTCGTTCATGAGCCATCTCTTCTCACCAGGCTGTGGAATAATATTGAGTCTATCGTGCATTGGCTTGCCGATAGGCTCCCTGGCTCACATGCACTCACAGGCACAAACGGTTTGTTTGCATATGTGTCCTCGGCACAGCTTGCATTGTTTTACTTGGGCGGACCGTATTATACCCTAGCACATCGACTTGTTAAGGCAGATTACGTCTACGCCAGCACACAGCGTCCCTCGTCCCAGCCTCTTTCCTATGAAATACTTGGCATGCTGCTGGCAGTCCAGCTACTGATCAAGCTGGGACTGTCAATTCGGCGCATCAATTTTCCAGCGCCAGCATCATCAGATGGCACCAATGCGGCTAGAGCTTCGGCAGAAACAAAAAGAGTAGAGCCAGTGTCGCTCAAGATTGACGGTGCTGTTGTATCGCCACTCGGTGACTCGCATCGCAAAGTCTCGTCGTCCAATGCGACTAATGTGCCGCTTGTGTACGCAGATCCGGACGTGTCCGCTTCACCGGAGAGGTTAGGTCTTGGTCCTATCCGAACAGAATCGGAAAAGCAGGCTTTTGATTTGGCTCAAACAGCTGTTCGAACAAAAACTGTGCAGATGGAAGCAATCGCGGATGAGGTGCTACGGTGTACGTTATGCATGGACCGACGTGAGCCCGAAAATGGGAGCAGTGCTGTCACAGAATGTGGTCACGTCTTTTGCTGGACTTGCATCGAAGAATGGTTGAAGGAAAAGGCTGACTGCCCTCTGTGTCGCCAGGCAGTGCATGTGTCGCGTGTATTGCCTGTCTATAATTTGTAGACCAGACGTTAAATTGGCCCAATTTACGTTCCACCGAATCTCCACATTGCAAATGCCAATCATATATACCTACAGAGCCACAGAATCGAGGCTATCAATTCTACTATTAGAGCTCGTCGTGGTAGTTAAGAGGCTCATCTGAGCCAGCACCGCCAGCTCCACCAGCGTTGTACACCTTTGCAGTGATGGGAGAGATAGCAGCCTGAAGCTCCTGAAGATGCTCCTCAATGTCCTGAGCCTCAGCAGCCTGGCCATTCTCCTCCATCCACTTTTCAGCATCCTTGATGTGCTGCTGGATCGTAGCCTTGTCGTTCGAGTCCAGCTTACCGCCCAAGCCCTCTTTGTCAGTGACCTGAGTACGGAGCATCGAAATGAAATTCTGGTAGTTGTTCACAGCCTCAACACGCTTGCGGATCGCCTCATCCTGTTCGGCGAACTCCTCAGCCTCTGCCACCATGCGATCGATCTCCTCCTTCGAAAGGCGACCCTTGTCATTTGTGATCGTAATCGATTCGCTGCGGCCCGTACCCTTGTCGGCGGCCATGACCTTCATGATACCGTTGGCATCCACTTCGAACGTCACTTCGATCTGAGGCACGCCACGCGGGGCCGGGGGAATGTTGTTAAGTTCAAACTTGCCGAGCAAGTTGTTATCCTTCGTCATCGAACGCTCACCTTCGAACACCTGGATCAACACAGTGTTCTGGTTGTCAGCGGCCGTACTGAAGATCTGGCTCTTTTTGGTAGGCACCACCGTGTTACGTGGGATCAGCTTCGTCATCACACCACCCGTGGTCTCGATACCGAGCGTAAGAGGGTTAACATCGATCAGCACCACACCACCGAGCGATTCGTCACCAGAGAGCACACCACCCTGGACGGCAGCGCCCCATGCGACGGCCTCATCCGGGTTGATACCCTTCGAAGGTTCCTTGCCGTTGAAGAACTCCTTGAGCATCTGCTGCACCTTGGGGATACGAGTAGAACCACCAACCAGCACAACATCGTCAATCTCGTCCTTTTTAACGCCAGCGTCCTTGAGCACCTGCTCGACAGGCTTGAGCGTACGACGGAAAAGGTCCATGTTCAGTTCCTCGAACTTGGCACGCGTGAGCGTCTCCGAGAAGTCCTTGCCATCAAAGAAGCTCTCAATCTCAATACGCGTGCTCATCTGGCTGGACAGCGTACGCTTAGCACGCTCCACCTCACGCTTGAGCTTACCGACACTGCGCTTGTTCTTCGAGGCATCGAGGTCTTCCTTCTTCTTAAACTGCTTGAGCAGGTACTCCGACACACGGTTGTCAAAGTCCTCACCACCCAGATGAGTGTCACCGGCAGTGGCAAGCACCTCAAACACGCCAGCGTCGATCGAGAGCAGCGAGACATCAAACGTACCACCGCCCAAATCGTACACGATAATCTGTGACTCGCCCTCCTTCTTGTCCAGACCGTACGCGATAGCGGCGGCGGTGGGCTCGTTCACAATGCGGAGCACCTCGAGACCAGCAATCGTACCAGCGTCCTTAGTGGCAGTACGCTGAGCATCGTTAAAGTACGCTGGGACCGTGACGACGGCGTGTGTGACCTTGTGGCCGAGATATGCCTCAGCGGTCTCCTTCATCTTCTGAAGCACCATAGCGCTGATTTCCTCAGGCGTAAACACCTTCGGCTTACCGTGCACCGTCACCTGGATGGCAGGCTTACCCTTCTTCTCAACGAGCTTAAAGGGGAAGTGCTTGATGTCCTTCTTAACATCAGCCTCACCCCACTTGCGACCAATGAGACGCTTCGCGTCAAAGATCGTGTTCTCGGGGTTCTGGGCGGCCTGGTTCTTGGCAGCGTCACCAATGAGACGCTCGTCATCCTTGGAGAAGGCCACGTAAGAGGGTGTAATACGGTTACCCTGGTCGTTGGCGATAATTTCGACACGGCCCTGGCGCTGAACACCAACACATGAGTATGTGGTACCCAAGTCAATACCGATTACCGTGCCGTATTCACCACGCTTGTCCTGTGCAGCCACAGCCGATCCCGCGTACGGGGTGGACGACAGCAGCAGCGAGAGGGACAGGAGCGAAACAAGAGCAAACAGAACGCTCATGAACGACTGCCTTGCCTGAGCCAACATCTTGCTTGGATCAGTGAAGGGAGTTCGAAGATTCGCTTTAGGAGGCCCCGCGGCACATTAATAGCCCCGCGCCCCGCCAGCCTGGCAGATTCCACGTAAGCTCCGTCATCTTCCACCGTGTTCCTCGTCTGTCCACGTGGAACGCTCGGTCTTGCTTAGCTAATACGATTATTCGTGCCACGCGTGTTGGCGTGTCAGCAATGACCAAGCGGCTCCTATCTCTACGAATGGTGCATCATTCGGCTTCTTCTAAGTCATCTTCGCGATCGCGCCGCTTCTTGATCAAGCCGTATTCGCGCGAAACGTGCGTCGTGTTGACCCATCCCTCCTCGGGAAATAAGTCTGCGATGCGCTTATACATAGCTTTGCGAGCATTAATCTCGCTGTAGGAGTCAGGCACATTCTCGAGCTTGAGTTTTTCGTTACGGATCTCGCTCATGGCATTTTCGACAGTAATGACGGTAAATAGTTCTTCACGCATCTCATCTGTCCATCGAAATCGCCTGACCAATTCATCCGTCTCGGCCACTGGAGCACTTGTGTCTCCGACCTTTTCTTCGTCCACACCTTGGTGATCATTATTATCTTTGCCCTCTACGCCATGTTCTCGACAAAGAGCTTCGTACTCTGATGCTTGGATAGGAAAATGCTCATCAATGAGTTTTGAGAGCTTGTCGATGTGCTCCTCCTGTAGATCCCGAAAGTACTCCATGTGCTTGTGGAAAAATTCACGTTTGGTGAGTTTCATCATGGTGAAGCGATTGTACGGAAAAATCGACGGTAGATAATTAAAAAAGTTGTCGTTGTATTCATCCAGCTCAACTGCGACTTTGGCCGTTTCAATAAGCGGTGGCTTCAGCTCCGGTGGAAACTTGGTCTTGACAGCAAAACTCGCCTTGCTGACGAGGGCTTTGAGGTGATCGAACATGCCTTGCAATTGTGGATGCACCGGCCTTGTTGGGTATTTGTTCTTTTTCTTCTCGGTAATGTCGGGCACCGACGTCTGCACCGACTCGGGTGCGGCCATAGCAGGAGCCAACTCTGGTTCGGGTGTTGGGAGTGCCGCTTCGGATGTCTCCTTGGCCGGCAATGCTCGTTGCTGCTGTCGGAGGGACGCAGCACGCTTAGCAAGGAGCTTGTTTGTGCGTCCAGCAGCCCATCCGCGATTAAAGGTGGGGCCCGTGCGGAAAGCCGACGTGGCATGGGACGAGATGACAGTGCTGGCTCTGGCAGGGGCCAATTCGACGCGGCCTGAAGCGACATAAAAGCCATCTTTGCTGGTGCGTACGGTGTGTGTCGGTTCATCTACTCCGAGCTCTGAGTCATCGACAAAGGGGTCCTTGGTATCATACGAACCAACATCGTATTCCGTGGCCTGTCGTTTACGTGAGAGCTGTGTGGATGGACCATGGGCTGGGTATTTTTGCAGAAGTTTGGCCAAGCCACCAAGATCACGTAGTTCCTGGGCTGATAGACCGACTTCGTGCGACGATGATGCTGTGTTTTGATCAAGATACATGGCTTTGTACCAAGCGGCCCAGTCTGAGTGCTGGTCTTCGAGCTGCTCGACCGCCAGTCGGGGGATTTGGAAGATATAGTCCGTGTCCTTTGTCGGATTATGAGTGAGCGCGAGCTGAAGGCGGATGGTAGGTCTAGGCGGCTTGGGCATAGACAGTGGGTCTATTGGCGAAGGACTGCGTCGTCGTTTTCTCGATGTCTCTGAGGACTCGCGTGCAGGTTCTTTGGCTTGTTTGTGGTCTGCATCTTGAGAGGATCCAGGCTCCTTGGCAGGTGCAGGCTCCTTGGCAGGTGCAGGCTCCTTGGCAGGTGCAGGCTCCTTGGCAGGTGCAGGCTCCTTGGCAGGT
>ERZ500990.220-NODE-220-length-20946-cov-4.316596_pt1 | contig 20946 bp, 26 predicted proteins | sample MGYA00248876_ERZ500990 | MGnify/ENA primary metagenome ERZ500990 (study PRJEB25958, sample SAMN03398517) | human skin metagenome | study: EMG produced TPA metagenomics assembly of the Human Skin Microbiome Metagenome (human skin metagenome) data set.
ATCCGAGCAAGACGTTCATTCGATGTGAACGTATTCCACACTAAACCTAGGCAAACGGTTTGATACTGGGTTGGTTAGTTAGTCATGCATCACACAGGTCTTGGTGGCCAGCAAAATTCATAGCTGGGCGATGAACGTCGGTGACATCATCGCTTTCGCCATTGCGCCCCTCCCCACCCCCATCACCACCTGGTCGACGTAACACGTACCCTGCGGCAAGTTAGTGTCGTTGCATCTCGGCGCGAACTCTCACGTACCTGTCCAAATAGTAGCAACACCGCATGTCAGATCTTCCCATGCGCCGCCGCCCACCAGGCGCGGCAGGCCCATCGACGACGACGCAGCTGTGCCTGGGAGCAAGAACCCAGCCTCAGCGACCATGCGTGCAAACTCGGCCTGTGTCGGGAACCGCTCAATCGATTCCACCAGATACTGGTACGAGTCGCGATCGCCCACAAGCAGTTCACCGAGCGGAGGAATCACATGGAACGAGTATTGCCGGTACAGCTGCGCCAGCAGCGGCACAGATACCTTGCCAAACTCGAGGCATGCAAAGATACCACCCGGCTTCAGCACACGGAACGCCTCGGCAATCACCCGATCAATGTGTGTGCAGTTCCGGATCCCAAACGCAATCGTATACAAGTCAAGAGACTCACTCGCGATCGGCTCACTCACGAGCGGTGGCAAAATCGGATTCCGTCGCGTGCTCGCTGGCGGGTTCTTTCGCTCCGGCACCGGCATCACTTGGTCCAATGCCTCTGCATTGCCGAGCTGAAATCGCACCTGCGGCGTGTTCCAGTACATGCTTTCCTTCACGCGTTTCTGGCCCTCGATCAACATGCTCGCATTGATGTCGAGAATCGTCACCTGCACCTCACGGTCCAGATGCTTCGTCCGTGCGTGATCCAGAAGCCGCAACGCAATGTCGCCTGTACCTCCTGCTACGTCCAGGCACCGGATTCCTCCGCGTGGATCAAGCATGTCGACGAACCGGTTCTTCCACAGCCTGTGGATGCCCATAGACATGGCATCATTCATCATGTCGTACGATGACGCGACAGAGGAAAACACGCCACCCACAAGTCCCTCTTTCAGTGCCGTGTCAACAGTCTGGAACCCAAAGTGCGTCGTACGCTCTTCTTTGCCCTCCATGCGCACAACCGACGTGCTGAGCCGTCTTCCTCCAGCAGATACATGCGGCAGCTGCGTGCTTCCTCGTGCGTACTGTGTGCTTGCACGAAGAACGTGCATCGGTTGATTGCACCTTATCGCCATCACGTCACCTTATACAGCTGGGTGATCTGCTCCAAGATTCACGCCGCTCCCTCTTCCTCCCACGACGCTTCGTCCGCCCAATCCTTTATTTCATGTCGATTCCGCCACTTTCGCCCAGTCAACCAATACACCTCACCCACCTCCACCAGCGTGTCCTTCTGCCTAGCGACATGTCGCTAAATTCGGCCCAATTTCTCGCGTCCATCCAGCACATCGGTTCTTTCGTTCTCAACACGGCCAGCCCCCATCCCTGATCACTGGCATCCAGAACTTTGTACACGTCTGCCCCCTCCCTCTGAACGAACGCGGGTAGTGACATCCCTTTTCACACACACACACACACTCTCCCTTTCCCCAACCCATTTATCCTCGCCACTTGTCTCCATTCCGCTCAGGACACAGTCTATCGTCATGGCCACTGCCGCCATTCCATGCTTGTTGCCAGCCTACGCACAAAGAATAACGTGCCGACTTGTACGTGCGCCTGCGCCCGCACGTCTGATCGGCGCATGGCAGCGGCAGCGCTTGTACAGCTCGCGAGCCTGGCCCGGCTCCTTCGCGTGCGACGCTGCACCCGCTCTCGATGAACATGGCCACATCCCATCGGCACCGTACGATGCCGAGCCACTCACAGGCACGCTCCCTCACACAGACGCACACCTCGTGTTGCATCCCGCGCAGTATTCGAGGCCGCCTACGACATGGCCATCCCACGCAGAGTCGTCATGTGCCCTGCTCAGTGAGCTTGCAAGTCGCACGCGTGAGCACGGCTCTTTAGCTGGCTTTCGAGTGAATCTTTCTAGCGGCGATGCCGCTCTTGCCGAGCCACCCTTTGGCGCATGGGATCCTTCTCGCTCAACGGCTATGCGCATGCCACCGAATCATGCGCAGGAAGACGAGATGTTCTGGCTGTACGCGTATACCACATCTGGGCGCTACGTCCGCTGGCCAGAGCCTATCTCTCTCCGCACGTTGCCTTCCGGCACGGAGCTCCGCACCCAACTCCAGGCGATGTGGTCGCGTGCGCACGATACCCTAGAGAGCCACATCTATGTATGCACACATGGCATGCGTGATTGCCGATGTGGCGTCGCCGGCACTGCCGTCTATGATGCACTGCAACGTGCCGTCACGAATCATACTGCACAGTGTGCGCAGGACGGTGCGAAGCCGGCGCGTACCATCCGAGTTTTCCCCATCAGCCATGTCGGCGGACACAAGTGGGCCGCGTGTGCGCTGGTCTATCCGCATGGCGACTGGTACGGCAATCTGCGTGTGTCGGATGTGCCTCTTCTTCTTCGTGCAGCTCTGGCCCCATCGTCTTCACGGCATGATCTCGATGATCTCCGTGAGCGCCTCGTCGTTTGGCCTCGGTGGCGTGGCCGTCTCGGCATGTCTCAGTCGGAGCAGCGAGACCACAGAGACGTGTGGGGCCCACCCATCGTGCACACCGCTCACATCACACCCGCACGTCGCTCTCGCTCTCGCTCTCCCACTCCTTCGCCTCCAGCAGCCGTCGACACACGAACGACAGTGCCGTTGCGCTTTCACGCACATGATGGCACTTGGTACAATGTCGACGGCCACATTGGCGAGTCCCTTATGGAAGTGGCCAAAAGACACAATCTGCCTAGCATTGAAGCTACATGTGGCGGCGAATTGGAATGTGCTACATGCCATGCGTACTTGTGTGACGCAAGAGACGGCAGCGATCCCGCCACTCGCGGCGACATTGATCGTGCACCAAGCTGGAGTGTTGCTGCCGTCTCGGACGAGGAAGACGATATGCTCGAGTATGCACCCTTCCGCAAAGCATCGAGTCGTCTCACGTGCCAAGTACGAGTGTCTCAGGCCCTCTCGGACTGGATGCAACGTGGCGGCCGCGTTGAACTGGATCGCTTCTAGATGACCGCGTTTCCGAACCAACCCATGTCTGTCGGTATCGCTCTCCATCCAACAAATCTTTGATAGGTGTCCATAACCTTTCCGTGCTATACGTCTGTATGATGAACTGGATCGACATCGAGTCACGTCGCCTCGCGTAGACAGGATCCTCCATGCATGTGCGTCTCGCACTATGCACGCGCAACTGATCAATTTTTCCCGCGTTTCCCCCTCCTCCCGCACCAGGTCTGGCCTTTGCTCTCCTCTATGCCTCACTCGCACTCGCACTCGTACTCACACTTGCACTCTCTTACTCCTACTTCTACTCCTACTCCCAAGCTGCTTCACGCTCCACGCTCCACGCTCCTCCAACGCTCGTGTGCATTGTGGAGTCTCGGCCGAGTCGCGACGCGGCCGTTGCACAGCGCCCTGCGCTGCACGCGCGGTGACGGGTGATGAGTCGGCGACGCGGACGCGTTTCGCCTTGACACCAACGTTCCCATTTTGTCCAGCTGCCGCCTCTCTGTGACAAGCTGTTACCATCATGTTCTTCGGCACCGCCCTCCGCTCCGTTCCTCGCTCCCTCACGACTCGTGTACGTGCCGCCCACATCCCTAACGCCTAGGCATTTTCTTCTACGCCTGCCTCAGCCCTCTCGCGTGTTACTTTGATTGGCCGCCTTGTGGCTCCACCTGAAGTGCGCGAGAGCCGCCATGGCAAAGAGTACCTGCGCTACACGCTCGCTACCAACGACTTGCCTGGCCCGCCCAATGAAGACGGCTCACCTGCGCCACCGACATCGTCGTTCCACTCCATTTTTGCCTTTGGCGAAAACACCGTGTCTCGTCTACGTGATGTGCCCAAGGGCACGCTGATGTACGTTGAAGGTGACTTCCGTGTCGTGCGTACGCCCGGTGACGATACTATGCCACCACAGGAACAATGGCTCGTCCAGCACCGCAACTACCGTGTGCTGATGCGCCCGCGAAACCCGTAGAAGATCTCTTCATCTCCCGTAGAATCATATATATATATATATATATATACACACACAGCAGCGCTGCATTGTAGGCTCCATGTTCTCGCTATGCACGACTACACAGTCCCATACTACGGTCAGCATGGATCTCTAAAACGAGGCAATGGCCTGTCCATCGATTGCCCTCACGCATGTCGCGACTAAACAATTGATAACTCGGCAGATATCTGCATTGGCATTGGTGCACAGCACAGTCACGAGCACGTGTGAGTAGTCGACTTGGATGGTTCTAAGCTCACATACCTTTTGACAAACGCATACACCTGTTCATCAGTCATACCTCGCCCGCCATTCGCTCGCTTCATCTTGTGCTCTGCCTCAAGACGCCAAGGGTATATAAGCGACCAGGGACTGGCTCCGTCCTGTGCCACAGGCACAAACTGCACGAATACGTCAAGAAGTGGATACCAAATCTGCTCCCATCCTTGCAGCTGTTCATTCACGAAACGCAGCTCATCAAGTCCACACGCTGTGAATTCTGCCCGATCTTTCGCGTCCTCTTCACGCATCTCGCTAAACCTGCTCTTTCCTTCCTCGTACATTTGTGCCAGTTCTGTCTCTGAAAGCGATCGAAAACCTAGACACCAGCCCTCAAATAACACCACATCCACCGGTCTGTTGACACACTTCCACACGGTCTGTCTGTCGCCTGCCCCTCCATGTGCACTTTTATCATACACAGGTAGTGACACTGTATCATTTGCATCAGTACGAAACGCTCGAAGAATCCGCTCTCCCACCTGCACGTCATGCGTGCCTGGTTGTCCTCGTCCTTGAAGAAGCGAATACGTCGGGTGTGCTCGTCCCAAAGCGGTCATGGCCTCATGCGGTAGGTACAAGTCTGTGTGGGCAAGCGTGAGTCGTGCTGAACCATTCAGCCGCGCGACATAGCAGAGTTTGAATCAGCCTCAGACACGCGTGTGTCGTCCGATTCCTTGCCGTCCCGACGTCATCCAGTCCTTTTCCTACGTACCATCCAGCGAAAGGACCGCGGCATGGACTGGCGGATCTTGTTTTCCAAGACGCTCAATGATCCGCTCACATGTATACGACTTGCCTATCCGATGATCGATGTGTCAGCACAAGTTCCGTCCTAGCACGTACCACTGCCCTGAGGACCCTGAAGGCCCACGATCATCGGGCCCTTCGCGACTCTTTTGTGCTCAACAAGCTCCTTGTTCAAAAAGTCGCAAATCCGTGCTTCTTTCGGTTGTGTTGATGTCATGTCCCGCTGGCCTTACACACACACACAAGAAGCACCCAGAGCAACACGCGATGGGTTTGTCTGCCACGCTCGGACCAACAGCTTCGGACCTATCCTTCCACTTGCTCATGTGGGGGGGGCGTGGTGACTAAAGCGGGGGAGGGGGCACACTCGGCACGTGGCTTGGGTCGTACGAGACCACCTGGGATCTATACATGCATATATGCTACGTGGGACTGCAAAGATGCCACTGATGATGACGGTCGCGGGCGGGCGGGCCGACGGGCGAGAGAGGAAGAAAATCTTGCTTTTTTTGCTTGGGCGATAAAAGCATTCACGATTATGTCAGAACATGGCATGTTTTCCTGCTTGGCCCGATCGCTGCCGCATATCGTTGGGCTTCTGTAGACGCTCCATTGGATCAAGATTCCCCGAGCAGACGGATGCATCGGGTTCGGTCGAAACTCCAACAAGCTCTTCTTACATTTTCCCTCTACCCCATCACGACCATGTCGAACGTGCAACAAGCTAAGAACCACGCCAATCAGGCTGCCAACAACGCCAACCAAGCCGCCAACCAGGCTGCCAACAACGCTAACCAGGCTGTCAACAAGGCTGCCAACAAGGCTGAGAAGGTCTCGAAGTACGTATCTTGTTGTCTCTAGCGAAGCTCCGTCTCTCGTTCTAAACTTACACCACCCACAGCGAGGCCAACGAGAAGGCTGAGCACTTTTATGATGAGGCCAAGGCCACGGCCGGTAAGGTTGGCGAGTACATCTCCAAGGAGGCCGAGGAGCTCGAGGACCGTGCCAAGGAGGCCCAGAAGAGGTACGTTCCGCGCAGCCGCATGTCATTGTTGTCGTGGACTTGGACTTACCACGCACTCTTTCAGTCTGTGTGCCAGTGTGAACTCTGGCATGAAGAAGTTCCAGGCTGGCTGGAACGACTTCTCGAGCAACCCCAAGTACTGGCTCACCACGCTTAGTGTCGGTACGTATGGAAAGATGCACAGTTCGCCTGTGGTCATTGTCAACAGATTTTTCTAACACAATGTAGTCCACGTTGCCGTGCTGGGTGCCGCTGGCTACTTTGGCTACCAGAACCGCAGGGAAATTCAGACCTGGGACAGGAAGCTGCTTTCGGCTATCGCCGTGGGTGTCGCTGCCTTCTTCGGTGCTGAGGGGTACGTGTTATTTTTTTTTTCTCTCTTTCTGGCAAGTCCGACACTAACATGCTCTTTCCCAGCTTCTTCGTGTCGAAGAATGCTAAGAAGCAGCTCAAGTAAGATGCTAATGGAATGCGGAACTGAGGGGTCTCTATGGCACGACCTTTTTTACATTGATTCCACACTTGTCATGTAGATAGTCGCCAGTTGCATGCAGAATCCCTCTCGCTTCTCTTTCGTCCAGCAATATATACATTAGAGCCTTGAGACTCTGCGGAAGACCTGGATGCGATCGTGTCTCGATCCGTTCACGTATGGGAAGAAAGCGCGTTGCTCACTGTCGTGTCAGTCGAATGTGGGTGAGCATACGAAATTCGATACTGGTTGGAATCACTCGCGTCGACTGAAAAAAAGCTCGGCGTGACGTGGACCATTGCCGGCGCCGCTCGTCCTTCCCATTCTTTTTGTGCACAGAGGGCGTGGAGGTCACGTCCCTTGGTGTTGTCTCTTCGCACTGCGCGGCGCCGCGGGTTCCAACCCGGGCAAGGTCCACCCGCGCATGTAGGTGTGTATGCCACATGGCTGGTCCCCCCGATCCACTGGGCCCTCATCTGCTTATCGGCCTATTTTTCATCGTTGGCCACGCCACCGAGACGTAATCGACGTTCTCCTCAACCTCTTCTCTCTTTGTCGTTGCCCTCGTGTGCCTGGTTTCCTTGCTATTCTTACGTGCACACAAAGAAACGATGAACGCAGCTACCAACTTCTTGTCAAGATTCGCTGGTATGTACACATCCCCTCTCCACGAAGCTCCTTGGTGGCTTCTCTTTCTCTTTCTCTCCTGTCCTGACTGGTTCGCTAACGCACGCGTCCAGTGCCCCTTGGTATGAGTGCCTTGCTCGTACAGGCTAGCATGTACGATGTTCCCGGCGGCTATCGAGCCGTGATGTTCGACCGGTTCACCGGTGTAAAAGAGAGGGTACGTCGACACATCTTCGCACGGTTGCGCCGCTAACGCGCACACACTCAGGCCACCCACGAAGGTACCCACTTCCTGATCCCATGGCTCCAGCGTGCAATTCTGTACGATGTTCGCATCAAGCCTCGCACCATTTCGACGACGACTGGCTCTAAGGATTTGCAGATGGTCACTCTTTCGTTGCGTGTGCTGTCGCGTCCAGATGTAACGCATCTATCCAAGATTTACCAGTCCCTTGGCCTCGACTACGACGAGCGTGTCCTCCCATCGATCGGAAACGAAGTCCTCAAAGCTATCGTCGCCCAGTTTGATGCGGCCGAGCTTATTACCCAGCGAGAGGTCGTCAGTGCTCGCATTCGCGAGGACTTGCTCACTCGCGCGCGTGAATTCAACATCGTTCTTGAAGATGTCTCTATCACTCACCTTACTTTCGGTCAGGAGTTTACCAAGGCCGTCGAGCAAAAGCAGATCGCTCAGCAAGATGCAGAGCGTGCCAAGTTTGTCGTTGAAAAGGCTGAGCAGGAGCGTCAAGCGTCCGTTATTCGTGCCGAGGGTGAGGCGGAAGGCGCTGCGCTGATTACCAAGGCGCTTGACAAAGCAGGCGATGGCCTGCTGACAGTGCGTCGCATCGAAACATCGCAGCAAATCGCCAAGACATTGAGCCAGGCACAAAATGTGACGTACTTGCCGACCAGTGGAAATATCCTGTACGTATGCCATTGTCCAGACCATTGTGACTTACCTCTTCCCTCTTTCTCCTTCTTGCAGCCTCGGTGTCAATCAGCAACAGTAAGCAACCATTGCCTATCAAAACCCCCCCTTCCTTCCATAGTTGAAGTTGGCTCATGCACACGATCCCATAAACATGTACTGTTTTCCGTCGGTACCTGGCCGCGACAATTCGTCCTTGGCTTGTCCTCCCATTTGTGGAGGATCTTCGTACTTGGGGGCCATGGCTGAAACACGCCTTTGACACAGCTTCCCTCGCTAGCGCGTGTGCGTGCGTCTGTGCTCTTTGCATTGATCTACTTCTATGTTGTGCAACACGACCACTATCTTGCGAGGCAGCCGCACCGTTCTTGTACCTTACCGCCCAGAGCATGTATGTCCTATCCACTTACCCCCATCCCCCAGGTAGCGACATATCATGAATGGATGCAGGATCCAGTGCTCCAGGAACAAACAGCATCGGAACCACTCACACTCGATGCAGAATACGACATGCAGCGCAGCTGGCGCAACGATAAAGACAGTGTGTATGGCAATATGAGCCGCAGGCTTGCCACGATCTAACAGGCAGAATTGACGTTCATCCTCTTGGCCATGGAGCGTCCAGTGCCAAAGGACGCCAACATTGCCACGTTGCTTGCTTCATGCTCCATGGCTGGCGACGTGAATGCTTTCTTGTCGGAGCGGTATGACGAAGAACAGCTCCATGACGAGACAGATGCTGTAAATGACCTAGCGGATGCGCCGCCGTCTGTATGGGCCGAGCTTGAGGTCATGATCGCTGAGCCCCGCTGGCGGCGTCAGGGCCTTGCTCGTGAAGCTCTTCAAATGCTCCTCTACTTCCTAACGGCTGACCCGACGCCTTGCGCTTCCTCAGATACGCCCCACCGTTCCACTGCCTTGCCCATCGCAAAATCCCGGCTGTTCGCGCGTATATCTATGTACAATGCACCATCGATCGCACTATTTGAGCAACTTGGGTTTATACGGGGAAAAGAATATACCGTGTTTGAAGAAGTCGAACTGAGGGTGACGGATGAGTCTCGTATCCAGTGCACAAAGCCTCTGGCAGTGCTTGAATGGCCCGAGCCCGGCGCCGTCTAGTGCACGATAGCGGCGTCGGCGTCGGCGTCGGCTACGAGGACGTCGATGACGCATCATTCGGTGTTGACGAATGCGCATTGGTTGGATCAAACAGGTTCGTAGTGGCAAGCTTGAGCTCATACAGCTGGTACAGCTGCTCGTCCGAGAAGCGGTCCAACAGATCCGGATCCAGACTCTGTCCACGAGTGAGCCCTTCATTCTGCTGTGCATCTCGCGTAATTGCATCCAAGTACATCTTCCACTGTGAGCAGAAGCCCACAATATGTAGAGGATTTTCAATCTTCTGGTGCCGCCGAAATTCCGCCTTCACGTAGTCGTCACCCAACGAGCGCATCTCGTGCGGCAATCGCCTGTGGGCACGCAGCACGGCACGGTACAATGGAATAGGTGGTAGAAGCATGTCGGACGCGGCATGCACCTGCGGACTGATGCTAGCTTGGTTGGTAGCCATGACACGCATTGTGTGGCGCAAAGGCACTAGTCTCGACGCCTGCATCGCGTGTATCACAATAGGCGCCACTGAAATTTGATAGATGGCCTGCTTGTTCGGCAGGTTCGATCTCTCTAGACGCCGACGCCCCACCCCACCTGGTGTCGGTCTGTCAGCTCGGTATGGCGCTGCGCTTTCCAAATCTCGAATGTGACCTCGACTCAGTGCCTCCTACCACGTGCACTGGTTATTGCTGTGCCTTTGGTGCCTGCCGACGCAAGTGACACGAAAAGAGGTCACTGAATTTTTGTCTGGACCTGGGAATTAGATGCGCAGTTGGCACAAATTCCAGGCGCCGATGCCGATGATGCAAGACCGATCCACGGCAGCCCCCCCACTAGATCAGTTCCCCGATTCATTTTCCCTCGCTCGCTCACTTGCTCACTTACTCGCCCAACTGTTTCTAGTGTTATCCCTCCACCACAAAAGCCATCATGACATCGGAGCTTGATTCATCCCATGTGCCCGTGCTCAAAGAACGCATATTTGACGTGCTCAAAGAGTCGGACCTGTCGTCGGTGTCTGCCAAAAAGGTCCGCATGGCTTTGGCGGACATGCCAGAGGGCAGTTTGCCCAGTGGCATTGACCTGAGTGCCCAGAAAAAGGCCATTGATAGCTTGATTCGCGTCTGCTACGACGAAGTCACACAGAAGAAGCCCTCATCCAAGGTATCCAATGCTGAGAAGAAGACAACTAAGTCGACAAACTCTTCCTCGTCGTCGACAAAGAAGAGCTCCTCCAAGAAGCGCTCCAAGAAGGACGACGACAACGATGACGAAAGCCAAGAGCCAAAGAAGAAGCGCACACCAAACGCCAACAATCCACTCAATAGGCCGCTTCGCCTATCCTCTGACATGGCCGAAGTGTGCGGTGGCTCAGAAATGCCGCGCTTTGAAGTCGTGAAAAAACTTTGGGTGTATATTAAGGACCATAATCTACAGAATGAGAGCAACAAGCGCCAGGTATGTCACCATGCTCACTTCATGAAGCGTACCAGTTACTTACACGTCCACCTCCAGATCATGTGTGACGACAAGCTGACTGGGTTGTTCGGCAAATCGTCCGTCGAGTACGTATTTACGCGTGTTTGCACGCTTGCACACTTTGTCTCTTCTCTTCCTTTCCCTTTTCAAACCAACAACACACTGACACATGTTCTTTCTCAAGCTCGTTTGAAATGTCCAAGGTATGTATGTGCACGTCGCATTCTAGTCCACATCGATATTGACTTTTTCAGCTCATTGGGCGGCACCTACAGAAGATCGACCCACCACCGAATCCGTAGACAGTATTCTGTTCGTTTCTTTTTTTTTTTTTTGGTTTTCATCATATAATTTTTCAGTCAGATCATTCCCATCCTTTCGCGTACAACTCACCAGTCATGCTGTCGTGCATCAACACATGCTATCTTGTCCTGACCCGCTTCCGCTTACCGTCAATGGGACCCTAACGCGACGCATCATCGATGCTTCTTGGCTGCGACGCGTCGTGTGGAGAAGATACATTGTTAAACGCGCACCTACGAGGGTCGAAGCCGCGAATGCGTAACACACGGGCACTTCCTCATAGGCGGAATTGTAATAGTACATGTCCCTTCCTCAACTGGTGACGACGACGAGGACGAAGACGACAACGGGGACGGTGCAGACGACAAAGTTCGTGTACATATACCAACAGGCAGCGACGGATCGTTATCTAGGTAATCACAACCGGACGATCTTGGACAGCTATGTCATTCTACACACATGAGCAAGCTATGCGATCGTCAGGTGACGCCATGTCGCTCCAGGGTTCCTCCGATGCATCCAAAGCACATGACGCCGACTCGCTTAATGTAATGCATGAAGATCACTCCAACGTTCATCCTTCAAAGCGACTTGGCTCTCTTATCCAGCAGTATTCGAGGAATCCGTCGCAATTTCAACGCCAGTTTTGGCGGCATCAAATGAACCTTGTCGAAAATGGCTTCGATTCCGACGGTAAGGCCATCGACTTTTTCAATCTTGGCTCAGCACCTAGCGGAAACAGCAGTGCGTTGCCTCTTGCCCGCATCAAAAAAGTCATGAAGAACGACGACGAGGTTAAGGTACGCATGAACAACATTATCGCATGAGCATGTCATCTAACTTTTGGCAGATGATCTCGGCAGAAGCACCTATCTTATTCTCAAGAGCATGTGAAAGTACGTCTCTACTCCTTAGTACGCTGTTTCTCTAACGATTTTTCTAAAGTCTTCATTGCCGACCTTACTTGCCGTGCTTTCATGGTCGCCGAGGAGAACAAGCGTCGGACCATCCAGCGTTCTGACATTGCGAATGCGATTGCTCGCTCCGACCTGTTCGACTTTCTTATTGATATTGTGCCCCGTTCTGAAATGATGCGCCATCGTGGCTCCAGTGTTCCCATCCGGAATACTATGCCCGCACCCTCGCTACCATCGCCATTCCCAAGTGCGGACGTTGTACCACGTCTCAATATGGGCGAAGCACCAGGCCAGTCGACAAACTTCCTCCCTTTGCGTCCTTCACAGCCTGATGTGCGGACGCGTATTGATCCTATGGAAGCATCTCTTGGTCTTGGATCCTCCCAGCCACTCAAAGGCTTGTCGAAGGCTCCCATGCCCAATGAATGGTACCCTTTCCCTACGGCGCCTATGGGTGATGCACGCATGCATCCCGGTGCAAGCTTGAGTTTATCCTCGGCAGCACCGACCGCCCCGCCAAGTGCTCGTCCTATGATGGGCCGCGGTGGTGTTGATGCGACTGCACCTTTCATGGATGCTAACGCATCCCTTCCGATGCCGCCGCCTCATCCGCGTGGCTCATTATTAAACATGATGCCATACTCTATAGATGAGGCTGCATCAAAGGCACATGGCAACTCTAACGAGTAGCAGCCTTACTGCTCATACCCATCGTGTTTGTATAGGGATTTCATTCTGTACGCTGGCCTACTTTTAGGAGGCTCTGGTTTGTGTTTTCTTTGTTTTTGCCTTTGTCCGATTGGTCTCAAGACTCTGATAGCTACTGGTTAGGTATCTATAATCAAAAGCATTTATCTTTGCCACAGAGTCACGAGGGACTTATTTGCACCTCTGAATGCATCTAGCTAAGCTGAATGACATTGCGCAACATAAAATTGCTCTCTCTAGGGTCTAAGGACTTGACGGTGTCTCACCGCAATGGTTTAACGTCGTTTCTTTACTTACATTTCGTGACGAGGCACTAATAGATCCCTATTTTTTTGGGGAGAGGGGGTTCCGCATGCGTGAGTGTGCACCCTAAAGCAAAGCTTACAAGTTTTGGTGACTAGATAGCAAGTATGCGATTTCTTCAGGTCATTTGCAATAATATTGATGCCTAATTGTGCGACGGGTCTCTTGACGATGAAGTCAGGTTTTTTATGAGTTGAAAAACATCGTTGGAATTTTATGAGCCAAGCACGGATGCCAATGAAATCCTTCTGCCATCCGTCAGCTTGTGCAGCACGCACTATGCTCGCCAGATACAAAGCGAAAAAAAAACTGTTGTACATGTCCACAAGCCACCCATAGGAGATCAAGTCTGCATTATTTGCTTAAAAGATTGCTTGCATATTGTCTCTAAGCGCACTGTTGAGACAAATAAATGCCAATCTGTGTCACAATCTTCATGACCCTTTGTTTCCTTTATTGTAGTGGTGAAGCCACACTTGTCTTGAATACGCCTCAATGCTAGCCGACAAGTTCATCTGCAACTTTCATTATGCATGCAAAACGGCTACATGATCCATTGACGTAAATCGTCGCAATAGTGTACCACAATCAGACCAAGCTCTTTGTCCAGTGTGTTTGTTTAGCCGCGACAATGACCTACTAGAAAACCACCTTTTCATACGCGTTAGCATAGTCTTGTATAGAATTGCTCAGAAAAAGCCGCATCCGTGACAGGAACAAGGTCTGGGCAATCTGAGCCAGAGGTGCCAAGAAGTCCACGCAACGTCAAGTCGTACAAGATCTCTTCCAGGCGCTTGACATCATACTTGATAGAGTCAAAGCGTTTCCGAAGAGAGTCATTCTTCAGATTTAGCTCTTTAAATGTCGAATGGATTTGATTCACATTCGATGCGATACGCTCAGGAGCATTATAGTTTCCTTTGATCACAAGGTACATGGAAAGACGTGGAAGCTCATTCACCAAACTTATCATGCCATGCAAATATTCGTCGGTCGTTAGACACATTCGATTTGCTGGAAGGTTGTCAATTCCCAATACGTGTGCCACCGCCTCCTTTGATAAAAGACGCCCCGTTACGACGTAAAATACGAGAAGCACGACAAACACGCTGCCCTTCATACAACCGGACCACACGTCCATCCATTTGTAGAATTCATTCGACGGTACATGTTCACTTAGCGCCTTGATGGCCGAGCGCATTTCAGCCATGGAATTCGAGATACTCTGAATCACCTCTCCCGCTACTCCCAATGTATGAGTATATGTGTTGTCGATTTTCTTGATCACGTACCCTTTGCGCTGTCCGAAGTGCGAAGCTGGTTTTCTTGCATCACGGCAATGCGTTGCACACGCTCCCATTCTTTTACATGTTCGCGAAGCGTCTGTCATGTTGGCCAAACATCTTTCTTTGCACTTTCAAGACATACCTCATGCGTTTCTCGTTCTTTGACAACGTCACGAACGACTTGTTCTAGCGAGGCTTGATCCTGCGGATCCATCACAGCGTACGAGTCAGTGCGCTTAACGTGTGTGGAGGAAGTCAGCAAAGTGACCGGTGGTGTTATACGCGTCTGAAATAGCGTTGCGTTCTTTAAGGCCTGGGAATCCGGGGCTGGTTTCTCAAGTCGTCATGATCAAGCTTGGGCAAGGCTTTTTCTAGCGTACAACGTGACAACATTCTACGTCCGTAGGATGCTTCTACAAAAGCTACTTGAAGACTGAAGATTCATTTTGCAGAATTGTGCATGGACTGATTGCACAACCTCGAGCGTACAGGAAATGCACGACCTGCCTGTGAGAGTCGAACAAGTATGCTCTTCCTTTTAGCCTAGTACAATATTTCCCTACTCGGTGATTTGATACATGTACAGCTCAGTTGTAAGCGATATCTCACCGTCTTGAGGTTTTGTCTGCTGTGTCCTGCTGCATCGAATCAATGTCCCCCAGGCGGCGGAGAGATGCCACATTATATCTGCATCGTAAGTCGCGAAGTGGCACAAGAATAAAAGATAAAAGTTTTGAGCGGCATATACATGTTGCATAGCGCGAACAAGCTGATCGAATGGTTTCTTTGCGCAGGTAAATACATCGGTTATATATAGACTGACATGCATATGAGAAAAATATGTATGGGCACAGGATGGCTCTGGACGAATGAATTAGTTTCTAAATGAGTGCTTGACACATTCTTGCAAGGGGCATAGGCTGAAAATGATCAGGTAGTGATGGGATTTTTTATTTGGTCGTTCGTGATAATGCTTTGACATGAATAAAGTCAACTGTCTAGGTGCTCATGTTGGTGCGTATTGCTACGAGGCCTGACTACCGTTTTCCTATTCGTATTCACGATACAGAGTTTGGGCCAACTGCAGTTCTCAACTCTATATGTATATAAGCCCAAAGACAAGTTTTCCCTAAATACTTTCAAGCGTTGCATATCTCTAGTCGCTTTCAAGTCTTTTGTGCCAAAACGGGGTGGCCAATGATGCACGCACGCCCTCCGTCTTTGGGCACTTGTTCGCACCATACGCTAACGACGCTTATGCTTGGTACGAGTAGCAAATACCTTGATGCCATGGATCACTGCCGTATTTGCATTAAGGGATAGCTTTATCGAGTCCTTGGCGCCTGCTGTTCCTCACACGTGTGCAGCGAGCAGCGCTTTTGGTCTTTCACGTCGCGCAGCCGATGCATGTGTCAATGTGGAGAACTTCGCACAGATGTTCTCTCTCATATCCATGGAAATGTGCCCCACAGCAGGTATCTATCTATATCCATCTTTAGCACCTGTGACCTTGTAAACGGGCAACGAGTGCTTGCCAAGTTTCAAAAAGCGTTCACTTTGTAAAATAATTGCACCATGTCTGAGGACTGTCCGGCAGCGGTACTGATGATGCAGGACGCTGTGGCGCCCACATTACCCTCAAGCATCAAGCCTGTTCCTGCTTCCCTGTTTGCCTCCTTTATGGCTTGGTGGGGCCTGTCACGACAACAGACGGCAGATGCAGAGTTGTTCCTTTATAAAAAGACTGGGTTCTTTCGGTCTGCTCAAGTTGCAAACGCATCCAAAGTAAACGATGATGGGCCAAACAGCATAGCTGAAGCTTTCGCGATGCAGACGACAACATCATCCACCTCATCGGCACTGCAGGCATCATCAGCATCATCAGGTCTACGAAACACTTCACCCACACTACAAGGAAACGAATTCGCTACGATAGCGACACATCTGGGCCCACATGGCAAGGTCGGGTACATGCACAGTGTGAACCTGTCCGACGGGAAACACAGCCCATGGTCATGGAAACGTCGTACACCCACACAGCGTTACATTCACACAGTTGAAATTGGAACGCCGAAGCGAAAAGAGGAGCGTCCTGACAATGAGGTATCGATTGTGCTTGTGCATGGTTATGGTGCGGGAAGTGCGTTCTTTTTTCGGAATCTAGGCGCCCTTGCCAAGATACCCAACACACGTTTGTATGCACTCGACTGGCTTGGCATGGGTCGGTCTTCTCGTCCATCGTACTCGTTAGGAGGCAAGCCACGCTCTATGGAACGTGTGGAAGCCAGTGAGTCATTTTTCCTCGATGCCCTGGAGGAGTGGCGTACGAAGATGCACATCGACAAGATGGTACTTGTTGGGCACAGCTTGGGAGGATACTTGTCAACCGCGTACGCGTTGCGGTTTCCTGAGCGAGTGTCAAAACTAATTCTCGTTTCTCCCGTTGGCTTTCCTGAGGGTTCCCTACAGGACATGATGAAATACAATCCTGACAAACGAGCACCTCGGTTCGGACCACGCACGATCCAGTTCATGAGCTGGCTTTGGGACAAAAATGTGAGCCCCTTTAGTATCTTGCGCTTCTCTACTGTGCTTGGTCCATTGCTGATGGGTGGCTACACGCGAAGAAGGTTTGGATCCCTCGCACAGGATGAGCTCCAGAGTTTGCATGCCTATTGCCACGGCATTTTCACCGATCACTCAAGCAGCGAGCACTGCCTTGCCGATATCCTAGCGCCAGGTGCCTTTGCTCGACGGCCTATGGCGCAGCGCGTAGCGCCTCTCAAGATACCCATCGTATTTCTGTATGGAGATCATGACTGGATGGATATACGTGGTGCGTACCAAGCAAGAGAGGTCCTTCATGAGGCTGGCAACAATGCCGTACGCATTCACACGGTGAAGAATGCTGGACATCACCTGTACCTAGACAATCCGTCTGAATTTAACGAGCTCTTAGAGCAAGGGCCATGGTAGTTATGTCAATCTAGGATGAACGCGAGCATCTTTTGCAACTATGCCATCTACGTAGTTACCCACAATACCGTCCATATCGGGGGTCAGGCTTCGAACTATCCTGGTCCATGGTTGTATGAGCAAGATGGTCAGTCCTTCTCTCCACATTGTCTCTCTTCAACCCACGAGGTGGGTCCGTTCGATTTACTGTGGAGCCACGGCACAAGTGTGAAAGAGTTTCTTCTCCCCTGCCCGTCGAAAGGTAAATGGTACGTGTGTGTGTGTGTGTGATTGCGTGAGAAGGTGAGGGATGCTGACGATGGCAGTTGGTGCGCGTACGCACAAAGGATGGACAGCTTCGATGCACAGTCCAGCCGAGTGATGACATATCTGTGCTAGTGTCACAGGTTCTCACGGCCACCAAGGCTGAGCCGTCCACCTTGACTTTCTCTGACACACCCCAGGGACAGGGACAGTTTGTGAGTACATGGCAGGGACAGAGCCTTTCGTCGCTTGGGATAAAGCACGGGGACTTGCTGTTTGCTTCATACAAGGATGCAGCGTCGCACGAGGAGGGGGCACTCGTTGCGTCTGGCAAATCTTCCGCCACCGAGAACGCTGCTGCCAGCGGCGGCAATACAAAGCAACCGGCAGCAGTCAACGAAGATCCCGTCGATCAGTACTGGGCTAAGGAGCGTGGGCTGATCAAGCGGCCGCACGATCCCCAGTTCTGTCGGCATGGAGCCAAAGGCATGTGTGACTATTGCATGCCGATCGAACCGTTCGATATGGCATTCCACGCTGAGCATGGCATCAAGCACTTGTCTTTTCACGCGTACCTGCGGCATCAAAACATTGGGGTGCCATCGTCTTCTGCATCATCGTCGTCCTCTACGTACGTACCGCCCCTGGAGGAAGTCTCGTACCGCGTCAAGACCCCATGCCCATCAGGACACCATGCGCCGTGGCCCGCTGGCATATGCACCAAGTGCCAGCCGTCCGCCATCACACTTCAGCGGCAGCCGTACCGCATGGTAGATCATGTTGAGTTCGTGCACTCGTCGCTCATTGACCATGTGTTGGACATATGGCGCAAGACAGCGACGCAGCGATTTGGATTCCTCCTAGGCCACTATGAGCCATATGAAAAAGTGCCTATGGGCATCAAGGCGGTCATCGAAGCGATCCACGAGCCGCCGCAGGCGGGCGAGATCGATGGCATCGAGCTGGGCTTGCCCTGGGACGACGAGGCTCGGATTACATCGCTCGCTGCACAGTGTGGCATGAGCATCGTCGGCATGATCTACACGGATTTGGAGGTAGCGGACCCATCGCACACGGATGCGTCGCTCGCCGGTCTTGTGGCATGCAAGCGGCATGCGGACAGTTTTTTCCTGAGTGGCCAGGAGGCGATCTTTGCCGCTCAACTGCAGGCGCAGCACAAGAATGCATGCCGCTGGACCGAGAGCGGCTCGTTCAACAGCAAGTTTGTCACATGTGTGCTGAGTGGGAATCCCGAGGGCGACATTGATGTGACGGCCTACCAGGTGAGTGAGCAGGTCATGGGCATGGTCGATGCCGATATGATTGAGGCGAGCGTACATCCCACGACGATCCGCGTCAAGCCGAATGACGAGAGCCGGTACGTGCCGGATGTCTTTTTCCGCTACACGAACAAGTATGGCATCGACATCAAGGAAAATGCATCGCCGACCTTCCCAGTCGAATACCTGCTCGTGACATGCACGCACGGTTTTCCAACTGAGCCGAAGCCGCGCTTCTTGTCGTCCACCTTCCCGATCGAGAACCGCCCGGGCCTGCAGGACCAGACGCTCGAGCTTGTCTTGCATGATCTTCGCACACTCCTAACGCATCCTGATGGCACCTTCGACGAAGATATGCACCGCTTGGACCATGCCCGCTTCGTCCGCTGGCTTAGTGACTGGCACTTGCTCGCGTTTTTGGATCACACAAGTCTCTTGTCGCATGACGAAATGCGGCATGCGTGTCGAACGGCCGTGTCGCATGACGACGTGCAAGCCTTGACCGCGTTGCTCACGTCTCCTGGATGGCGTACCCTGGTGGCGCTTGCCCGTGAGACGGCGCCGCCCCCGTCTTCGCCGCCATTGGCGAGCACCAGTGCGCGAGACTCGTCGTCCGCGGCGGCAAGCACGGATCCAGCACCAACCGACAGCATCGTGGACGCACCGGGGGCATCTGCCGATGCGGGTGGCTCCTCTTCTGCGGCTGACGGCGTCGCATGTCCGCACTGCACGTTCCTCAATGCACCAGGCAGCACGGACTGTGACGTGTGTGGACTACCGTTGTGACACGCCCAGCAACGCGCCCAACGACTTGTGTGAGTCTTTTCATGGACACCATCTACCTACCATGTTATCCGCATCTACGCAGGACTCTTTTATGCATGCTGGTTTGCAGGCGATGTGGCCGTGGCGGCGGCGGCAGCAGCAGTAGCAGCAGCACGCCGACGAGTTCGTTGTTTCTTCGACGCACGCGCATTCCGACGTGCATTCCGCGCATACTCAGCATCGCTCCAGCGCTCCATGTGCCATGGCACCCATGTATCGCATAACCTTTGCATGCCTTCCCATAGCCGCTGGACATACGTAGCATGCGCCGCCAAGGAAGACAGCATTCCATCCGCTTGCACCTGTGCTTGAGCATGCTGGAGGAGTGTGTGTTCGGCCGAGAGAAGCACCGCCGCCATATCTGCTCGGCTGTGGAGCCAGGCCAGTTGGCCCAGCGAGCGCTTTTGGTACGTGGTCGCGAGGATCGGACGCAGCATGGAGTACGAAACGCGCACATTCGGCGGGACAAATACCGGCTCTGATGGCGATGACGACAGCACGTCCTGCGCGCGATCCTTCTCGGAACTGGGGGGCAGGTGGGTGCCGCTCTTGTCGTCGACGGCCTCGTCACTCAGCGCTGCTTCTTGTTCCATGCTCGCGAGCCACCTCTTCGACATCGATTCCATGCCCTGCTCACCGACCAGGCCAGCATCACGGCGCTCATTCTCACGCGCATGCACGGCCTCGATACTGTCGTGTAGGACCGACGGACGCGGCATGCGCAGCTGCACTGCCATGCGGCTCAGCTGCTCCGCATACATCCGCAGGGCATCGTCCACATACGCGCGTGCAAGTGCCAGATACGCACCCCGGCAGCGCGCTTGCACCTCGGCATCGCGCTGCTCGGCTGTGTGAATACCTATGGTCGGCAGGCCCTGCGGACCAGCCGACAGGCGCGAGAGAATAGCACGTGCCGTCGTCGATTGCACGGACGCATTCGAGACAAGCAACGTGGGCGGGGCCGAGCATGCATGCCGCACAAGCAGTTTGAACGTCGTTGTGTTCGGCAGCACAGGCCAGCGTTGCGTGTCGTGTGCATGTGAGAGCGGCTGTGTCATGACTTCGAACGCCACGGCCATATCGGGCATCCGCGCCAACTCGCCCAGAGCCATGAGCGTCGTGTTGAGGGTATGCGTCGTGGGCGTGCACAGAGCCGGCACACTGGCATCTGGGTATTGCAGGTCCAGACCAAAGCCGGAACGAAGCAGGTGCAGGAACTCTGGTAGACGGCCCGTCAGTCGCAGCACACG
>ERZ500990.222-NODE-222-length-20943-cov-4.254740_pt1 | contig 20943 bp, 16 predicted proteins | sample MGYA00248876_ERZ500990 | MGnify/ENA primary metagenome ERZ500990 (study PRJEB25958, sample SAMN03398517) | human skin metagenome | study: EMG produced TPA metagenomics assembly of the Human Skin Microbiome Metagenome (human skin metagenome) data set.
TTGATGCGCTGTCTTGGACGCCTCACGTTCGTTTCAGCGAGGCTCGCACACGCTTATCACTCTCGATCCAGCAGATCGACGTGCACTTGTGGGAAGAGCCCGTCTTGTCAGCGCTCACGTCTGTGGTGTCGGCGGTATCGTCGCATGTGCCTGTGTCCAAGTCCATCCGTTCTCTGCCTAAGCAGCCGCCAGCGTCAAAGCCTTTTTTTCAGCAGCTTCCGTCGCACCGCTTTATGCATGTTGGGATCGGGCGCATCGCTGTGTACATTGGCTCGTCTGACATGAACTTTGAGCCAGAGGTTCGTCGCGGCGTGGGACTGGTGCTTGGCCCAACGGTTCTGGACTATGCGCGCTTGGAGTCAGCTCGGTCTCTGGAGCCTGAGGAGCGCATTTCCCGAAATGCGCGGCAAGCGCTGCGGCTGCCCGAACACATTGGCATTTGCGCTCATACTGTGGCGCTTCAAGAAGGCACGGGTGCAGCTTGCAAGCTCGTGCAGCACGGGCTTCGTGTGTTTCCCATCGTTCATATGGCGGCGATGCGCGATCCTCCCGTCGAGCCCAGTGAGAAGCAGGATGCACAGGCCATTTATGTGCAGGACCAATGGGACTTTGAGTCATTGAACGACTTCTTCTGTGCGGCGCGCCAAGAACCGCGTATGCACCAGCTGCAACACGGCACAGAGATTTTGCATATCCCTGAGCTCTTCGCGGATGCCCAGTTTCGCCCCACCGTGCCGAACATGCGGCTGGATGTGCGCCTTCCTCACCGCGTGGATTTACGGATCGTGTTAACCAATTCGTACTGTGTTCTAATGGCTGCCGAGACAGTAAAGCGTTTTGTCGATGCCGTTCGGCCCGCGGCCGATGGCGGTGCTGATGACGCAGTCGCTCGTCCTACCATGTCGCCCGATACACACACAGCATCGCCTCGGGCAGAGCCAACGACTTCGTCCCTCCACATCTACGTTAGCATTCCACGCATCGGTGTTCATGTGGCTCTGCCGCACGAGCGTCGCCTCTTCCTGCTGATCGAAAATGCGTCAGTCCGCGTGCGCGCGGGTATACGTGTGTCCTTCGACTCACTGCGTGCGCGCGTGCCGCCAGAGCTCGAAGACTCGCACTTATGGGACGAAGGCGTTATTGCTCGTCGCATGTTTTTCTCGTACGGCGAAACTCCTTCCTCGCCCAAGACCATCTGGGTCACGGGCGAGTGCCTGCATGTGCGCATCCCCTACGGCTACCATACACACAAGCTTGTTGAGGCATCGATCGTCGCATTCAAAGCAACGAAGCAGCTGTTTTTCCAATTCGTTCGTGGGTACACAACGAGCGCGATCTATCCTCACAATGAGGCCCCCAAACACCTGCCGCGTGTCTCGCTGCGTCTCGGCATGTTCGTACTGGAAGCGGCTGATCACTCGTTCGATGCCGCCCTCAGCCTCATCTTCCGTGCCGGTCTGGACGAACAAATGATGCGCATGGAGCGCGAGCGAGTATATGAACAACGGGCGAGTGACGTGTCGCCGGCTCAAGCCGCTGAAATGCGCGAGCGCTTGCATGCACTGCAATCGTCGAATTGGATTCGTCGCTGGCACAATGCTCGCCATGTGCGTTCCCAGCGCGAGCGCGCGCTGTACGCCTACATTCACAAGCGTTTGTACAACCCACATGAAGTGCACGAAGGCGACAGTGATAGGCAAGTACGTACATGGCCTGCTGAGCCGCCGCTCTGCCGCCTGTCCATGACCATGTTCAGCTTCGAACTGTCGCAGCCGACAAGCTTCGCCCTGGACGACACACATACGTGGCTGCATCAACAAGCAGGCAATCCCGTGGACCTCGAGTATACAACGCTGATTCCTATGCATGCTCGCATCTGCATGTCGGAGTGTATGATTCGCATGCGTGACTACCCTCTGCCTCTCTTACACATCCCGCCGCGCGATGACATGGACATCTGTTTCGATGCAGAGGGCGACGTCGTCATTGCCGAGCAGCTGGGAGACGAGTTCTCCGTGCGCCACGTTAAGACCACGATTGTGCCTGCCGTTGATAGTCGGCATGGTGCAGAACATGGCCTTCTCGTTCCCAAGAGCGCCATGTCGCCCAAGTTTTATGGCCCCGTTACGATCCATGTGTCGTCACAGCAGCCGACTATATTTACATGGGGCCAGTCACTCCAGCCCGCGTTCCACGACTTTACGCGCGTCATCGATGCGATTATAAGTCCTCCGCATGATCCATCCCGGAAGCCCGGTCCATGGGACAAGCTGCCCTTCCAGCTCCAGGGCCAAGTCCAGATTTTCTTCGAGAATGATGTACACCTCCATTTAAAGGGTTCTCGCAGTCCGTACCAACTGACAGGCGCCGGCAGTGGCTGGGTCATGGTGTGGCGCCGGCATATTGAGTTGCGTCTTGGATACGAGAACCCAGACATGGAATTCTTGCAGGTGCGTAGTGGCGAGCACTTGTTGGCTGTGCCTGATTTGCGTCCTCTGCTAGATCCAGCGGCCTTGGGTCTTTCTAGTGAGCAGTGTGACGCCTGCCCAGCTGCTCATTCGGTTTTGGTGCGTAAGGACTCGATGCCATCGTTGCGTCTCGACAAGATCAGCTGGCAGCTCTGCGGTGGCGTGCGCTGGGGCATGGGTCTCGTGTCGGAGCGAACATGCACGAACGACACATGCGAGCGTGTACCGCGTTGTGAGGGCCCACCATTCTATCGCCAATGCCGCTTCTTCGGGCGCATTCCACATTGGCAGGTGCGTTTGCGCTCATTCGAAGGCTACGAGCGTCTGCCGCCGGAGCAGAAGCGCGATTCGTATCTGGGTTGGCGTTCTGACTTTATGCATATGTCATTTTCCCTCCAGGCCATCGGCAGCGATCGCGAGCACCAAAATGCAGCGGACAAGTCGGCCTCACGCAACTGCTTGTATTTGACGCTCCGCACGTGGAACCATTTCCGCGACTGGCTCCACCTGTTCAATGGTCGTTTGAATTTGCCGGTTCGGCAAGGTAAAGTGTTTCCCAAACCACCTGGCGTCAAATCGCCCAAGTTTGGCCTGTTCCTCGCCACTATCAAATACCGCTTCCTGGTGACCGGCCTGCATCTCTCTCATACGTACCAGCAGCATTCTCAATACGACCTGAGGCATGGACTTCGGACATTCGTGGGCATCAAGGCAAAGCTTGGCACATTCTACCTCGATCTGCATCAACGTATGCAGGAGTCAATCCATCGCCCGCCCGTGCCGAACGCTAATACGCGACGCTCGGTACGCAAGCCGCTGTATGAAGCCGAAGTCGATGTGAGCAAACTCGACATATTCTCGCTGTGTGCACGGTTCTGTGAAAATCATGGCTACACGAATTTGCCCAATACATCCATCGAGTCCCAACACGACCTGCTGCGGGATGTGTTTTTGGACATGGATGAAGAAGACACTGCTAATCAACGTATGTATGATGGGCTTGACTTTTCCGAAATGGGCATGTTCCCTTGTAGCGACAAGGAGCCCTTGGTCCACATCCGCAAGATTATGACGCTTGCTCGATTCAATTTCCATCGCCTCATTGAGCCCTCTCACCACACGGCCCGGCGCCCCAGCACCATGCGTCCGCCTAATCCGTTTGAATCTCAGTTGCTTGGCTCGCCTGCACCGTCAACAGACCCCGCGCCGCATGCCAGCGACGCGTCTGCGAGGTCGACAGCTATGGCACATCAGCGCATGAGTGTGGATGAGGGTCTGACACGTCCGCAAATGTCACCTGATCGATCGACTCGTTCGTTGTCGTTCTCCTTGCCGCCACTTTCGACGTACTCGAAATTTGGCCACGAGCACACGCACACATGCTTGATCCGGCGCTCGAGCTCAGTGATGGATGAGCAATTGGCACTCGAGCGCCAGCGTCTTGACCACCTCACCAGTGATATCATTATGCTCAAGTCGATGCTGGATTTGACAAAGTTCCACATTGCCGGTCAGCGCGCATCGCATCTTGAGCAGCTTGCTTGTTTACAAGAGGCTCATGAACGTGTCAAGAGCAATATCGCCATGCTCGAGCAACCAGCCAACGCACATGACCCATCTGATGATGGTCGGGCTGACTCGTCATCACAAGCACGTACTTTCCATCAACTCCTCGATCAAGAAGAGCCGGATAGCAAATACCATGCATTCCATGAAGAGTGGGACTCATTCAACAACCAGGTGTTCGTGTTCAATCCTGTGGCCGTGCTGATTAGCAAGACACGCGATGTCCTTTTGCAGTACTACAACAACACTCAATTGCATCGCAGCTTCCTACAGCGTCTCAGTATTGTTGAGCAGCGCCAAATCCACGCACTTCTTGAGCGTGCACGTATGTACATCGACCAGCAAGCGCCGTCTGGTGACATGGAAGATGCATCAACGCTGCTGGACGATGTGATTGTGGACACAACACGTCTTGCTTGTGCCAACTTGCCAGACACTTTCCTGAATGACTTTGGCGCCGACAGCAGCAGTGAGTATCGGCCTAACGATGGCATTTCAGACGAATTTCTCTTGCGGAAGAAGACGATTTGCCTGTGTGTGCAGCCTGAGGTGATCTTCCACAGCCGCATTGGCGAGAATTCGACACTTATTTTCCATGCGGACCAGATGCGCTTACGCAACTATGCGCTCAGTGACAGCATGTACGACGAACGCTCGATCAACCACAACGTGTTGCATCGCAACTTTATTTCGATGCGCTCATTGCAAGTTTTCCACACGGACCGAGCTATTCACTTCAATCCCGAGTCGTACAATACACTCGAGTCGCTTCAGCTTCCGGTTGAAGCACTCAACGGACAACGAGTGCCTGGTTACCAGCGCCTCGTGCGTGGCACACACGCCTTTGTCATATACGATAAGCACAACCGCCTACGACTGCATGACCGAACGCGCTCGGTTGTTGCGGCGGATCGCTTGGATGATCCCTCTGTTAATTATTTGCAGCATAACATGGACTTGATCCAGCTTATGTGCCCTCGTTTCACGCTCACGGCAACAAGTGAACAGTATGCGGCTATATACAACGTGTACACAGATCTACTGATGCACACAGATCCCTTGCACGAGGAGCTGGAGCGGCATCGAGACTCGCTCGCATACAGCTACTCGTTTGATGATCCAGACTACTTCGTGCGCGTAATTGCCTCTTATCAGCGGCAGATTCATGATCTAATCAACCTCAAGCAAGCCTTCGAATCTGACTATGCGCTCCTCAACTCCGAAGGGCATGCGGAATACGTCCGCATCTGTATTCGGGTGATGGATCTGTATGTGGATCTATGCATGTTAGAGGAAGCCATTTTCATGTCACATGCCTCAGCACGCGATCGGACGAAGCATTTAGCCTTGCTCCTTCGCGCATGTGCGAACTCCATGGAATGGAACATGATCAGCCGCGATGCTGCGCCGAAAGACTCGAACGGCATGCTTGTTCGTCTCTCACTGCAAGGCAACTCATTTTCATGCATGTCACTCGTCAGCGGGACGTCGATCAACTGTGTCACGACGAAGAATCTGCACGCGCGCAACGCACATCCCAGTGCATACTTTGAAGACATCATCAGCAAATACTATCCGCCAGCTGGACACCCAATGATTGATCAAGATCGTTTCTTTCTTGCACATTGGCTCTTACTCGCTCCGTCAGGAGGCATCAAAATTGTCGATCGGAGCGAGTTGCATATACACCCAGTTCGAGTTCAGCTGGAGCTGCGTTTGGGCCGCCAGGTCATGGACTATTTATTCGGCTCTCGACGCACACAGGCAAAAGAAGAAGAAGAGGCCGTCCATAAACGAACCTGGCTCAAGCAGATTTTGTCCATGTCCCGCAAGGCACGAAATACTTTGCGCTCCACGAGTCCCACGTCTGAATCTGACTCGGATACCCTTGACTCAGAGTCTGACAACGATAGTGATGATCCAGGCGACAATGGCAGTGCTATAACTCCGATATCACCTTCCACCATGGATGATACCGGATCTTTCACGTTTGCGCGACAGAGTCGTTGGGATCCTGATACTGACAAATTCGTGGCGACAAATGCAATACGCTCGGAGATGTTGCGCCGTGCAGAAAAGAACCTGTCGTTTGTGCATGTGATGATCGCTGCTGTGGCTGTTTGCCTTTCGTACAAAGGTGATGGTGAGCACTCGTTGACGAATTTGTACGACTTGGACTTTCAGCTCCCGCGCCTTGAGTATAAGAACGCGATTGGCTCTTACAGGGATCTCATTGATTTGCTCCGCAAAGACATGATTCGCATCGCCTGGGATCACCGTCACACGCTTCTGAAAGGTGTCATATCTACGAACTCTCGCAAGCATGCACTCCTAAAACGGTTACGTGCGAATCGCATCTCCAAGTACGGCGATGCAGCAAGTGTTGACTTGCAGAATGAACGTTTAGGCGATGAGGAACTTGCGGCAGCTGTCGTTGCCAGCATGACAGTTGCTCCTGGTGACTTGGATGAAGTTGTGGATCCAATGGATGTGTTGAACTCACCGTCCTTACCAGAGTCCTACCCCTCACATGCTCCTCATTCTGCAGACCCGGAATCAGCAACGGACACGCATCTAGACGCGAATACACCGGACACAAGCTCACCGTCTGCGCCCGGTCGCACGTCCAAGTGGCGACATGCATTCTCGTCACGACTTCATCATGTAGCCGATGATGCGGCCTCCTTTGTCTCACACCACATCAACGAAGAACAAGATCATTTTAAACGACTCAAGCGGTTCCTATATCGTAAAAAAGATACATAATATACATATAGTCATGTTGCTCTACGTCACCGTGTTAGATCATCATAAGAAACCCGATTTACGCCTAGAATCCCGACTGACGTCGTAGTCACTAGAGGCATCCATGTCCGCCGACTCATCATCGTCCTCGGACGTGGATGATGAGATCACAACATCCTCATCAGACGAATGGTCATCATCTTCGTCATCGTCTTCATGGTCTTCGCTGTGATCTTCAGATTCGTCCTCTGGAAGAATACCGGAAGCAAGCCAGGGCTCCGTCCGTAAGGATGTCCGACGCATTCCTATGTCACGATGACCAGCTGGCAGAGGTGGCACGAAGCGGTCGTTGTTCGCAGCGGCTGGAAGCGCCTCTTCCCATTGCTGTGGCCGATTATCAGTCTGTGGTTGCTGGCGTGATTCGACGTCATCAGTAGCGTCTGTTTCGACGTGGACGTTCGCAGACCCATGAGCAAAGGTCGTTTGTCCATCTTGAACGACATCTGTCATTGGTGCGGGTGGCAAGTGGCGAGCTTGGGCAAAGAAGATCCGCGCTTCTCGGTACGACACGTTCCGAATGTTGTATGTATTGCCCTTTGGCACAAGGAACATTCCTCCAGGAGCAATGACGAAACGCGTGCGATGCACCATAACTTGGACAGCCCCTTCCAATACCACAAACGTCTATTGTAAGAAATCTGTTAGTGTCGCATAATCATTTTCGCACACGTACATAATTGTTATCCTTGCTCGGCTTGGTAGGTTTTTCTCCCCCACGAGGTATCACCAACACACCTGCAGCCATAAAATCGCTGATGCCGAAAATCTTTTCGTACGAGAACTGTTGATTAAAGGCAGGTCGTGGCCGAATCCCGGCCGCTGTGCATGCAATCCGCATCGTTACCTCGGCATTCAAATCAGCATCAACGACTCGTCCATACGGATCTGTATTATCATCCCATCCGTCTTCTGGATTCCGAACGATCAAACGCGTGTCTTCATCGTCCACGCCTGTCTCATTCTCGCTCTCATCCACAGGTGTAAGCCGCGGTACAAAGTTCTTCGATCCCACTGGCCGTCCAGGGTGAGCATACCCTGCAGGTTTGGCACGAAAGCGGCGCATGCCTGAGAACGTGCCTTCACCGGGTGCTCGCGGCACACGGATCACCTTTTTTAGCACAGGTGCAACCAGACCTTCTGGCCCCTCCTCCTGCTCCGCCGGCTCGTCAGGCTTTCCATACAACGCACGCTCGCCACGCCACCAATCCAGTGGTGCAATTCGATGGCGCTTTCCGCGCCGTAAGCCATCAGGATTCTCAAGCTGCCAAGACGGTGGGTCGTAGATCCGTTCAACGATTTTCTGCGCTGGTTTCTGCCGACCAGGCGGTCGCCCCGGTCTTCCTCGCGGTGGCGGCATGGACTCGTCTTTCCGTGGACGTCCACGGCCACGCTTCTTAGGCAGTATGGGCTGCACAGGCACATTTTCATTTCGATCAACACCACGTTCTACGACATCATCGATGATGCCACCATTTGGAATATTGTCAACGGGCTCTAGCGTGTTGAGTGGTGCGTCAAGGTTCGAACTGAGTTGCGCATCTAGATCCGTTCCAACAGTGCCGTAACCTAAATCGAAATAGTTTTGGGCAAATTCCTGACCCGCATCCTGTTTGGTTCCAAAGTCGTCTGGCACATCGTGCATAGCATCAAGCTCGGGTATGGAGGCCGACACCTGCGAAGCAACGTCCCAAGACGAAGGATGCGCAGCATCAGCGTGATGTGAAGATGCTGGTGACAGAGGCACGGATGATGACGACGATGGAAGCAGATGCGATGGCCGTCGACGCTGGGATTGTCCAGACAGGATAGATGCGTCTGGGCGTAGGAATGAGGGCATATCCGTGTCAGGAATGCGTGACATATCTGCAGCCGTGCTTGATCCACGAGACATGCTATAGCGTGCTGGCAGAGAGCTGACTAGAGGCGTGCTTGCACTTGGTAGGGTCACATCATTGTGCCATGTAACAGGCTGTATGTGTGGTGATTCTTGTGTTCGTGTGAGAGCTTGTGACGCGAGAGGGGCCGGTGGCTGCGAGGTGCGCTGTAAATGAAGCTCGCGCTCAAAGCTACTCTGATGCGACCTTGCGCTACCATGAGTGCTTGCTGGTGTACTAGACGAAGATGTGAACGTACTTGCATCACCAGCGAATGCACTCAGTCGAAACGTGCGATCGGAGCGTGAAATGTCAACTGTAGACTCCCACATGGTCTCTTCTGCACGCGGAGCCATAGAACTTCTAGGTTGAATACGCTGTGTATACTCCTGCGAGGGCGTAAGAGCGTGGGAGTTATTTGTATCGCCTTGTATGGTGAGCATAGATACGGGCGAGGCTCGAGGCACGCTACTCAGGCTGCGCGCAGCCCACTCCGACACACGAGAAATGCGCCGATCCCATCCATTGTCATCCGGTTCAGGTATCTGATCTATTTGGTCCGCTGTGCTGGGTGCAGACTCGCTCGCCGCTTCATCATCGGACGCTTCCATCCATTCCAACACACGCTTCGATTCAGCAAAGAACGCGTCCAAGTCTTCATTCCCACGATCATCGCGCCGAATGTTTCCTATTCGGAGACCCGTTCGTGATCCAAGGCCTTCCTCATGGAATCTACGCGCCGGCGCGACGCTCATGCTCCTAGATCCTTGTCGTCGTCAATCGACGGCCACTTTGCCAGAGCAGCCACACTAGCTCTCGGCAGTCTATCAACGACCGACTCACGGTCTCGCGTTGCGCGCGTGTTAGAAATGAATATCACGTGACCCATCTCCGCATCTCACACGCTGTCTCTACTCCACAACGTCTCAGAAGCCAACGCGTGTGAACGATTGTTGGCCAACGTCTTCTCGCGTATTGGTTTACTTGTTCGTCGGCGCTCGATTGTTGTATAGTTCGCCACACTGTTTGCCCAAGGAGTCATATCTGGATTGGGTCATGTCTTTCAAAACTTGTGCTAGTGCGCTTCGACATGGCGTGGGTGCAGCATTGTCTGCACCAAGGCCAGGCGACAAGGGTGCGTATATTAGCCTGCATGTCGGCAAGTTATGCCAACTTATTCGTAGTGGTTGTGGCTATGTCAGGTGGCGTGGATTCATCTGTCGTAGCAGCTCTATTGGCTCGTCAGGTACGTCAGCGCCGCTCCGATTTCTTCGTATAAATTCTAATGCACATAACCGTTTCGTCTTGCTAACGTCAATAGGACTATGATGTTCGTGCCGTCTACATGCGTAATTGGTCTACTGCCGATGAGCATGGAATAATGCATGGTGGAAGTGGTGGCGCCATGGGATGTGATTGGCAAAGGGAGTGGCATGATGTACAGGCTGTCTGTCGACATTTGGGTGGCATGCAGGTTGAGATGATCGACCTATCTCGCGACTATTGGGTGCATGTTTTTGAGCCAGCTCTGGGCCAATGGTCAGATGGAACAACGCCCAATCCTGATGTTGAATGCAATAAGTTTATTAAGTTTGGTGCCCTTATGGACCGTGTCGTCCCAAAGTCACTTATACCTGCGACATGGCTTGCTACAGGTCACTATGCACGAATTGCTCCTCGCATTGAGCACACACACATATATCCAGTCGTGCGAAGAGCTGCAGATCCCATGAAGGATCAATCATTTTTTTTGTCATCGGTCTCGTCATCGCGCCTCGACCGGAGCCTGTTCCCCTTGGGCGATATGCACAAAAGCGACGTGCGGAGCTTGGCTCGCTCACTTGCACTTCCAACTTGCGAGAAAAGCGAGAGTATGGGTTTATGCTTTGTTGGTGAGCGTGGAAGTGGCGCGCATGCGTTTGCTCGCTTCCTCGACCAGTATGTGGCAAACGAAGCTGGTGCATTTGTCACGCCTGAGGGCCAATATCTCGGCATGCATCGTGGCCTACATACACTGACAATCGGTCAGCGTGCACGAATTTCTGGGAAGCCACAACGCTATTATGTGGCGCGCAAAGACCCAGTAACTCGTCAAATTATTGTAGTACCGAGCAAGTCGCATCCCATGCTTCAATGCACCTCACTGCAGTCAACGGTATTTTCCTGGGTCACAGGCGTGCCTGTTTTAGATACTCAGCTGCTCGCCCAAGTTCGTTACCGTCAGAATGCCGTACCGTGTTTTGTCCGTGCGCATGGATTGGATGGTGTACATGTGGAATTCACGACTAGCGTGGAAGCCGTATCTCCGGGTCAAACAGTGGTTTTGTATGATGGAGAACTGTGCTTGGGCAGTGGAACAATTGATCATGTACAGACTATGGCATAATGCGAAGAGCACGCAAAGTACGAGTGAATAGGGATGTATAATGTGTGTCCCAAAAGGCCAGATGCGACTCTATAGTGGAATGCTTGGCTCGTTTGGCAGGTGGCTCTTTGTTGTCATCGTGTTCAATGGTTCTACCACGGACGTCTTTGCCTTCAAACTTGTTTCCGTGATCGCCATCGCCATCGCCATCGCCATCACCATCAACATCAACATCATCACCATCGGGATCCAGCTGTGATTAGCGTGACCAGCGTACCTTTGTTTCAAACAAACGCCTATAATGGTTATCCGACTCTCGCACCGAAACATCTGTAACCGAGTCTGCTTTCGAGTTATCTTGCAGATCCTTTGCTGTATCACCTGATCGAGAAGATGTCGGGTCTATTTCCGATGTCTGTAAACAGGCATCCTCATCAAATGGTGCTTTTTGCGAGCCGTTCGTATCCTTGTGTCCTAAATCTGTAAGATATTCCTTATTCGACATATCACCATGATCATCGTCTTCAGCGGTCGGTGCAGTCCCATAAGCCTGATCTAAAGCCTTTTCTGTTGACTTATTCAGGCCCATTTCTTTTTGCTCCATGTCATTCAGAAATAACTCTTCTTGTCTGGTATCAATCTGCTCTACTCTTGGCTGTTCATTCTCGATTTCGGGCCACGCATCATCAATGGTTGGTGGCCGAGGGACTCCCAGCTGATCACGCATCCAGCCAAACAGCTGCTCTTTCGCATGCAAAATTTCGTCGCGTAGGCGAACACAATCTGTCTGACAGAGCGCGGGTATCTGTGGCTGGCTTTGGAGTGCCAGTTCACCCGTCCTAGATGTAACCAATGTCGTTGATGTACCCAACACAGCAGCAACACGATGTGCATGCTCAGGTGTAGGGAAAGAAGCTCCTGCAACGGTTCGTGCATCTTGCAATTGTATAAAAGCCCGATTCAAGCGCGCTGCCCACAAAAGGTCCAAAAGTTCCATCCAGTATAGCACGTACATGAGCTGCGTGTCGTGATCTAGTTCCGGATCCATTCGACAAGTGTAGCCACGAATACCATCAGTCATTTCACTTGTTAAACGCAACAGATATGTATCATGCAGCGCTGCTGTTGAAGGGATATCAATGGGTGTAGATGTGACAACCTCCAAACATGGGTGCCATAGATCTAGAAATGTACGTAACGTGTGTGTGGGGGCATGTGGCTCGTGTCTGCCAAAATCGTCAGGGTTGTGAAACGTTTTGAGGACTTACCGTTTCTGGTAGGCACGCGCTATATGAAGCAGCTTCTCGTCTAGATACATAACAAGCCGCGACTGTTGTCGCGCTGATAATGGAGGCATGGCTCTCCTGCAATGATGAGCTCAGACGCTGACGTCCGAGGTCCGAGCGACCGACGTTGCGCACGTGTGGAGGGGAGTCCGGCGACGTGGGGGCTAGGAGACTTCGTCCGTTCGGGCAACAGGAACACGTCGGCCGAGATATTTTCAATCGAGACTTGAGCTTGAGAAATCAAGGGTGCAGAGAATATATGGCGCCACAGTCGATCCCTATCGAAGGACTAATCGATGGAGCACATATGAAGAAACGGCCCGCATCCGACACAAGATGATGCAATTACAGCCTATCGATAAAAGTAGACTCCAACCAAACAGACATCTAGAGTGACTAGATCGCCTACAGATACATAGAGTGTGATTGTGAGATCACCACCTCGATCGCAGAAAAAAAGATGGATAGATCATACAATGGTGAATGAGATAGGGGATCAAAGGTGTAGCTCACTAGTTTGGTGGGATAAGATCCATATTGTAAATCGCCTTGCGCTCTATGCAGGCACTCAGAGAATTGCACATTTCGTCTGAAAAAAGGGTGTGTAAGTCTAGGTCATTCGAGAATCTGAATAGACGTACCTTTTTTTTGACGACAGGCGGTTCTAGTGCAGCAACGATGGCCTCATCAAACACATTTTTCAGTCCCTTTTGTGTCAAAGCCGAACATTCCACATATTTAATGGCTCCTAGCTCGCGCGTTACTCGCTCGCCCATTTCTGTGGTAATTGGCCGCTGTTTCTGACGCGCTAAGCGCTCAATAACCGCTGGATCATCTCGCAAATCAACTTGTGTACCAACAATCAAACAAGGCACACCAGGACAGTGATGACGCACTTCAGGGAGCCACTTTTCTCGCACGTTCTCGTATGAGGCAGGCGAAGTCACAGAAAAGCAGACCAAAAAGACATCCGTCTGTGGATACGATAGCGGGCGCAAGCGATCGTAGTCTTCTTGCCCAGCCGTATCAAAAAGGCCAAGGGTGTATGGGTCTTCGCCAATCATGACAGTTACAGCATAATTGTCAAACACTGTAGGAACATATTCTGATGGAAACTTGTTTGTGGTGTAAGAGATCAGCAAGCAAGTCTTGCCCACAGCACCATCACCAACAACCACACACTTGATCGTCTGCATGTTGACCCCCAAGTATCCACTAGCGCACTTGGATCAACCCAATACGTGAGGGAGCGGTCCGTTTGCTTAATACAAAACACGCACGACGTCCGAGGCGGAAAGAAAAACCAGCGTGGTCGCCTGACCGCGTTGGGGCAGAGTGGAACTGCTTCAAATGGAGGTGTGTATGTTCTACCTGGCCCGTGTGTGCCACGTGCTTTATGTACTTGTCTTACAGTCGTAGTGGCGATGCTGTTTCGCCACGTCCACGGCCTCTGTTTGGCGAGGCGGTTGCCACACCCGATAGCGCTGTGTTTATGCGGAAAGGGTTTGTCGTTACTGGCGTGCCTGAAGATGCCTTCTGCGTTCTTTGTAGTTCTGAATTCCCCACCACGAGGCCGTCGAGATCCCGCAGTGCTGGGGACAAGTGCGTCGACGTACGCGTAGGTGTTGCGGTTCTTGAAGTGGGGCGCGAAAACCCTTGCTGAAGTGCTCGCTCAGCCCAGGGAGATGGGCGTGGGGTATCTAGTAAAGCACGCTCAGGTGTGGAAGTAGTCATGCTATTGTCAGATAGCGGCGTTCGTGTCAATAATGGAGAAGACATGGGATGTGAAGGAAGGGGATGCGTCGGTGTTCGAGTGCATTCTGCATTTAGATCTGACGATGTGTGTGCCGGAGCCACGGATTTCACAGTTGATGCAGCCATAGACAGAGCTGGAGATGCCGGAGATGACATGCTTGTGGAAGAAACAGCAGAGTCACCTGCTGATGAAGATGCTGGTTGATATCTGGTCTCATCAACAGAGGACGCAGTCGAGGGATCTCGTCCTGATGTTGGCATTGCATTAGTCTGCTGCGGTACAAATGGGTGCTGAAGCTCTCGATCTCGCGATAAGTGGCTGAAACTATCGACATCCAAAGATGCACGATAGCGAGTGCCTCTCCCATTTGGACGATCCGCCGACGATGATGAGCTGAATTCATGACACGTAGACGATGGGATCGATCCCACGTCAATAGATGCGCGGCTAGGCTGCGTCGGCGTGGAAGGACGAGAATTAGAACCGAACCGGAAGAACGGAGCTCCCTCCATGAGACGCCGGGGTAAAAGAGATAAGCGACGCGACTTGGGCTCGGTGCTGGACCGATCATATTCCTGCCTCATTCGCCGCCGGTCACTGGAGCGAGAGTCAAGACTTGCGCGGCGCTGCGACTGTTCATGCTCCAAGCGACTGATGCGCATTGTTTCCTGGAGCATGATGTGCTCTAGCTGTTCAGGCGGTAGTGTAGCAAGAGTACGGGCAAACTGGTCGCCAATTTGTGGACGATGTGGATCACGATCTCGCAGATTACGTAGAATGTGAGAAGGAAAATAGTCCAACATTATATTATGAAGCGAGTTTCCATGCAAAATGATGCTTCCACCAGGGCCATGTCGTCCCACGCTCGTATGTTGCGAAATAAACGATGAGAGTGCATCGCCCGTGCGAGAAGACGAGACACCAATAGGCACAAGATTGTCCCCTTCTTGCCGCATAATAACACGGCGATTCGCCTGGCGCGCAGCTGTCTCGAGCGCTTTGTTGAGTTTTTCCTCCCAGTTCGGGTGAATATCATCCACAAGAACGACTTTAGGATCGTGCGGCTCGTATGAGACACGGCTTGTTGCATGCGCGCCGCCCGTTCCAATAGCTGTTGCTGCCTGTTCCATCACTTCCTCTGTATCCACTTTGGGAAGATCTGATGTGCGTGTGTAAATGACGCCAAAATCTGGCTCAACACAGAAAGGGCATGCAGCTGGGCGTGAGGACGGAGGTACCGTTGTGCTTGGATCAATACGTTGAATTTGTACAAAGCATTCTGTGCATATGGGTTGTAAGCAGCAACGGGTACGGTTCAGGTGTGAGGGGAAGTACTGAAAAAAAATGAAGGCATGCGTGTAAGAATTCCAATAATAATGCAGTGAGGAAGGAGTTGGTGATAGGGCAGAGATGTGCCGAGCAAATGAAAACATGCTCCATCACGGCCATGAGCACGAACACACAAACGCCTTCCACAGAAATCAACGTACCAGGAAACATATAGGACATTCAGAAGAGACAGGCGCACCCTGAAGATCATCCTCATCTTCTGCGCCGACAAAGAACGGGCTCAACTTGCGTTCAACAATAAGTTGTCGCACTTTTTGGTCATCAAAATCAGTACGTGTATTGTATATGCCTTGTCGAACAACAAATCCACCGTCTATTTTAGTTTTAGACGAAACGGAGGGCCCTGCACTCGCTTGTGCTGCCAATGGGTTATCGGATACCGATAAAAGATCTCGTTGACCGCCACCTTTCGCGCGACGCATTGCTGTCGAGGAAAAAGACCTATCATGAGAGGATCGAGCATGCTGTTGTGAATATGCTGCTGAGGAAGCTACCTCCTCACGTCCGAGCTGCTGGCCCATGAGCGGGGATGTACTGCCCTGCCTCCTAGTAGAGAGTGAACGTGGGACACAAAGGTAGGCGTCTCGGAAGTGGAGAACGTTGTACTTGTTGAACGTGTGGCGGATTTTTCCATTTTTTGGGCCTTTCATGAGGGTGAGGTTTCATAATTTAGAACTTATTAGACGTACACAGAGTGGATTCCTCCACATATACACTGGACGCCCCCAATTTGTAACATATGGTTGGCTTGGCATTCTGACCCCGCCAAGCACGCTTGTCATTTTTTATCTACTGAAGACTAATAACAGCAAATTCCGCTGTGGGGCCATCAGTTTCTTGAAGGAAACCCCGCCATAGTGGAATCTGAATCGCCACCGTCAAAACACACACAAACAATCACGTGTGACGACGATTCATTTACAGCCTTGTATGCATCGTATTCATGCCGCACACGCTGATTGGGAGCAAGCTCGTACTCGTGATCATGCACGGAATCTTGTGGACTGCATCACGACTCTGAGTTCGGAGCTCGCACGCTCTGAATCGGCACGCACTGCATGCTCCTCCACAGACCTGTGGCCGTGGGCTATGGAAATCGTGCGCTCATGGATGAACTTTGAGATGCATGTTGATTCCCAGAAACGGGAGGAACGCGCTTATCAAGCCGATATTGTGCGCGCCGTATTAGGTCTTCTCCGGAATAGTGCTCAGTCTTCTGAGCATGCGTTGCAGGCGTGTATCTTCGTACCAACCTTAACGGACTTATGCAATATGTGTCTTGTTTATGAGCGCATGTCTGACCCAATATGTACGTGATTCGTCTCGGGGTTTCTACCTCATTCTATTGTTCTTTTTTTTTTTTTTTTTGAGACTGTGATGCTGACATGTACACGTACATGCTTTAGTGCTAGTATTGATTCGAGTCCTGGCCCAGCTTTTTGTGAATCTCGCCACAAGCCATGCTGATGTGCGTGAGACATTATGGAAAAATTTTGTTTTATCGCACTCGAATCATGTCTTCTCACAACGACTACCTGCCTCAGAAGCAGTTCTTCGCCTCCTGACTAGCGCAGACGCACGCACAAGTCTTGCTGCACATGTCTTTGTGCTGAATTGCATATCAGCTGGTCAGTCGACCCGTTCGCTCGCTATGACACAGCAGGGGCGTCGCATAATGGAGATCATTTCAGCCTCGTACGATGCAGCACTTCTCGACGATGATGACAGCCACGAAAAATCACAGGATCTTATTCATATCATGTACGTACAAACGTGAACGCACACCAAAGCCGGTTTGTGGATCAGCCAGTCGATGAGACCACCGGACATATCTCGCGCACTGCATCTGCATTTTTGTCATATCACCATCCTGTTGACTAACATATATCAACAGCATTGCTATTGTGGATGAATTTTTCGCTCAGCGCACATTAGGTGCGCTTCTCGAAGCTTTGGGCCCACTGGGCAATGATATCAACACACCGCAGCTCACGGTTGTGCGCATACTGATTGAGTGCATCCATGCCCACATGAAGGAGCCAGCAATGACGGAGAACCTGGCTGCATGCTTGCCATCACTCATGCACATGACGACCAAGCTCTTATATACAACGACACAGGCGATGCAGCTTATGCGTGAGACAGACACAGCTGATGTCTCTGCATTGGTTCGCGCGCATATTGGGCTCCTCGCACTGCTAGAAGCACTGCATTTGAGTGCTATGCACGCGCAGGAGACAGCATTTGTTTCAATGCATCTCGTGCAGGACATGCGTACGTCAACCATGATTGATGCGTTGGTCGAGCTGCTGCGTCAGGCACGAGCATTTATGCCTCCTAAGCCGCCGTTCGCACCGGCCCAGTCCAGTGCAAGCAAAACTCCTGTACCAGATCAATACGTACCGTCAGCATTGCATACCAACATGCCCAACGACGATCGCCCTGGCTTGCCATACTTGAAGCGGACGGCTCTTCAGCTCATGGGAACACTAGCCTTTCATGCTCCTGGTACTCCCTGGGCTGACGTGCACGCATTTCAAAACCGCATTCGCGAGACTGGGGGACTGTACGAAGTGCTTTCACTAACAGCATTAGACGAACTGAACCCTTGTACGTATCCACATGCTGTGTACACATATACACAAATGCAGGTCTTCACATGCTTACATCTTCACAACACGCGCAGATATTCGAGAGCATGCCATCTTCGCACTCCGCAATTTGCTTGATAGGAACGAGACGTCACAAGCCCAGGTCCGTGATCTTAGGCCGGCCCCACCACCATAAGGACGAAAGCTATCAAGTCTTTAAATGTTGTAGGCCTGCACCAAGTTTTGACGCACGCAACGTACGTCTATCATGTGCCATTTCTTCCTCAAACGCATGCATCAGGCGGCCATGTTCCAGCAGGTCTAGGGAATGGGTATCGTGCATTTCGCGTCGAAGTTGGCGCCTTTTTTCGGCCAAAGCATCAGCCGTCACAGATTGGGGTCTTCGTTCCAGAGGGGAAACGCTGCTGCTGCCATTACCATTACCATTACCATTACCAGTGCCAGTGCCAATGCTGCTGTTGTTGTTGCCATTGTGGGCATTGCGCGCACGCGCTTCACGCATGGCTGTAGCTACTTGGCGCTCTTGTTCCTTGGCTTTCTCATGCGCTTCTTTCGCACGTTCATGCGCTTCTTTGGCTTTTTCACGTGCCTCTCGAGCGCGTGTTTCGCGCATCTTTGCCGCTTCTGCCTCCACGGCCGCAGCACGTTGCTCTGGTGTCGCGTCTTTAGGCCGCGCTGGCTCAGTGGCCGCAGAAGCCATGGGACCGAACAACTGGTCCCAGCCACTCATGTTGTGCGCAAAGCTTGCATCTTGCGCGGTCCGAGACGCCGTACGTGGCTTGGCACGTTGAACTTCTATAGATGTCTCAGAGGCAACACTGTTTGGATCGGCGTTCGGATTTGCACTGCCGCTAGTAGTGCCGCTCTGTCGGTGTGATTCTTCGTGAGGCAATGATGAACGTGGTCGTTTGGCGCGTCGCTCTGAAGTTGCCGCGTCATTGGAAATGGCCTTCGACATAGAGGCCGACCTGTCTCGCTTGGTCTCTGGTTCAGACTGTATCACCTCTTCATCAGCGCTGCTCAGTTCAGATCCCGAGTCGAACGCATCCATCGCTTAAATACTCAAATATACCGTCGAGACTGCGCGTGCTCGCAAATTCGCTTTAATACAGCAAGCTATTGGGTACGGTGGAACGACCTTCGTTCGCCCAGGTAGACAGAGACACAAGCTCTCAAGCGACTGAACAACGCTGATGAAGCGACGATCTACTTGGATTGCCTGAGTGCCGACCCAACTCCAGACCAAGACGACGCCGATAGGTCACGTGATAATTCTCTGTGGCCACACACGACCGGCCAGCTCTGCTGCCACTGCAGCCGTCACATTGCGTCGCGACTTGCGCAGGACAAGCACGCATTGGAAGCTTCGTAGCTCGGAGCGAGAAAATTGGCGGCTGGTCTTGGCGACAGCATTGTTCGTATCGTCACCACATAGGACAGACTAAAGGGCATGGTATGTTGCCTTTCATCGTGGAATACGTTGCATGTGCTGACATGCTTGCAAAAGTCGCTTCCAAGAATTCTCGCGCAGATCGCCTTTACAGGCTCCAGGATCCTGGGCCGTGCATTTATGGAAGCCGGTCGGCAAGCCGTGCGTAGTACGTGTCTTGATGGGCCTATATACAGGACTCGCGCTTACCTCCCACAGATGTTCGTGCGAATCAGGTGGAAGCAGGCAGTGCGGCCGGGCGCGGCGCTGGTGCAGGAGGATCGTCGCCATCCAATGCACTCACCGGCACACATCGTATGACGCTTGATGAAGCCAAAATGATCCTGAATTTGAAGAATGATATCTCACTCGCCGCCCAAAGGCAGCCCAGTATTCACGAACAGGCCAAGAAAGAACTAGAAGAGCACTACGAACGTCTATTCACTATCAATGCGCCACCGGCGCCCAAAGGCAAGACAGGCGGCGGTAGTGGCTCATTTTACGTGCAGTCGAAAATTGTGCGTGCGCGTGAACGCATTGAGGCTGAGTGGAAGATGCTCGCTCAGCCAGAGCAACCAACATCTTCGTCATCTTAGGCACCGCCCTGACCGACCTCAGCTGCAGCTACCTCTTGTTGTTGATAAGCAGCATCGTGAATCGCCACACTTCGTCCAGACGGGTCACTGTGGTTGTTAGCCATCTCATACAGACGTAAAAAAAATAGATATACATATATATCTTCATGAGCAAACGTACCTTGAGCAGCCCCAGTCACCACGAGGGACCCAGCGCACAGCCGTCCGGGCGGCTGCTTCCGTCGGGAACCATGACTCAAACAGTTCTCGAATCATGTACGCCTCCTTCGTATCCGGCGTGTCGACTGGGTATCGACTCTCGCGCTCACTAAACTTGTCATCGCTGACAGTCTTTTCCGCATACTCCTTCATTCCATCGATCCACGAATAACCCACACCATCGCTGAACTGCTCCTTCTGGCGCCAAAGAATGCTTTCTGGCAGGTATGGCAGACTGCCTTCCAATGGCGAACCGTGCTCCAAATCATCCGGCTTCACGTCAAAAGCCTTGCGCAAAATGTACTTTTCCATGTACGGCCGGCCATCAGCATCCTTCTTCTGCAGACTACCCTTGGAGAATTGCTTCTGTGCGGGATCCAAATTCATACACACGTCGAGGAATGCCTTGTCAAGGAACGGCACACGGGCCTCCAAACCCCAAGCCATCGTACTCTTGTTGGCTCGGAGGCAGTCGGCCGTGTGCAGGTTCTTCACACGCTTCACAGACTCTTGATGAAAGGCCTCCTTGCTCGGGGCCGCATGGAAGTACAGGTAACCGCCAAACACCTCGTCAGAGCCCTCGCCTGACAGGACCATTTTTACGCCTGTTGCTTTTATCTTGCGAGAGAGCAGGTACA
>ERZ500990.223-NODE-223-length-20836-cov-6.678168_pt1 | contig 20836 bp, 11 predicted proteins | sample MGYA00248876_ERZ500990 | MGnify/ENA primary metagenome ERZ500990 (study PRJEB25958, sample SAMN03398517) | human skin metagenome | study: EMG produced TPA metagenomics assembly of the Human Skin Microbiome Metagenome (human skin metagenome) data set.
ATTTGTTACTAAGTTATAACAATAATAAAAAATTACACAATTGTTTTATCAGAAAAATTCCTATTTGGTCATTTTTTTGCGATAAATGGTATAGTGTCATCAAACTTTTGAAAAAATATTCATCCAAACTGGTTAATAATCAATTATCTAGCTAGAATTAATTAGCTAGTTAGTTAATCCCATCCACCCCATTTTTCTGTAAGACTGAAAACAATAATGAAAAAAAATACACACAAGCAATGGCAAGCGCTGTTATCTGCCAAACCTATCTATCATAGCAATCAGTTTACCCAATCCAAGACGTCAAGGACGGCATTTCATAAGGACTATGACAGGCTGGTTTTTTCGCAATCTTTTCGCCAATTGAATCAAAAAACCCAAGTGCATCCGTTAACCCATGAGATGGGTATTCATACCCGCTTAACCCATTCGCTTGAAGTGTCTTGTATTGGTCGCTCGCTGGGAATGATGAGCGCGGAGAAGCTCGGTAATGACTTGCCAAGCGGCTTTACCATGTCGGATATGGGAGTCATTGTGCAGGCAGCTTGTTTGGCGCATGACATCGGTAACCCCCCATTTGGGCATGCAGGTGAGCAGGCGATTCGAGATTGGTTTTTTCAGCCTGCACAGCGCCAATATCTGCAGCGACTTACCCCACGCCAGCAAATAGATTTATTAGCGTATGAAGGTAATGCTCAAGGTTTTCGACTGCTGACCCGTAACGAGCATCATCCCGATGCAGGCGGCATGCGCCTGACAGCGGCGACGCTGGGCGCTTTTATGAAATACCCTTATCTTTCCACCCCTATCAACCCAGTCAGCAACCCAGTCAGCGACAGTGACGCACTGCCCTCACCCTTAACGCTCAAAAAATTTGGCTGCTTTGAAAGTGAAGCGCCGTATTTACAGGATTTGGCGGAGCAGCTGCGACTACCCAAGACCCAAAGAGGTTATGCGCGGCATCCATTGGCTTATTTGCTAGAAGCCGCCGATGATATTTGTTATGCGCTGATTGATTTGGAAGATGGGATTTTACTGGGTATGTTAGACTATCATGAAGTTGAGCCACTACTGCTCAAACTCGTCGGTAAACGGCTTGGCGTACCATCTGAAGTCACGACCAATGCCCCTATCACCCAAAAATTAGCCGCGCTACGGGGGCGAGCAATGCGGCGATTGGTGGACAAAGTTACTGATGCCTTTGTTGCCAACCAAGCCGCCTTATTGGCAGGTGAGCTGACGGGCAGCTTATTTGACTACTGCCCCAATAACGTACGCAGTAGTATCAGTGAAGCCAAAAGCCTAGCCAATACCCGTATTTTTCAACATCCAAGCAAAGTACGGGTTGAAATCATGTCAAACCGCTGTTTACATACGCTACTTGATGCGTTTATGCCGCTCGCGTTGACGGGTGATTCCACAGACAGTATTTCTCAGTTTGAGCAATTACGCCTGCTTAATCTATTAAATGCCCATTTAAGCAATGTTAGTCGGCAGTTAGGGGATGATGTTTATCAAAATATGTTGTGTATTTTAGACATGCTGACTGGCATGAATGATCATGAAGCCTATCGGCTCGCGCAAGCGTTAAAGGGCAATTGGTCGGTGAATATTTAAACCTCATCACTTATCTTCAATCGTCAACGATTGTATATTTGGCGTTTTCGGCTTAGAATATTTTTCCTTATTTAACCCGCTGATTGGATACCTAATGACTAGCCGTGACTTGCAAAAACGCCAAACCCGTCAAGCCTTTTTTCAATCGGTGCTTCAGTTATCGAGGTCAGGGCATGCGTTTTCGTCGATTTCACTTCGTCAGATTAGCCGCGAAGTGGGCGTAGTGCCAACGGCTTTTTATCGACATTTTCAGGATATCGATGAGCTTGGCACCTGCTTAGTCAATGAAGAACTCGGTCACACGCTGCAAAATCTGCGCGATCATTTGCAGCTGGGTCGTACCCGAACGCATGAAGGGCAAATTGCCTCAAGCGTGCGTTTCTTTTTGGAAAGTGTGGAGCACGCGTCATTGCACTGGCACTTTATTGTCTCTGAGCGCTATGGTGGTAACCAAGCTGTGCAAAATGCACTCGATGAGCAAATCAGCTTGTTTGCGCAAATCATGACCGATGATTTGGCCATGCAGCCTGCCTTTGGACATTTAAATCAAGAAGTGCGCCTGCTGATTGCGGATATGGGCGTGAATATGTATTTTTCTTGGGTGTATAAATGGCTCAAATTTGACCCCACAGAGATACAAGGTAAACAAGAGTATCTCAATCGCTGTATCAAACAGGCGCAAGTGCTGTTTTATGGCGTCCGTAATTGGTGCCCTTAACCAAAACTTAAGCTAAAAAACAGTGAAACCAACAAACCGTGAAACCAACAAACAGTGAAACCAACAAACAGTGAAACCAAAAAAAGGCTGAGCATTAACTCAGCCTTTGTTATTACTATTTATTAACCCGTTAATAGCGCCAGTTATAAATCAAATCGACAGAGTTATTGATGGCAGATTTAGCCTCAATGTACAAACGTCTTGTTAATTGATAACGCATACTGAGCTCAGGCTGCGAGGTGAACACGCCTACCCCATAACGTATAAACAAGTCTGGGGTGATATACCCCGTTAGACTGACCAAGGTGTCATTGCCCGAGCCATTGGCATCTAACGTTAAACGCTGCAACCCAAACGCCCGACCAATTTGGTTGGTAAATTGGCGCGTCCCGCTTAAGCCATAACTTAACCCTGCTGCGGCAATGGTATTGTTAACGCGGTTTCTAAAGTCTTGTTCGTTGGTATTTTGACCTGAATTGTTATTTAGGCTACCCGTCACCAACGCATTCATCGCCTGCTGTTCACTGAGTCCGCCATTATTAAACACGGTAATATTTGGCGCACTGGTGCTGCCTTTGACTTTGACACCCACTTGTACGCCTTGCACGTCTTTTACTGCCTCTACGTTTAGCAGTGGTTTCATCACTTCACCATTGAACCGAACTTGCGCAAAGTTTAGAGTCAAGCTTTGCCCAAATACTTCGACTTTTGAGCGGCGTGATACTTGCACCACGCCTTCTGCTTTCATGGTGCCTTGACCGCGCTGGGTGATATGCAGCGCACCCGCCAATGGTAAGCGTGCCCCAAAACCTTGGAAACTTATGCGCTCGCCGAGATCCACACCCACATCTGCGTTGATGCTCCAGGGTTGGGTGACTTTTAGTACGTCATCAATCTGACCCATCAAGCGTCTATCAATCACGTTAACATCTGGGGATTTGCTGACCACATTGCCTGTGGCCTCTGGTGGGCGAATGGTGGCGCGAGGCACATCAATCACGCCGACGATATTCACGTAGCGCTGGCTAGGTTTGACAATCACATCAAAAATTGGATTAATAATGGCAGAAATCGCCGGTGGCTGGCTCACTTGCAGTTCTTTACCTTGCAGCTTCAGCTTGGCTTGCAGCTCACGTGTCCAGTCAACTGTACCGGTAATGGTGCCTTGACCATCGCCTGCACTGGCAAAAGACCCATCAATAGAGGCTTGATTGCCTGCCACGTGCGATAACACATTAATCTTATCAAAGCGCATCGGCACGCCTGTGATGCTAAGACCGGCATCTTGTAGCTCAATATCGCCCACAAATTTGGGCTGCATTAATGAACCACTGATTTTACCTGCCACAAGACCGTTACCTGTCAAGCGTTCAAACGATGGGAAGAAAGGTTTAAATACCGCCAAGTCAATATCTTGAAAAACAACAGTGCCTGAAATCGGTTTTGACTGTATGTAGGGATTGACGGTGGCGTCCAAATAACCATTGCCCGCGCCATTGGCTGTTTTGATATCTGCACGAAGTTTTAGCCCTTCTGCGGTTGAACGCGCAATGACACTGATACGCTCATAGGCAATGGTCGTTGGATTTTCTTCAGGGGTTTGTGGGGCAGTACCAAATACCCCGTTATCGGTAAAGAAGCTGGCATTGATACTGGGTCGTTGGTTCTTCTGCCAATGAACGAGTGCGGTGCCGTTGAGTTTTCCTGACCAAGCGATATCACGCGGCATCACCACAGAGAAAATTTGGCTATCAATTTGTTGCACGCTGACATCGACATTGCCTTGCTCATTACTGACCACGAGGTTGTTTTTTAGACACAGACTGCCGTTTTGACCCACCATTTGCCAGCAGTGTGCCGCCATTTGTACATTTAGGTTTTGCCAGCCAAATAGCATTTGGGCGGGCTGTAGCTGTTGCAACTTGGCATATTTGGTACCAATTTGTCCATTACCGAGCAGACCCGACCACTGTTTTTTGGCAAGATCGATACGACCTTTGAGCGTCGCTTGTATTTGTCCTTTGGTGCTATCTGCTTTGACATCCAAGGTGTGATTGTCTTGGGTACCGTTAAAATACAATTGCACAGAGCGCAGCGGTTGATTGGCGATGTTGATACCCGTTGCAGTCAATTGCAACTGACTGGGTGATTTGGCAAGATTGACCAATTTACCGGTGACTTTGGCATCGAGTACCACAAAGTTTGGCAGTGAAATGTTACGCCCGACTAAATCCACATAGATGTTAGGCAGGGCTTGGTTGTTACCTTGGGTTAAGACAATACCGCCTTTAACGATACCTTTTAGCTGCGGCATTAGCTGATTGAGTGTGCTGATATCGACACTGGTCACTAGTTGATTTTGGTTGCCATTGGCGGTGATGCGATTGCTGCCCCATTGTACCAGCAGATTATTGGCTTGCAGACTTTCAACAAGACGGCGGATTTGTCCGTATTTTTGATTATTGGCGCTATTTTCAATGACTTGGCGCAGCGTGCTGAGGTCTTTTGGCAAATTCAGTTTTGCGGTCAATTGACCCGTTGCCAATAATGGTTGATTTTTTAGTCTGCCTTTGAGGTTCATATTGGCGATATGAATGTACTGAGCGCCTGCCCGCCAGTAGCCATCGGTATTGATGGTGCCGGTGATTTGGCTTGGCAGACTTGGCACAAAATAGCTGGCATCAAAATTTTTCATGTCAGCATTGATATGCCAGCCGGCACCATTGGTCATATCAATGCTACCGTTGGCATTGATATAGCCTTCTTTACCTTGATGGCTAAATTGATTAATTTTAAGCTGTTGTGGCGTGCCTGCAATATCAAATTTAAACGAGCCTGCGGGTACGTTTGGCGCATTGAGGCTACCATCAAATTTGGCGGCGATATAGGATAACTTATTGCCGAGTAGATCGGCACGTACTTTGCCTGCGCCTTTTAATGCTAAATGTTTTTTGCTATTGTTGGCGCCCAATAAATCCCCTGTCATGTCAATTTGGTTGATAGTGACATCATGACGGTTCAACACCGCTCGATTGGCTTGGCGAATACGTTGCTGGGTGCCGCTGGCAACCACATTGCCCGTCAAGTCTTGCAGCGGGATGCTATTTAAAATGCTGTGGGCATTTAAATGGTTGGTTTTGGCATTGATTTGCCAAGCTAACGGCTGATTGCCGCTGGCAAGTTTGATTTTACCATTGCCTGCCAAATTACCTGCCACGCCTTGGTACAGCAATTGAGTGATGTCAACTATCTGACCTGATTTGTTGACATTGACTTGGTAATTACCGCTTGGGGCTTGATTGAGCTTTAGGATATTGGCATTGACTTGGGCTTGTACACTGCTGGGTCGCTTGCCGTCTGCCGGCTGAAAAATCACGTGCGCTTTGCCATTGGGACTGTTAAGCTCGCCAATGCTCGGTAAATTGTGACGTATCAGCTGTTGCCAATTGGCATCGATAGTATAAGGTTTATGGTTGCCTTTGGCTTGTCGGATATCGGCATTGATAATTTCACCATCATCTTGGCGCAGATTTGCCCGTACTTGCATCGGCAATTTATCGGTTGCCACATCATAGACGATGCCTAATTTGCCTGTTAAAGTCTCTGGCGCATACGGTGCGATGTCTTTTGACAACAACTGACGAATCTTAAAGCCATTACCCGTATTCATCAGGGCAATACGGGTGCGGTCATGCCAATCAATCGTGCCTTGACTCGTCAATGTGCCTTGCGCGACTTTAGCCGTGAGGTATTCGATACTGAGTTTTTGATTGGCAATCACGCCGCGACCTTGATAATGCCCATCGGGGATATCTTTGGCAGTCAAATCAGCATTGATACGCAGCTGTATATTATTGGTCACCCCTGTCGCGGTCGCTAGTCCATTTTTTAGATGGATGTTTTGACTGGTGGCATAGGGCAATAACACATCTTTCCATTCAAGTTTGGCATTAAATGGCGCGTTTTTGTCCATCGGCTGCGCCGTTAAATGCCCAGTAACATCCGATTGATTGTATTTACTTTTTATATCCGCGGTCAAAAATTTCAAACTGCCTGTGGCATGGGTATCAAGCGCATCGACATACACTTTTGACAATGAATTGACAATAACCAGTCCTGTCACATCCAGCGGATAGTCCTGCTGCAGGTCAATTTTGCCTTTGATTTTATCAACGCTTAATAAATTGTTATACGCCAATTTGCCTTCGCCAACCGTGATTTGGGTATCATACCAAGTAAAATTTTGGATATGGGCTTGTTTAAAATCGATGGGGTCGCGGGTCACTTGCTGATAGCGCACTAAATTTGCTTTTACATCATCTAAAGTTAAGTTAACAGGCAGTGCAATACGTGGGTAATCAAAGGGTTTATTGGAAGGGGGTTTTTTGTAGGTGATGACCATGCGATTGATGTTGGCTTCACGCAAATGCACTTGTTTATTGATGAGCGCGCGCCAGCCAATTTTGACATAAGCTTTATCAACGGTGACTTCGACATAATTTTTTGGCGGTTTATCAGGAATTTTAAGATCGTAAACCCAAATGCCATCGCGAAGATTGCCTTTACCATATTTTAGGCTGATACCTGTTTCTTGAACGATGGCATTGATAAGTAACCGTGTACCCCACGGGGTGCCGACGGCATAATAAGCCCCTAGCATCACTAAGATTAAAATAAGCGCTAACACAATGGCAATTTTGGACACAAAGCCAAGCGGATACCAACGTCGTAGCCAACGTGCATCTTTTTGTGCTGGGTCTAAATCATCACTGATTGCCGTATCCGCCTGGTGAACGTCTAAATCTTCACCGTCTGGATTTTTAGGGTCTAGTTTAGCGTCTAGTTTAGTGTCTAGGTCGTTATCTACCAACGATTTATCGTCAGGCTTGGTGACATCTGTATCTGTGACATCTTCGGGCAATGAGTCGTGGTTATTATCATCTTTCATTAATATCGCAAATCAATCGTTGGCTAACTACAAAAACACAGGTTGTATGCGCTGTATATGGGCGGTATATTGAATAAACCTTACATACTAGCAAAGTTTTATCCAAAAATCTTAACTAAAAACCTTGCACAAAATAATGCAGTGATTTTTAGCCAAACTGTTATAGCGGTGAACCGATAAAGAAGTGTAAACGGACATCGTTGTTATCCCCGGTCAGACCTTTTGCCACATCGAGTCGTACCAAACCTATCGGTGATTGCCAGCGGATACCTGTACCAATACTGACCGCCGTTGCGTTATCATATTCGCCAGTTGTATCATACGCATTACCAAAGTCGGTAAACACAGCGCCACGAAAGCTCGGTCTAAACTCATAGTTATACTCTGCTGAGCCTACCGCTAAGGCATCACCGCCGACTAAGAAATTTTCGCCACCATAGGTCGGTGCTAAACTATCGGTGTTGTAGCCGCGGATACTAGAATCACCGCCTGCAAAAAAGCGTGAACGGTAAGGCACATCATAAAAATCACCGCTATATAGATAGCCCAAATCCAGTCGCCCAATCACTTGTTGTTTGTTATCTTTGCCAAAAGTATACATCCCCGTACCACCTGCACGTAGAATGGCCATATTGGTGTCACTCAGTGCCCCTTTAGCACCGACTTCAAGCGAATAACGTTGGCTATATCCCCACGTTGGCGTCAGCATATTGTCTGCTACCGTTTTATTGATTGCATAACCCGCTAACAAGGCTTGTTGGGTATAATCCGATGCGTAGTTGTTAAAAGGATAAGGCAAGCTATCGGTGCTATATTTTTCAGGATCGACTGTGAGTTTATCGCCGCGGTAGCGCAGTGAATACGTACGATTCCAACCACTATCATGATAAATATTGCGGGCGATACTGGCATAGACCGTGTCCGCTTCAAAGGTGTTGACTAGGTCATCAACTTCTTTGTGCTGATAGCCGACTGTGCCTGTCAGCTTATCGTTGAGGGGATGCTTGTAGGGCAAGCTGGCATTAAATTCCACCGCTTGATCGACTTTGGATAACGCCACTGATGCCCCAGTCTGCAGACCACTTCGGTTAACCAAGTTGTTTTGATATTTACCGGTCAAGCGCACGCCTACGTCAGTTTCATAACCCAAACCCACCTGTGCCTCGTGGGGCTTGGTGGCATTGAGTACCACATAGGTTGGGATTTGCTTTGTTTCATACACTTGTTGTGGCGTGAGCTTTGGTATGACTTGGTCTTCTCGTGGTTTGATGGGTAAGTCTTTGTCTTTATCCAGTTTTTTTGCCGTTTTACTGACCGCATTGGCAATGACCACCAGCGGATTTTTACTTTTATTTTCAGCCTCGGGTGATAACTCCATATCTTCGGGTGCGGTCAATAAGTTTTTGGCTTTTCTGCTGATGGTATTGAGACGTTGTTCGGTCGAGTCATCGACCTCAAATTGAATCGGCGCGATGTCATTGGGGTCTTGCACCTGATTGACGGTTTTTTGCGTCGTGCTATCGACAGTACCTGCGGATTGAAGTTCAGATGAGTTGCTTTGATCGGAGTTACTTTGATCGGAGTTACTTTGAGCTGAATTACTTTGAGATGCGAGACTTTGATCGGTTGAATTAGCGGGTAAAATAGCGGCGGCTGTATTAGAAGTGTCCGCGATATTGTCGGCTGTGGTACTGCTGCCGCTCGCAGTGCTGAGCGTCGCCGAGCCAGATTGTTCAAATGCGATATCGCTTGCTGCTTCGTCCGATGGCATGATGACATCCACATCCACCCCATTAAAATAACGGGTGGCAGTCAAGTTGTTGGTAAATTCGCTGACAAAGGGTTGATAGTAGGCATCGCCTTTTTGGTACGTCATTAAGGCTTTCATTAGCTTTGGCTTTAAAGGCAGTTTATCGGGGTCATCGGTCAAATTGCCTTGCTTATCAATGCTGTATATTTTTACCTCATCAAAGTGATAGCGAGTCTTTGTGTCATAAATTAGGTCAACATCGGCGGTATTGTCCGGCAAAATAATATCTACTGAACTATTAAGCCATTTGGCATCGAAGTAACCATTGGTCTGCGCGACGCCTTCAATCGTCGCCTTTGCGGCTTTATAGATACCATGACTGAACACATCCCCTTCTTTGGGCGGGATTTCTTTTTCTATCACAGGATACACCGGCAGGGCGTTATCGCCTTCCCCACCTTCACCACGGATATCAATGATGCGATTTTGCACGATGACGGGTTTGCCGACCTCTAAGCTGACTTGGATATTGTCTTTGCCCAAATGCTTAAAGGCGATTTTAGTGTCATAAAATCCCACCGCCTCTGCTGCATCTTTGGCAATTTGGCGTAATTTGTTCACACTGGCATTAAAATCCGACACCGATTCGACGGTCACTTTTTCCAATGCCGTCTTGATATTGCGGGCAGGCTCAAGTTTGGCATCTGCATTGGCAAAGCTGATATCAATATAGTTGAGCCCTTCGCCGCGACCAATGATTTTGTTCTTCAAACGCGCCACGATGCCTTGCGACTCTGCGGTCACGGTTGAGTTGGCTTGTGGGGTGGTCAATGCCGTTGTTTGCTGTTGATAGGCGGGCAAGTAATCATTGGGATTGATGGTGTCGGTGGATTTGATATTGCTGGCATCATTGGCGACGCCTTGATTACTAAGATTCTGATTAGCAATATTTTGGTTAGATAAATTGGTTTGCTCGCTCACCTTTTGATTAATCGCGTCGAAATTCTGCTTTTCGGTGGTTAGCTGCTCAGTGATTTGTGCTTGCGCCTGAGTGTTCACGGTTGCCCTGGGTGCAGGCTTGCTATTGTTGATTTGATTGGCAACCGACTGCGGCGTTGTTTGGTCTAATGCTTTACTGTAGCCGACACTAGGTTGGTTTTGTTTCAACGTCGCCACAGGTTGGTTGAAATTATTAAAGTCTGCCAAGGTCTGATTATCGAGTTGTTGACCAATTTTATCTTCAACGCGCTGCTGATTGAGTTGATACAGATAAGGCTGAGCAGTGTTGGCATCGGTTGTGATACTATCTTGCGCAGCTGCCGCAGGTGTGGCATTTTGCGTTGCCGTGGTGCCCTTGCTGTCATTGGCAGTGGTCTGCGCTACGCTGTTAGTGGTTAGCGTGCTATTCGTTGCTGAGCTGTTAGCCAAAGTATTAAATGAGCTGTTAGCTGAACTATTAACAGTAGCTGGCATTGCTGGCGTTTGTGCCCCCCAAGCAGGCACCACACTCACACTAACCAAGGTAATTGCCAAACGTATGGGGGTCAAGCGAAACAGCGAATGGTTTGATACGCTAGATTGGGTGAGGCTTTGACGAGAATTTGACGGACAGGGATTTGACGATAGTAGAGAAATGGCATGAACAAAACTAAACGGGTTATCGGTCAATGCGATTGACGGACGATAGGGTAGCAAATTTATTGGTTTCATGATAAAAATCAAATCCTTGAGCGAGCACTAGGCGATTTTAGCATAAACATTTTACTAACCAAACATTTTCGCAACCCTTTGTAAAATATTTGTTAAGATAGTCATCATCAGACATTTCTAGGATTGCTCATGAGTACCCAATTTGCGCTTTTTAAATACAAACGGTTTAGCGCCATGTTTGCCACCCAGTTTTTAGGGGCATTTAATGACAATGTATTTAAGCAAGGTTTGATTCTGGTACTGACCTTTATGGCAGCGGAAAAATTGGGGATGCGTGTTAGTTTGCTCAACAATCTAGCGGCGATGCTGTTTGTATTGCCGTTTTTTTTGTTTTCCGCCTTGGCGGGGCAAATCGCTGATAAATATGAAAAATCTTGGCTGACAAGGCTGATTAAAATCCTTGAAATCGTCATCATGGTAGTTGCCGCATTTGGGTTTGTGTTTGAGATTTATCCGCTATTATTTGTTGCGTTATTTTTGATGGGCACCCATTCAACGTTTTTTGGTCCTATTAAATATGCTTATCTACCCCAAGCCATGACCACCGATGAGCTGGTGGGTGCCAATGGGCTGTTTCAAATGGGCACGTCACTGGCTATTTTGACAGGGATGATGTTGGCTGGCGTATTGATGAAGTTGGACAGTCCGCTGTTTTGGATATCTGGGGTGACGGTTTTTGTGGCGATTATGGGCTACTTGGCTTCTCGGTTTATTCCCGTCATGACTGCGCCGCAGCCTGATTTGACCATCGACTGGAATATCTTTCGTACTAGTTGGAAAACCATTGCCAATCTATATCGTTTGCCGATTATGTGGTTTACCATTTTGGGTAATAGTTGGTTTTGGTTTTATGGTGCCACGTTTTTGACCCAAGTACCTGAATTTAGCAAGTCTATTTTGCTAGGCGATGAAAGCGTCGTGATATTTTTATTGACGCTGTTTTCTGTCGGTACGGCGCTCGGCTCACTGTTATGTAAAACGTTGACTAAAAACCAAGTGAGTTTAAAGCTGTTGCCCTTTGGGATTGCAGGATTGACGATTTTTGCGATTGACTTATACTTCACGCTTTCAGCGATGCATTTGCCGCCCCTCGCCAACAGCGCGCACTATAGTATCGGTATGATTTTTGCCACGCAAGGTGCCATTCGTGTGTTTGTCGATTTGTTTTTATTGGGTTTTTCAGGCGGTATTTATATTGTGCCTTTATACGCTTACATGCAAGCTTATTCACCGGAAACAAGCCGTGCTCGCATTATCGGTGCCAACAATATTTTAAATGCCGTATTTATGGTGGGTTCGGCGATTTTTTCGATTGTTTGTTTGACGCTAGTTAACGTGAGCCTGCCGATGCTATTTGCGATTGTCGGTGTGATAAATTTGATCATGGGCATTTGGCTATTTTTAAAACTAAAAAAATATAGCCCTGCCAAGCCAATTAGGACTTAGGGATACGCCCTATCGCCCTGTTCAATCAGCCTATTTAATCGCCCCGTTAAATAGTCAGTATAAATAGCTAGCAATGCTAGGCAATGGATGAATGGCAAGCAATGGATAAATAAGGGGTTTTGCGCTATTTTTTCATTTGAGTCCAAAATGTTGCTATTTGTTATCGTTTGGCAAAGAAACGTTGTTGTTAACGCCAGTTACTTTGTAAGTGGTTAAAAGTTAGTTACTATACCCTGACTTGTTGTAATTTTTTTTGTATCACTTGCTAGGAATGACTGTTATGTTTGCCACTTATAAAACACTGTGCACCCCCAAACTGGTCAAACTCAGTGCGATAGCCTGTACGGCGGTGTTGATGAGCGCTTGTGCTTCACAGAAGATTGCGACCGTGGATAAGCGCCCTGTGTATGTACGGGGTGTGCCCAACTATTATATTGTCAAAAACGGCGATACGTTAAGCAAAATCGCCACCACTTATGGACTGGATTATCGCCGGGTTGGCGCGCTCAATGGGCTCGATAGCAACTATACCATTTATCCAGGGCAACGCTTGATTTTAACCTCAGCAAGTAGTCCCACTTCTTATCGCCCAACGACCATTCGCCCTGTGACGGTCAACCAATCATCCCGCCCGTCTAACCCGACTTATTACCCGCCTAGACAAACCAATAATTCATCAACCCCGTTACCGATGCCAAACCAAGTCATCGTGCCAACCAGCAGCTTGTCACAAGGTTGGTTACGTCCTACCACTGGCAATCTATTGCGACCATTTAACCAGCAAACAGGTACGTTAGGTATGTGGTTTGGCGGACAAGCAGGGGCAAATGTTGTCGCCAGCCAGCCAGGTACGGTGCTGTATGTCGGTAGTGATTTGCCAGAATATGGCAAATTGATACTGATTCAGCACAACAGCGACTACATTAGTGCCTATGCGCATTTGGGAAGTTTTGCTGTACAAGAGCGCCAAACGGTGCAAGCAGGTCAAACTATCGGTACCGTTGGGACGGACAATAATTTGAATCAACCTGCTGTAGAGTTCCAAATCCGTTATCGTGGCACACCAGTGAACCCTGCCAGCTATTTAAAATAATCAAGCAGCTATTTAAAATAATCGCAATAAAAAAGCCAATCTATAACGATTGGCTTTTTTTGTCAGCGTAATTATCAGTGAGGATGACTAGAGGGCAATCGCGGTCGCCATGTTATTGGCATAGTCAATCGCATGATACAGACTATCGGTACTCGCTTTGCCTGTCCCTGCCAAATCCAGTGCTGTGCCATGATCGACTGAGGTGCGAATATAAGGCAACCCTAAAGTGATATTCACCGTTTCGCCAAACCCATGTGATTTGAGCGGCGCCAGTCCCTGATCGTGATACATGGCGATAATGGCATCGGCAGTGGCGATATGTTTTTGGGTAAACAAGGTATCGGCTGGCATCGCCAAACTAATATCGATACCTTGATCGCGATAGTGCTGTAACACAGGATTGATGATGTCAATTTCTTCTCTGCCGAGATAGCCGCTTTCCCCAGCATGAGGATTGAGTCCACAGACCAATATTTTTGGCTGAGAGAGACCAAATTTTTGCTGACAATCATGAATGACAATATCGACGGTTTTTGCCACTTCTTCGTGGGAAATCGCATCGGCGACCGCTCGCAGCGGCAAATGGGTGGTGACTAATGCCACTTTCATCAGGCTATTGGCGAGCATCATCACCACTTTATCCAGCCCCGACTGCTGCATAAAAAATTCGGTATGCCCCATAAAATCTGGCAACACAGTCATAATCACCGATTTTTGCAGTGGCGCGGTGACAATTGCAGCGACTTGTTTGCTGATGGCGAGCTTATGCGCCAGTTGCAGCTGTGCGATGACCATTGGCGCGTTATGAGGATTTAACTGCCCTGCTACCACAGGTTGTGCTGTTGGCACATCCACCACCAAAATAGTGTCATGTGCTGATGGTCGAGCAATTTTCGGTAAATCGTTTAACTCATGTAACTCATGCGTCGCTAATTGTTGAATCATCAATCCGTCTTTTACAGCGCCTTTTTGTTTGAGCTCACTATACCTTTGTTGTAGCGCGTTGATATCTGCCAACACAATGACAGCGCGATTGGGCAGATTTAATTGCTGTTTGTCGGCAAGCATCAATATGATATCCATGCCAATACCCGCAGGTTCGCCCGAAGTAATCACTAAGGGAAGACTTTGAATGGTCATTTTTATACCTTTTGATAAACACTGATAAAGCTATCAGTTAATATTTTATGAATTTATTACCAATGATGGGGCGCATTGTTAGCTTGATAAAGATAAAATAGTTTCATGTTCATGACGTCAACTAAAACCCTGATTACATCGATTATGGTTAGCGATCACCAATGATTTGATTAAATGAAATCTAATTATTTGCGTAATGTTAAGTAACTATTGTATACCCAATGAGTTTGCTATTATTAACTTAATTTAAATCAGTGTATAATAGCACTACACTTTACTGTCAATCCTGTATTTTACTGTTGTTATCAATGGAGTCCTTATGGCTACCTACGAACATATTAACCAAAAAGTTGAAAAAATGTGTCAGCAATCTGAAGATTTTTCAGTTCGCGTACCACAAGTCATGCAGCGCCGCATCTATATGATGGCAAAACAAAACCCCCTCAACAATGCCAAAGAAATGAAAGAAATGGAACGTATGGTGACTGAAAAACCCATCGCATTTTTTGAATCTTGGACGCAAATGGCTTGGCAAGCGCTGGTTGCGCAGCAAAATATTGGGCAATTAATGTTTTCAAACTGTATGAAATTAAGCGTGGGTCAACCGATTTCATTGGAAAACTTCTTTTATGCTGTTAATCAAGAAGCGCTGCATGTATTAGAAAAAGGGATGCACCCTATCTATAGCCGCGTGGCAGCCAATGCCAAACGTTTAAGCTAAGTTTTACTTTTTTAAGCCACACCCAATAATTTTTTATTGGGTTTTTTATTTTTATAAGTTTTTGATGTCAAAAAAACTGGTACGCCCAGCGGGACTTGAACCCACGTCGGTCGCTTAGGAGGCAACTGCTCTATCCAGTTAAGCTATAGGCGTAAAGGTCTGCTATTTTATCATATTAAATGGTAAATGCTTAGCATCCGCTGATACTTTTTAGGCATTTTGTTGCTGATTTTGTAGGTTCGCAGTTTGGCAATTCATAGTATAATAGCGGGCTAAAGATAAACCGCAATAAAGGCAATCCATGGCATTTGTACACTTTGGTATTCACACCGAATTTTCTATCACTGACTCGATTGTACGCATCAAAGCGCTGGTCAAAGCTGCCAAAGCCGACAACCAACTGGCGCTTGCCATTAGCGATTTATCCAACCTGTATGCCACGGTCAAATTTTATAAAGCTTGCTTGGATGCTGGTATCAAGCCAATTATTGGCTCTGAAGTCTGGCTTGAAAATGATAGTACGACAGTAACGCTACTTGCCAGCAACCAAGTCGGCTACAAGAATTTGACCAATATCGTGTCAAAAGGCTTTGTCGATGGTCAAGTAATGGGCAAACCGATTATTCAGCGTGACTGGATTTTTGAGCGCAGTGAAGGCGTGATTGTGCTGTTCACCGAAAAATCAGACGTCGGTCAAGCCATGTTATCAGGTCACCCAGAAAAAGCCGATAGCTTACTACAACAATGGCAAACCACATTTGCCGATCGTGTCTATTTTGCCATTAAACGCACCCAGCGTGCCAACGAAGACCGTTTTATCGAGCAAGCCATTCGCATGTCAAATGCCTTTGATGTGCCTATCATTGCCCATAATGACGTGCGTTTTTTGACAGAAGATGATTTTGAAGCCCATGAAGCACGGGTGTGTATCGCCAATTCGCAAGTGCTTGCCGACCCCAATCGCCCTCGTGATTATTCCTCTGAGCAGTATTTAAAAACCCAAGATCAGATGACTGCCCTGTTTAGTGACATGCCAGAAGTGATTGATAACACCTTGGATTTGGCAAAACGCTGTAACGTCATTATTCCTATGGGTCATCACGATTTACCCGAATTCCCCATTCCCGAAGGCGATACCATTGAAACTTTTTTCCGACGCACCGCCCAAGAAGGTCTAGAAAAACGCCTTGAAAAACTCTACCCCATCGAAAAACGCGACGACAGCTGGGAAGAAAAACGCAAGCCGTATGATGCGCGTTTGGAGTTTGAACTCACGACGATTTTGAATATGGGTTTCCCCGGTTATTTCTTAATCGTGATGGACTTTATCCGTTGGTCAAAAGCCAATGATGTGCCTGTAGGTCCTGGTCGTGGCTCAGGCGCGGGGTCATTAGTGGCGTATTCGCTCAATATCACTGACTTAGACCCGCTAGAATATGACCTACTGTTTGAACGGTTCTTGAACCCTGAGCGCGTATCCATGCCAGACTTTGACGTCGATTTTTGTATCGAAGGGCGTGACCGCGTCATTGATTATGTGGCGCAAAAATACGGACGAGAAGCGGTATCCCAAATCATCACCTTTGGTACGATGGCGGCAAAAGCGGTGGTGCGTGATGTCGCGCGCGTTCAAGGTAAATCGTACGGTCTTGCTGATAAAATCTCCAAACTCATCCCCAAAACCCCAGGTATTTCGCTCGCTGAAGCGGTTGAAGCCGAACCGCAGCTCAAAGATTTGCTTAACAATCCTGACAATATGGATTATGAAGATGCCAATGAGATTTGGGAAATGGCGGTACGGCTGGAAGGGATTACCCGGGGCGTTGGTAAACATGCAGGGGGCGTACTTATCGCACCGACCAAAATCACCGATTATAGCGCCATCTATTGTGACGAAGAGGGTCATCCCGTCAGTCAGTTTGATAAAGACGATGTGGAAGCAGTTGGCTTGGTAAAATTTGACTTTTTGGGTCTACGCAATCTAACGGTAATTAATGCGGCCGTTAAAAATATCAATGCACGCCGCGCTAAAGAGCAACAGCCACCGCTTGATCTTGAGACTTTACCCTTAGACGATAAGCCCACCTACACGCTGCTACAAGATGCCCATACCACCGCTGTATTCCAGCTTGAAAGTACCGGCATGAAAAAATATTTGGCCAAGCTTAAACCGACCAATATTGAAGACGTCATCGCCATGTGTGCGCTGTACCGCCCAGGTCCCCTAGATGCCGGGATGGTCGAGATGTACATTGACCGTAAACACGGCCGCGAAGAGGTCATCTATGACCATGACCGACTTGAGCCGATACTGGAAAATACCTATGGGGTGATTGTCTATCAAGAACAGGTGATGCAAATCTCGCAAGCGATGGCAGGCTATAGTCTAGGCGGTGCCGATATGCTACGCCGCGCGATGGGTAAGAAAAAACCCGAAGAAATGGCAAAACAGCGCAGTATTTTTGTGGAAGGGGCGATTGATCAGGGCATCGATGATAAACTTGCAGGCGGCGTGTTTGATTTGATGGAAAAATTTGCCGGCTACGGGTTTAACAAATCACACTCAGCCGCATACGGCGTGTTAGCCTATCAAACCGCCTATTTAAAACACTACTACCCTGCCGAATTTATGGCGGCGGTCATCACCTCGGATATGAATAATACCGATGGCGTGGTGTTTTTTATCAATGATTGCCGCGAAAATTTTGGTTTAAAAGTAGAAAACCCTAGCGTTAACCACTCCAATTGGGAATTTGTGCCGATTAACCCGACGACCATTGTGTATGGGTTAGGCGGTATCAAAGGTGTCGGTGAAGGTGCCGTAGAGTCTATCGTGGAAGCGCGAAATGCGGGCGGTGAGTTTACCGATTTGTATGATTTTTGCCGCCGTGTTGACACACGAAAAGTCAATAAACGCACCCTTGAAGCATTGGTTAAAGCAGGCTGTTTTGATAGTTTTGCGCCAAAATTACGACCTGATTTGCCTGCGGATGAAGCTTATCACATTCGTGGCGCGTTACTTGCCGAATTGCCAAAAGCGGTACAAGCAGCCGAGCAACAGCGTAGCAATGACAGCCTAGGGATGATTGATTTATTTAGCGATATACAAGAAGTCACTGCGCCGCCCCCATTGCCCCGTGAGCCTGTCTGGACAGATGCTGAACGCTTAAAAGGTGAAAAAGATACGCTAGGACTTTATCTTACCGGTCACCCGATTGATAGTTATCGCGATGAGTTAAAACGCTATACGCCAAAGACATTGGGCGATTTGAGCGAAACCAGCTATGGCGAAACCGTATTTTTTGCAGGCTTGATACTCGATGTGGCAAACTTTGGTAATCGCTCAGTGATTACCTTAGATGACGGCACAGGTCGTATCGAAGTGAGTTGTTATGCCGAGCGCTTTGCCCGCGTCAAAGATAAGCTTAAGGTGGAAACCGTGGTAATTATCGACGGCTCTATTCGTGAACGCGATGGCACGTTTTATGCCAGCCTACAAGAGGTAATGACCTTAACCGATGCGCGCAAACGCTGGCTCAAAAAAATCAGCATCAAAATTGCAGGTCATGATATGGCGTTGTTTGAACAGATACAGCAATTGTTAGCGACCGCCAATCACTCAACAATTCACTATTTATCGCATCAGTTTAATCACCCTGCCGACAATACCCAATTTGTGGACAGTCAACCCGCCAATGCATCTGGTCAATCGGGTCAATTAGGGGTGCCGATTAATCTATGTATATATAACGACTATGCGATTGCCCATCTTAATATGCCAACGCATTGGCAAATTGTGCCGACAGAAGAGAATTTTGGCAAACTCAAAAGCTTGGTCAATGAAGAAGATTTGCATTTACATTTTAGTTAGTGCCTGATTTTGGTGAATTTGGTCGATAAACCCACCCTGCGATAAACGTTTGTATCCCTTAAACTGACTTTCATCAAAGTTTTGATAAAATTCAATGAGATATGGGCTAAAATAAGCCAATCAGATTTAATGAATGATGTTTTATTCAATGTCCCATCAACAGGAAACTCATATGACTCAGCCATCCCATATCAGCCTGCCACAGTTTGAAGAATTAAGAGCGTTACTTGACGAAGATTTTGTCGATTTGATGCATACTTATATGCAAGATAGCTTACAACGTTTATCGGAAATGGAGACAGCTTATGCCAACTTAGACAACCGTTTGGGGTATAATGCAGCGCACGGCTTAAAAGGCGCTAGCTCTAACCTTGGCGCTACCGAGCTGACCGAACTTTGTTATAAACTGCAAGAAATCTGCCGCACGGGTCATATCCACCAACATGAACAACTGATTGAAGAAATCAAAGCGGAATGCCATGCAGTGAATGACCAAATACAATCGCTTATTGCGTAACGACTGGCTAAAATTTGACAACCCATGGTAACGACTGACACTAACGCTTCCCCGCAACCCTTCTCAACCCTTGCGGCATTTTTAGCCGGTATTCGCATTGTGATGGTAAATACCACCTTGCCTGCCAATATCGGCTCTGCCGCCCGCGCCATGCACACCATGGGTCTAACGCAGCTCACGGTAGTGGCGCCCAAACTACCGATTGACGAAGATGCCTATGCCCATGCCGCAGGTGCCAAAGCAATTTTAGACGCTGTGACCATTTGTGACACCCTTGAGCAAGCCCTGCAAGATTGCCACTGGGTGATTGCTACCAGTAGTCGCCAACGCCATATTCCAAGACCCGTGCTATCGCCCCGACAAGCGGCTGAATTGATGGTCACTAATTTTCAAAACCTTGACGATGTAATGACAGATGCTGCGCATCGCAATTGGCAACTTGCCATTGTGTTTGGCCGTGAAGATCGCGGTTTAACAAATGAAGAGCTGCAATTGGCCGACTACCATATTCAAATTCCTGCCAATGCGCAGTATGGGGTGTTAAATGTGGCGGCTGCGGTTCAAGTGATTGCCAGCGTTTTTTACGAAACCGCCGAATTGGCATTGACGGCAAAAACAGCGGCTGAAAAATCCATTGATTTGACTTTTCGCCAGCAGTGGGATGAGCCGCCTATCTCAAATGAGCAGCGTTTACAGCTAGAAAATAGGCTGTTGGCATTGCTGGAGAATTTAGATATATACAATCCTGCCCAATCTAAAGTGATGCCTCAGCGTATTAATCGACTGCTTAGTAGATTACAGCTTGATATCAAAGAATATCAGTTACTGCAAGCCACCATCGCAAAATTACTGAAACGATAAAGCATTACTCAAACGATAAATTATTAACCCGTTAAGCGCTCAAAGTTTATGTCTGCCACTGTTTTGCTTGCTGTTGTGTTTGTGCTGAGCTTAACGCTTGTCACTTGGCTCCTCAATCAACTCCCCCAACGGATGATTGTGGGGTTTGATGCCACTCATCGTCATTCCCCATTAGATGGTATCCGTGGCATTTTAGCGTTATCGGTGTTTACTCATCACTTTTTTAAAAATTATTTCTTTCAAACGACGGGGCGCTGGCAGTCACCCAATATTGATTTTTTTACCAACTTGGGTAGTGTGCCGGTATCACTGTTTTTTTTAATTACCGGATATTTATTTTTTGGCAAGCTCAGACAGCCGCGAATGGATTGGCGATATCTTTATCGCTCTCGGCTGCAGCGTATTGTGCCGCTGTATCTATTTTTGGGCATTTGTATTGTCGCT
>ERZ500990.229-NODE-229-length-20492-cov-4.172971_pt1 | contig 20492 bp, 13 predicted proteins | sample MGYA00248876_ERZ500990 | MGnify/ENA primary metagenome ERZ500990 (study PRJEB25958, sample SAMN03398517) | human skin metagenome | study: EMG produced TPA metagenomics assembly of the Human Skin Microbiome Metagenome (human skin metagenome) data set.
GGTGCACGGCACGCCGGCTTCCTGCTGGGTCTTGGCTTGCATGGGCACTTGCGGCGCTTGGGCCGTGTGCATGCGTATCGGTATCTGGCACCGCGCCACACGCTCACGACGATCGGCCTGGTCTTGGGCTTGGCCGCGTCGTTCCTTGGCTCCGGCGACACAGCCGCGAGGCAGGTCATGGCCGTCCAAGTCGCTGCGTTCCTGCCGCCCGGCAGTGTGCCGCTTCACATGTCGACGATCACCCAAGCGACGGGTCTGCTGGGCATGGGCCTCGTATTTTGCGAGACGGACCACCGCTGGACCGCGGCACGCCTTGCGACTCAGCTCGATGCACAAGTCGACACGGCCGATGCGAATGAGGCGCATCTCGACCTGTATGCGCAATGTGCCGGCCTGGGCCTAGGTCTCGTGTACCTGGGCCGGGCCCGCCGCTCAGGCGGCATGACGAGCGCGTCAGATCACGCGTTGGTCTTGCGTCTGTGCCGTTCCGTGGCTGCATGTGATGATGTGCCGCCCCTTGCGGCAGCACGCACGGCAGCGGCGTAGTGCCTTGCGCTTGCGCTGATGTTCCTGCGCAGTGGACGTGTCGACATAGCCGATGCGCTCGCGCCGCCCACAGCTGCGACGCTCGCGCACATCCGCCCAGATCTCCTGCTGCTTCGTGCACTTGCACGCTCGCTGATCCTGGGCGACGCCGTGCCGGACGATGCATGGCTTCGTCAGATGTGTGTGTGGCAGGACCCGGCAGGCCTCGATACGCCGAGCACTCTCGCCTTCTTCCAGATCCGTGCAGGCGCGTGTCTTGCGCTGGGCCTGCAGTATGCGGGCACAGCCGATGAGCGCGCACGCGTGCTGCTGTTGCGTCAGCTCATGTTCGAAGCGCCGACGGATGCGTCGTTCGAGGCACGTGTGGTCCAAGCGGCCTGGTCCACGCTTCAGAATGTCGTGCATATCTCGCTCGCGTGTGTCATGGCAGGCACCGGTGACGTGCATGTGCTTCGTGTATTGCGCGCCGCACATGGGTGCCTGGACGTGTCGTATGGGACGCATCTGGCGACGCACATGGCGTTGGGCCTGCTATTCTTGGGCGGCGGCCGGTTCTCCGTGTCCCAGTCTGACAAGGCACTCGCCATGATGCTGATTGCATTTCTCCCAAGCTTCCCGGCGGCGCCTGACGACTCTCGCGCACACTTGCAAGCTGCTCGGCACCTGAGCATTCTCGCTCTTGCGCCGCGCCTCGTGGCAGCGCGCGATGTGTCGTCGAACGAGGTCTGCTTCTTGCCCATGTCCAGCGATCATGTGCGTCTCGAAGCGCCCACACTCGTACCAACTGGCACACTCTCTGTGTCGACACGCAGCCGCCGATATTGGCCAGCCTCGTGCATACTCGACCATGTACAGCGCCGTGCCCTGATAGCCGCATCGGCCTCATCTTCATCTTCATCCTCGTCGCCGTCGCCCATGCACCAAGCAGCACTCGTACACTGGCTCCATGTCCAGCGGCGCACCGGCTTTCTCTCGTATGCAGACGACCCGCACGGACACCGCAGCATTTTTGCACGCACGGCCCGGTCGGCAGTCCCTCAGCTGGGCGGCGATATCGACGGCACATGCATGATGCGTGATCTGGCAGCATTGATCCACGGATTCAAAACTGCGCCAGAAGCGCAGCTTCTCGTCCACTATGTGTGCAGCGCAAATGCAGGCCTTGGTGCCTTTTGCGCATCGATCCTCCTCGATGGCCTCTTGCGCGATGCACCGATGCTTATGCGTGTGTACTTGGCACTCTGGACGGGCACGTACGAACAGGATGCGAGTGACAGAGTGCTCTTTGTCCACGACACTCAACTCCTCCACGCTTGGTATGCTTCACCTGCTGATGCTGTTGTGCGTGGCTCACGCGAACGGCTCTTGCCTCGCGACATGCTTGACAGTGTCCTATGGCAGCTCATGTGTCAACTTGCGCCGGCCCTGTCGGAGGTAGCGGCCTACGTTCGAGGCACCCGTGCGCCACTCACTCGCTCCGGCGCATCGGCGTTGGCGACTCTTCGTGCGCCGCTTCTCAGTGACCTGGAAATCCTTCGCACATGCTTCGCATCGACGCCACGTCCGCTGGCCGTTCATGCACTGCGACATGTCCTGGATCACGACAGACTCGTACAAATGTGTGTGGATGCTTGGTGATAGTGTGCGCGCTCGGTCATCTCGACCTATTTAGTCACACACATCCCATCGTATCGACATTCTTGTCGCACGCAACACCATATACAGAACGCCCATTCTCCTATATATATATGTATATCCATGTTGCTGTGTGTGTGTGTGTGTGTGTATCGTTGCACTCGACCCTTCCTCCACCCTCTGTATGCATCTAGAAATGAATACCTTCGTCATGAAAAGCCGACAGCAACGTAAGTAGCTCGTCAACATCGAGTTTCGCAGCCCGTGCCTCACTCATGCCGAGCCGCGCAAGCACGCCGTCCACCTTGTCAGGAAACGAGATGCCCACTGTTGATACGCCATGCTCGGCACAGTAGGTCTTCCAATTCGCTTCCATCATCTCCAGCACACCGCGTGCGCCAAAGAAGCACGCACGAAGCACCTTGTTGCGCCGCGAAAACACGATCCGCGTGAGTCCGTCAAACTCTTCAAACTTGATGGGCGGCGGCGGGTTCAACGGCACAATCCGCACGACCGAACTGTCGACTTGCGGTGGTGGTCGGAATGATCCACGTGCCACTTTCATGATGTGATCCACTTTGGCATACAACTGGACATTCGCCGATAAGCGCCCCCACAATGGTGATCCTGGGCGTGCGACAAGTCGCATCGCAAATTCACGCTGAAACATCAAGATGGCACATCGGAAGAGCGGCCGGTGCGACAGCAACTTGAATACAAGGGGCGATGAAATTTGGTACGGGGTATTACTGATGACCACATCAAAGTATGGCAGGTCAGTCTTGCACACATCGCCGATCACAATCTCCAGTTTCCGCTGCTCTGGCTTGCCCTGAACACGTTTCGTCAGCTCGGCTGCCATGCGTGGATCCATTTCCACCACGACTACTCGCTTCGCCTTCTCCAGAATCCGCACAGTCAAATTACCTGTACCTGGACCCACTTCCAACACGGTATCTGTAGGTTTAAGATTCGCTTTGTCGACAATGCCCTGCGCCACGAGGGGATTCTTGAGAATGTGCTGGCCGAATCTGTCTGTATTGAAGATGGGATTCTTGGTCGCGGCCACTGACCCTGTTGAGTTATTCTGTGACGCTTTGCGCGACGAAGAAGTCGGTGTGTTTGCCGCTGCTATCGCCTGTGTCCTCACGTTGGTGAGTTTGTCTGACACAGCACGCGGCATGGTCCCCTGTTTCAGTATGGAAAAAGGTCAATGAAGGCGAGTTGGCGAGAAAAAAATTCTTTACAGTTGTACTCCACTGTGGAGATCCACACACACACACACATACACATGAACATCTCGCTATCCAGGTACGTGTCTCGCTTGAAGTGCAAAAAAGGGCCGCACTGGGAATTGAACCCAGGACCTCTCGCAATTAAGGCTCGATTCTCCCAAAGCGAGAATCATACTACTAGACCATACGGCCACAATCTGTTTTCTTATGCTAAAACACATGTATATAAATATCTCGATTACAAGTTTTCGTGTCGGCACCGTGCTGGTTCATGCGGTCGTCGCGAGTCAAAATTTCTCTCCACTCGATCGAGTGAGTGTGCGTCGGCTGCGCTAGGTTTTGGCTCTCTCACTCTACTGACGGCATGAATCGCCCCAGTTTCTTCGGTGCGCAGCGCAAAGGTACCGTGTGCAGCTTTTGCCCAGTAAGGGATACTGACGCTTGGTAAAGGCGAGACCTTTGAGCTCCGTGCAGATTGTACGTTGAGGAAAAAGACAACATGAACTAACCGTCTCTACAGTGAACAGCGAATACCGTGAACGTCGGAAAGATGCGATTAAGCGGGTCATTGCGAACATGACGGTCGGAAAAGACGTGTCAGCCCTATTTCCAGACGTGCTAAAGAATATGCAGACGGAGGATCTCGAGCAAAAGAAGCTTGTGTACTTGTATTTGATGAACTATGCCAAGACACAACCTGAGCTTGTGATCCTGGCGGTCAATACTTTTGTCAAGGATGCCGAGGATCCGAATCCGCTAGTACGTGCGCTAGCGATTCGTACGATGGGCTGCCTCCGAGCTGAGAAAATTATCGACTACTTGCCCGTGCCGTTGAACCGCTGCCTGAATGATGAAAGCCCGTACGTCCGCAAGACGGCCGTGTTGTGTGTCGCCAAGCTCTTTGGTCTGAAGGCGGAACTGGCACTAGAGGGCGGCTTTGTCGATCGTGTGAAAGAAATGATTTCTGACAACAATCCCATGGTCGTTGCCAATGCCATTGCTGCGCTGAACGATATCCACGAAGCTGCGCAGGACCTCAAGATCCAGGGCGAGCCCGTCTTTGTTCTCGACTCGGATGTCTTGATGAAGCTTCTCGTCGCTTTGAATGAGTGCACCGAATGGGGCCGCATCATCATTCTCAACACGCTCGCGACGTACCGCAGTGCTGATGAGCGCGAGTCCGAGCATATTTGTGAGCGTGTGATGCCCCAGTTCCAGCATGCCAATGGAGCGGTGGTGCTTGGCGCCGTCAAGGTCGTGCTCGTGCATATGGAATCAACACGCAAGCCAGAGTTTGTGCAGCAGCTCGTTCGCAAGATGGCACCCCCGCTCGTGACGCTCGTGACCAGTGAGCCAGAGGTCCAGTGGGTCGCTCTGCGCAACATCAACCTGATCCTCCAAAAGTATCCGGACATCTTGTCAAATGAGATGCGTGTGTTCTTCTGCAAGTACAATGATCCACCATACGTGAAGGCTGAAAAGGTCGACGTGATGATCAAGCTCGCGAAAGAAAGCAATGTCGACATGCTGCTCAGTGAGCTGAAAGAATATGCCACCGAGGTCGATGTCGACTTTGTGCGGCGCGCGATCCGTGCGATTGGGCAATGTGCCATATCTATTGAAGCCGCGGCCGAGCGGTGTGTATATGTGCTGCTTGAGCTGATCGGCTCGCGAGCGAGTTACGTTGTGCAGGAAGCCATCGTTGTCGTGAAGGACATCTTCCGCAAGTACCCTCATCAGTACACACGGATCATTCCGCAGCTATGTGCCAATCTTGACGACATGGACGAGCCTGAGGCCAAAGCTTCTCTCGTATGGATCCTTGGTGAATATGCTGAGCAGATTGACAACTCCGACGAGCAACTCGCCTACTTTGTCGAGCAGTTTGTCGATGATGAGCCAGAGGTCCAGTTCCAGACACTCTCTGCAATCGTGAAGCTGTTCCTCAAGAAGCCCGAGTCGCCTCTTGCGCAGCGCATTGTGCAAGATGTGCTTGAAAAGGCTACGTCCAAGTGTGACAATGCTGATTTGCGCGACAGGGCCTTTGTATACTGGCGCTTACTCTCTAGCACGGACACCGACGCAGCTCGCGCTGTGGCCTTGGTGCCTGCCCCACTCATCTCTGTTCCCCTCACGACCGTGCCGCGCTCCCTGCTGAACGAGCTCATCCGTGAGCTCTCGCTTCTCTCGAGCGTGTACCACAAGCCAGCATCCACCTTCATTGGACGTGGCCGTGTAGGCATGCAGTCGCTCCAAGCTCTGTACGTTGCGAGCATACCCAGTTTCTTGACTAACCACCGATGCAGCTCAAATGACGAGGCAGCCCGCACACGTGCGATTGTCACTGTGGCCCAGGGTGAGAAGAGCGAGACACTGTTGGACCTGGGCGAAGACACATCGAGCTCTACAGCAGCACAGGCCGCGGCTCAGAGTCTTGGCAGCTTGGGCGATTTGCTGGGCGACGATGCGTTCTCGACGCCAGCTATGACTAATACAGCACAGAGTGTGCCTCAAAAAGGTGCGATGGACGACTTGCTTGGCATCTTTGACACGCCAAGTCAGAGCGCAGGCCTATCACAGCCAACTGCTTCTGCTGCAGCCGCCGCCCCATCGACATCATCATCAACTTCATCGGCGCAGCAAAACGATCTACTTGGTCTTTTGTGAGTCCTTCGTTTGTCTATGTAGCCCAACTGTGTGTTGTAAGATTGCTTTCCCTGGCTGCTTGTGTAGTACTAGGCTTTTTTCAACTTGGCCCACTCGAGGAACGCCGGCACGTCGGCGACTATTTGCGAGGGCATCGAAAGCTCCTGCAGCCACCGGGGGATCGAGCCGCCAGCCTCGGCCTGCGTCGTAAGCATCCATTGCACGCCAACCTCGCCAGGCCGAAAGATGGTCCAGTCTTCTCGCACGCCTTCCACACTGGCGTAGTAGCCACGCACGTAGTTGGGTGTCGCGGCATGTGCGATGGGCATACTAATCACAAGGAATGAGCGGTACGTGCCTGGCGGGCCACGAGGAATACTCCGGGTATCAAGCGATAGCGTGCCGGCCTTGAGGGCTTTGATGGTCTCTTGTTCATGGAACACGTTGAATGGATTCTCATCGGTCGGCATCGGCAGCATTAGCACAAGCTCCACAAAGTCACGATTCGCTGTCACGGAGGGTGTGCGGTATTTCATGTGCCAAATTTCTGCCACCTGTGGCACAAGCACCTCAAGGCACTCGGCATGCTCCAACGCCTCGATGTATTGCTGCTCGTGTTGCGTGTGATGCTGAAGCAGCCCCTCTTCAAATGCCTCGAACCCAAGACCCAACTCCTTCGGAAAATGCAGCGATGAGCGTGAGTGCCAGTGAGCACGTCGTAATGGATGTCCTGCTGGGTGTATGGACGTGATCGACTCTTTCGTCACTTTGCCTTGGCCTTGCACTGTGCGCCAGCGCAGGGTGACATTCACTTTCCGCAGCGCCGAAAACGCCTCTTCCATCACCTCTGCCAGAAACAGCGTCCATTCTGGCGTGCCCGGCTGCGGAAGCCTCGCACGCTCAGTTGGCTCAGCTTGCAACCACATAAGACTGACTGACCGGATTGGAGGGAGGAGGCAGGTGGAGAGCGAGAGATCCACACTCTCCATTTAGACTGCTCCTCCCCACTCACCACCTGCATTTCTGCTCCATAACCAATGGGGAAATAATGAGGAATCCACTATGGCTGGCTGAGCGCACGCGTGCCACAGAGTGCTGGTTGCTCCCTCGCACACACACACGCGACGATCGATCGGGGCCATCGACTTAGCAAGGCAGGCGTGTATGCATGTGGTGTGGCTGTGAAAATGGGGCCGTCCAATCCATGTCAGGTTGGCGTCCCTTTACACGCAGAGGGGAATTATGCCAGTGTGATTGGCCCCTGTTTCGTAGACTCCACACAACGAATGTCCATGCAACATCTAACGATGAACGGCCTGTACATAAGTGGCACGCTCTTTGCTATGAATCGTACGCCCACCATATCCTTCTTCTCCCTTCCACTCAAGAGCGCGTAAGCCTTTGGAGCCGGTCTCCATCCCCACCCTCATCTCCCTCTTTGGCTTGCTATTGCCATCTAGCAACCCACGTCATTGAGGCTGGTCCTCATTCCCTCTCGCTCCGTTAACGTCTCCCTCCTTTTTTCACTCTTCATTTTACTTTTTTCCCAAAGTCCCCAGTGGACTTGGGCCCATTCAAGCACATCCTTTCTGATACGCAAAATGCTGGCTCGTTTTGTGCATCTCGTCCCTTTTGTCGTGGCCTTGATATCGGCGGCAAATGCCCACGTCCTGCCTCACCATGCCGTGCTGCACGCACGCCATGCAGAGAGCGGTTCATCGGGTGCGCGAGACCCGGCCGATTACTTGCTTCCTGGCTTCCAATTTGCCTCTGAGCTAGGCAGCTTTCTCGATGGTGGCAGCTCTAGCAGCAGTAGCACCAGTGCTGAGGCAGCCACATCGACTCCATCATTTAGGGCGACGTCCACCACGTCGTCACCGGCGTCCACATCTACATCGACAATGTCCAGCTCGACTTCATCATCGAATGGGGATGGACATGACTTGGGATCCCTTCTTGGTGGCTTGATTGGCAGCATCCCAGGCACACATCATATTTCTGATCCAGACGTGTCCAGGTACGAGCAGGCAGATCCTGAGCCACGGTGGGGTGCGAGCGCTGCCTTCTTGAACGGTCTGCAGGCAATCGTTTTCAGTGGCGGTCAGATGGGTGAAAAGGGCCACATCACGAATGAGACGCTCCTGCTGGACATGAGCGGCCTCACGAATCTCCAGAGCATTCGCGCCGCCGTCAACGCGACGCCATGGCTCAAGCACCACAACAACCACTCAGGTGCACCAGCTCCTTCAACGGCGTATGCGGCGTCGCGTGTATCGACGAGTGTGTGCGGTGCAACGGACGGTCACGCTGTGGACACGCTATGGCTTGCTGGCGGCAAAACCGAAGACTGCTCGTCCCAATCGATGTTGTACACGTACAGCATGGAACGCAAGAATGACACAATTGTCGGTATTTGGCACGATATTAGCTCGAATGGAACGATGCCCCGTCGCCGTGCGCATGCCCAGGCGGCTTTTACTGGCTTCAACTTCGCTGGCGGTGATGACGTGTCGATGATTGTGCTTGGTGGCCAAGACTGGGACGAGGCTTGCCGCCGCAACCACAAAGGTCATACGAAGTATGCGTTCTCACTTGACCAGTGGATCATTGGCAATGTCATGGATCAACAGTGCGAGATGCCTCGTCATACGAAGCGCGTCGGCATCCAGACATATGCGTACAGGGACACGCTGGACACCGTGCCAGTGATTGACTATGCGGGCGTGTCGATGCCGGCCATCGAAAATGCGCAGACGAAGCACACCGAGGAGCCGTTCTTGCTTCTTGGTGGCCGCTCGAAGGACCACAAGCTTGTCGATCTACACCGTCCATGGGCGATTGATCTGGCCTCAGGTAATTGGTCGCGTTGGGTAACCACGGGTGACATCCCATCTCCACGTGTGGGTCACTCGGCTGTCCATGCCATGGATGGTAAGGTGTATGTGTATGGTGGATACAAGAAACATGGCACAAAGCACAATGCTGTCAGCAAGGTGCCGACCGATGAAATGTACGTCCTGGACGCGTCGACAACGCCAGCCGTGTGGTCGAAGGTCAATTATCAGGACCCCCCAGAAAATGGCCCTCTTCCCTCGAAGCGTGCGTACCACTCAGCCGTCATGGTTGACGATGTGATGGTCGTGGCCTTTGGTCAACAGCACAAGGGGACTGCGTACGGTCTTGAGAAGCGCGGTGGTACGAACCAGAACTCGTCGGAACCACTTGTCATGTACATGGAAACACGCAACAACATCATGGGCTTCCGATGGACTGACAAGCTTTCAGCCATTGTGTCTGCACGTCTCACGGAAAATCTCCTCGGCGTTCAGACAAAGACGCAGAACGCCAAGTACTTGTCGACATCGTCGGATGAAAACCAGAAGACCAAATCGAAGCCTTCGTCTATGCCTCTCCCTGACATGTCGCGTGTGCCTACGCCTATTGAGCGGCACTCGAGCATTGTGTCTGTGCAGAGCAAGAGCCATGCCTCGGCGATGAGCGCCTCATCCGTAAGCAGTGTTTCGGCGAGCCGCGCATCAGTGAGCCGCGCATCGGTGAGCCGCGCATCGGTGAGTCGAGCGTCGGCAAGTCAAGCGTCAGTGAGCCGTGCGAAGGCCGAAGCCAGTCGCACTGCCGCTGCGAACAAGGGTTCAAATCAGGCTCAAGGGCATGGTCAACAACAAGGACAAGAACCAGCTCAGGGACAAGCGCCAGGACAGGCTCAGGGACAAGGCCAAGATCAAGGTCAAGCCAAGAACGGTGGTGGCAACGGTGACAAGTCGTCAGACGGCAACTCGGACTCGTCTGAGCAGGCTGACAAGAACGGCGATAACAAGAAGGAGAATCAGTCGACTACCAGCTCCGGTGCCATTGCGGGTGGTGTTCTTGGTGCATGTGCGTTGGCCGTTGGTGCAGTTGTTGGTGGTCTGTACGCGTACCGAAAACGTCGTGAGTCGCAAAAGATTGCCGAACTCCGCTCCAACGGTGTCCTGTATAACGGCCGCGCCGGGGACCCAGAATCCGCACCGCCCGTCTCTTCGCTATGGCTCCAGCGCCCACTGAAGGAAGTCATTCAACCTGGAGGTGGTCTTTGTGACTCCAATATGTCGGCTGCATCTATGCAGGGTCACGTCGGTACACCACTCTCGGCTTCGTCAGCAGGCGGTCGCTCGATTGGTTCAGATGAGCGCCACGAAGTTCGCGGCCCTCGCTCGGCTTACGCGACCGGTGCAGGTGCAATGCCCGACTACACTGGAGCTGGCGTTCCTGGAAGCACCTACTCGGCAATGCCTCAAGAACACGGCATCTTCGACGATTACATGGCCGCATATGCACCCGAGGACCAGGCACCGTCGCAAGAACCGCACTACTCGTACCCGTACTTCGGAGGCGGCATTCAGCGCTCAAGCGGTGGCGAAGTCACGACAAATGTACCCGATGATCTCGAGTCTGTGTACACGAACACGGTGGATGGAAAGACCATGGTTCATGGCGACGACAATGAGGAAGGTTTGTCTGACCTTGGCATGAATGGCATGCGGAGGTCAGCTTCATTCCGGTTCCCTGAGGCACAGTCTCGTCCATACACGCCACATGACAACTCCATGCTGCGTGTGATGAACCACCCATAAAGAAGAAGATGTTTCTGTGCATGTAAATTTCCCTCCTGCTTGTTGCTGCGATAAAGCCATCTACTTGCGACGTTCCTTCCTCCGGTTTCGTCGTGTACTTGTACTTATGCCATGCCCCTCACGATATAGCACGACACCTTTTGAAAACTCGTCTCATTTTGTTGCATTGCTTCTGCGATTATGTATGTAAAAGGCTGGTAGACTTGCGTCATGATAAATTTCCATCGTATTCTTCTATTCATACCATTCCATATATCTTGAACCCTCTATACAAAAAATAATACGCGGTTTCTATTATAGCACCTGTTGACTCAATTCCACTGTCACCACACTTTGATATGTTTCGCCTTGTCTCAAGAGAGTGTCATAACCCGCCCAATCCCATAGTGTTGGTCTCAGAAACGTGGCATGTGGTGCAGAAAACTCAAGAAAGATCGCGTGATGCCGTCCATCTAATTCAGGCTTGGTTGGTTCGATACGGTGTCGCACCTTTCTCGCTCCCTCCTTGCAGGCGTTTGGTGGCACGAACATTTGGACGCCGGTCTGATTCGTCCGGAATCGAAGCGTGAGTCCAGTGGGGCCACTTAGCGTGGCCATGACAGGGTTACGGTCAATGGCATTCCTGCGCCCTGCTGTTTCGCTGTTGCTGGCTGCAGTGCTTGGCCCCCACACGTAAAAATGGTCATAATCGGTATCGGCCCGAATCTGCTGATTAGGCCGTGACCAGTCGTATCGTGTGCCTGCACATGATTCCAATGCACCTGTCGGAATCCCATCCGTGTCCAAGACGAGGCGGTACAAGGGCCGAGCTCCACCACCGAGCTGCAGCGCATGTCCATCCACACCCGTGCCGCGACGTGCGACCGATGAGGCTCCAAGGTTGAAGCCCCAGTGCTGCGTCAAATTCAGCGGCGTCGCAGTAGTGGCATCGTCCACGAGACGTGCACGATACTCGACATGTATGCGCCCCAATTCCATGGCTGACGTTGCTCCGCTACTTTGCACGCCTACGAAGGCTTCCACACGCACGTGCCCTGGATACCCTTGGTCACCAACTGGCGATTCAAGCGCAAAGCATGCACTCTCATCCCATGCGTCATAATCTTTGTCTGAGTACATAGATGATTCACGTATCTGTGTCCACATCGCGCAGTCGAATGGACCATGCTGAAGTAGACTGCTACCAGTGTTGGTGAGCAAGGCTTCCGTACAAGGACCTCCGTGATGACTGATGTTTTGTCCTCCCCACGCGGGTAGCTCGATCATCAAGTGTTCCTTTTTAGCCCTATCCCAGTACACTTGACATCCAGCAGGCAACCGGTTCGCGTACCGGCCAATAATGGGTCCATAAAACCGGCGTCCCAGCGTTCTGTGTTCATCTGCATTCTCTGGTCCCGCTACAATATCATGGACATGTTCTCCAACGCGTACCTCAATGCGATGGATCGTAAGCCCATACGGCAGGATCTCAAGTCTCACGCGACCGTCACGCGTGCCCAACCACATGGATCCCAGCCGGGTGCTCGGACGCTTTCGAACTAGTGTCACGCCTCTCCACTCTTGCCGGTTTGAAAGACTTGGGATCAATGTCCCCAACCGCAACGTTCAAAATGACGCGTTCGTTAACAGAGATCTGAGTGAAGATGCACGTGATACATACATACATAATGCATGCATGCATGTGGATATGTGCACAGAGTTCGCGGTTGGGATATGATTTTTGCATGACACGCCAGATTCGTCTAGCGCACGGATTTCGTTTCTGGACCACCAAGACTCGCTTGGCCGCGAAACTGTCTTTTCGCCCCATCTTTGTTTGTGATGGCGCAGGACACTAGACAGCCACGCCATAGGAATGCATTCGCATCCCGCAAGGCTAAGCAGGCACCGAAAGTGAATGAGCCTGAGAAAACTAGCGTGTCGTCGCTTTATGGCTTATCTCCAGCGATGGTAAATACCGCCATTACTGTTGGCCTTTGTGCTACCGCCTTTTACGTGCGTGCCTATCAGATTGAATTGCCAAATGAGGTGGTGTTTGATGAAGTGCACTTCGGAAAGTTTGCTGCGTACTACGTGACCAGAAGATACTTTTTTGATGTGCACCCACCGCTAGCGAAAATGATGATTGCAGCCGTTGCGTGGCTTGCTGGGTTCGACGGCAAGTTTGAATTTGATAACATCGGTGATTCATACATTGAAAACAACGTACCGTACAAACCAATTCGGCTGTTCATTGCTGCTGTGGGCTCGCTGCATGTGCCGCTCGTGTTCCAGATCTTGCGTGAGACTGGCACATCGACCACCATGGCGCTCATAGCAGCACTAGCCATCTTGTTTGACAATGCTCAGGTGTTACAATCGCGACTAATCCTGCTGGATGCGCCTCTTGTCCTGTTTGTTCTGTGCAGCTTGTATTCGTATGTCAAGTTCTACGCGCAGCGCTACCGCCCGTTCCAACCTGCTTGGTGGGCGTGGCTGACTGCAACGGGCGTGAGCTTGGCATTGACAATCTCGTGCAAAATGGTCGGCTTGCTGACGTTTTTTACGATTGGCGGTGCTGTGCTATTTGATCTTTGGAATTTGTTGGACATCCGCCGTGGTCTTTCTATGCGTGTGTTCGTAAAGCACTTCTGTGCACGAGCTTTATGCCTTATTGTGGTCCCGTTCCTGATCTATCTAAGCTTCTTCTACATCCATTTCTCCGTACTCACACAAACTGGCTCGGGCGATGATTTTATGAGTCTAGAGTTCCAACAGACACTCAATGGCAATGAATACTTGGAAACACCCATCAGCATCCACGCATACGACTCTATCACTCTTCGACACGTGGGCACGAACGCATATCTCCATTCTCATCCGAGCAGGTACCCGCTGGAATATGAGGACGGTCGGATCTCTTCTGAAGGCCAGCAAGTCACTGCCTATGAGCACCAGGATGACAACAATCTTTGGAGGATCGAGCCCATCGAGCCAGTCGACAACGAAGATGGCTCATTCAATGAGACTCGCCGCATGATTCATCACAACCAGTTAATCCGACTCTTGCATCTTGGAACGAACACATATCTTATGACGCATGACGTGGCATCTCCCCTAATGATGACGAACATGGAGTTTACAACAGTCTCCGGCGACAACGAGCAAGAATACGCCAACACTTTGTTTAAGGTCATGGTCGAAGGTGCTACAACTGATGACATTGCTTGGGATAGTCGCCGTACATCAGTCCGCCTCGTACACAATGACACAGGTGTTGTCATGTGGACTCGCGCGGACGGCCGTCTTCCTGACTGGGGGTATGGACAGCTTGAAGTGAATGGCGACAAGAACCAAAGAGAAAAGACGGCTATCTGGACCGCCATGGACGTTAGACCGGACCCTGGGTCGCCGTTGTTCGAGAGCCGCTCGAACATTCCACAAGAACCTCTTGCTCCTATTCCGCGAAGCTTCCTTCAAAAGTACACTGAATTACAGGGCCTCATGCTATCACACAACAATCAACTCACAAGCAGTCACCCATACGATAGCCGGCCACAGTCGTGGCCCGTTGTGTACGATGGCGTCGCATATTGGTCGAAGGACGAGACGCAGGAACAAATCGGCTTTTTCGGCAATGTCGTCAGTTGGTGGTGTGCATCATTTGCTGTTCTTGCTTTCGTTTCCATCTTTTTCATTGACTTGCTTTGCCGCCGCCGTGGCTTGTATTACTTGTCGACGGCCGAGCGATGTCGTTACTTGCACACAACAGGTTTCTTTGTGTACGCATGGGCATGTCATTATGTACCATTCTTTCTTATGCATCGACAACTTTTCATTCACCACTATCTTCCTGCGCATGCATGCTCAGTGCTTGTCTTTGCAGGCATGCTGGACTTTGTCACGAGCCGCTCCATCGACCTACCGATTACTCCTGCGGGACCGGAGCCCCCAGCGGAGCGACGTCGCCCGGTGATGAGGCGACGTCAGGGCCGTTTGGCCCAGGGCTTTGCGTTTGTCTTCGTTCTTTCCCTGGTGGCCATGTTCCAATTCCTCTCGCCCTTCACATATGGAAACGTCGGTTTGAGTGAAGCGGAAGTCCGCGCCCGACAAATTCTGCCTTCCTGGCGGCTCCAGTTTCTTAAAAACTAATGATTTATGATCGTGCTAGTCGCTTATGTAGAGCTTGCACTAATGATATACATGCATATCCATGACGCTGGGCCTCGGTGAAAGACGAAGCTTCGCGCACGTGTGTTTCGAGATGCGCATCCGCTTCAGTAACAGCATCGACCAATGCGGCACGAGCCGTTGGCCCAAGATTCGCCACATCATTGTTGTCCAACGAATCGAGAGCTTGGGCCGCTAAACGACGCACTTTGAAAGTGGAATCGTGTCGCAAAGCGAGTGCTAAGTGCTCAACACACACATCGAGCACTTTCCGTACAATGTCTTCACTGTTGGACATCGCTTTGTCCTGTTTTGGACAGTACTTTCGCCGCTCCATCGCACGTGATACACATGTGGCGGCATTCCAGCGCAGTTTCGGCGTGCGGCTCCTTGTCAAGACACCACATGCTCTGTGAGTGGCACATTCATAAGCTGTGTCGGGAGCCAGCGGCAACATGGAGCCAAGGCCACGGACGGCATGCACAGCTACGCGATCGTCGTCATGGCCAAGCGCGTCATATAAGGCTTCAAACACAGGCTCTTCGAACGCTTGCATACCTGCACACCCATTTGCCCATGCCCAGGCCGCACGATTACGCACCAATAGATCTGCATCATCCAAGAGTCCTGCAGTCTCCCAAAACCATGTCAAACACTCATCATATCGTAACATCGTGACACTGTTTGGCTCATTTGCCCATAGCACGCCCAGCGCACGCACAGATGCGGCGCGAATCGTTGGCACCGAATCTTGAAGCAGAGGCTCTAACATACGAATACATGTTTTCAAGGCTTTTGGGCATTTCCCGGTAGAGGTCATGCATATGTGCACATAGTCAGGCCACAACTGGCAAAAAGCTTCTCTAGCTTTTATTGCTGCTTCTCTCCGAAGTTGCGAGACAAAATACTCGCATGTCTTACCATGCAGCTCCCGAAATCTCGCGTCTCTTGCTGCCAGACGGAGAAGGACTTGTAGCATTTCAGCCGCACTAACGCATCGTTGATTCAACGCAAGATCGCGCCGAAGCGCGTCCAGAACAAGCCCATCAGGTGCACAAACGTGCTGATCAACATACGCTGTTGCCACATGCCATGCGTTCGAGACCAACTCAATGTCAGCATCTCTGCTGTCTTTGTTGCTTGGGGTATCATGGATCAAATGAAGCAATTGCGTGGCCGCGTCACTTGGAGGTTTGGGCCAATACAAGAGGATCGCATATGAACACACGACCGTCATCGGATCGCTCGCATCGCACCAGCGTTCCACAGGCGCACGAAGCACATTTGCATGGGATTCATGCAGCGGTGAATTTTGGGTATATTTGACGAATGCAAGGATAGACTGCAACACAGGAAGTGCTGGCGTAGTGGGGCAATTCAGCGTCTTTGCCAGAGCAGCTCTTGTCTCTATCAGATACGTCCCCCATCGTTCAGAATGGGACGTGAAAGCTGACGGCCGTGTTCTGGAGAGTCAGCTCTTGTAAAAAAAAAAAAAAGCAAGAAACATACATGGGATCACGCGCCATCGACCAGGAGGCTGATGCATACTGGAAGAGAAGAGACAAGATCAAACATGCTTGAGCCGCATATGGCCCAGGTACGAATGTGAGCACGCCCAACTGCCCATCACAAGGGAGAACAAGTGGCCACATATGCATGAACTCCTTCGCACAATGTTGCACCAGATCAGCAACACAAGAAAAGCATTCGTTCTGGTGTTCACCGTTTTGATACATGGCGGACACAACGACTTGCGCTAGATACGGTGCCGCGTCCTTGGAGATCGGTTTCGGCCATACAGAGAGAAGTCGGCGAACAGCGCGCAGGTCAGAAGCTTCTTGGTTCGCATACCATTCAGCCAGTACCCGCGCAAGTCCAGCGTACACATCCCTTTTCGCGCTCAATCGCTCACGCCACGAAGGCAGGACGAGTTCTAGTGCCGCGTACACAGCTGCATCGTCCTCCTTGGCACATGCTATATTCATAGCCAACATATAGTCACAGCCAACATTCTGCAATCTTCGCTTCTTTAAGCTAGGCAGGATCGCATGTACCTGGCCGATCAACATCGCGCCTGAAACTAGGACGATGTATGCATAGCGCGCGGAAAGAGGGAATTTTCGTCACTACCTGATACTACGCGCTTCCTTTCTCTATTTCCCCCTGTGCCTGACACACGCTTGTTGCATTTTTCCTTACGCTCCACCGCCACTCTCTATTCGTCTTCATGCTGTGGAGTAAAATCAAAACCAGGCTTGAACCTACACGCACTCACCCAAGCCCACCCACTTGGGTGAGTTTTCACAAGTGAGCACGAGGTGGCGATGGAGCGGGTATGCTAGTTGACGCAGTGGATGCAAGGTCATCCGGACGAGCCACACCCAATTCTTCCGCAATATTGCGAGCAATGCCACGAGACGTGCCCAGGATGGTGAGCATGGGATTCACGCCTGATGCTTCCGGCAAGACAGACCCATCTGCGACCCAAAGACGCGAAGCGCCTCGCAAGCGACCGCGCGGATCACATGCAGATGTTGTCGGGTCAGCCCCCATGCGACAGGAACCCATCTGGTGAGCAGAGCCAAGTGTGCAACGAAGAGTTGAGAACCCAGCACGCTCGATCTGCTTTTGGAACTCGACGAACGATGGATGCATAACATCGCCCTGTGGTGGTAACGAGTCAAATGGATAGCTACCTGGCAGTAGCTTCTCTGGCACAGAGCTTGGCAGTTTGTTCTTTGGGCACTCATACAAAGGCACGTCAAACTGGGTGACTGCAATGGCCGAGGCACCTGCATTCATGTGGATTTCTGTCGCCCGTTTGACTCCCTCTAGCATGCTCTTTTGATCAAACTTGCTCAAATTGTAGTCCATAAGCGCCCGACCATACTTGTCTAGCTTTACGCGGCCGCCATCGCGATCACGAACAAGGACAATTGCCGTGTAGCTGTAGCGATAGCGCGACGCGAGTTTCTTGTGCTGTGCACTGTTTTGGAAGGGAAGAATCGCACAGAATAGCGACGGCGCAGATGCCATCACTTCAATCTTCGCACCCCAACCGTGGGGATCCACGAGCTCTGCAGCATTTGATACAGTCGTTAAACTGCCTCCTTCCCACGGATATACGGGGATGTCGTAAAAGCCGTGCACGAAAGCGACTGGGTGCAGGTGCAAATGTTCGCCAATCTGCTTGTTTTTCTTGAGCTCTGGCGTCCGCAGCAGAATGGCAGGCGTGTTAACACTGCCTGCCGATATCACGACACCCTGCTTGCCGTGGATGCGGACAGACTGACCTTTCACATGCCCCATTACACCGGTCGCTTTGCCGTCCTCCATCAACACACGTTCAACATCACAATGTGTCAAGAACTGTGCGCCATGGTCGGCCGCATCTCTAAGATACGTCATCAAAGTGCCATGTTTGTGTCCAGACGGACAGCCAAATGTGCATTTGCCGCAGTAATGCGGCAAGTTACCGTTGTTCTGCGGCACAGCACTGACGGGCTGTCCAGCTCGGCGCGCCCCTAGCATTAGGAGCGTATTGGCTCTATTGTGCGTAATATTGTCAGTCGTGCCCATACGGTGTGCACATGCATCGAGGTCTTGCGTAAATAGAGCCGACTCAAAATACGGCATGCCATACTTTTTCGACCATGCTTGGCGCAAAAAGTAGCGAGGCGTCAGTGTCGCACCCCAGTTGATTGTTGAGCCACCACCGAACCCACTACCAGCCAGTACGCCAATACTCATTGTCGATGAGGGCACGAAACCCAAGCGCTCGAACATTTGGTCGAAGCCGAACGACTGTGTCAAAGGCATCTCTTCGGGTCGAACATACAGGCCCTTGTCGACGACGATCACTTTAAGGCCACGCTCTGCTAAGTAAGCTGCAACGACACCACCACCACAACCTGAGCCGACAACGACGACGTCCGTTTCCAAGTCTATGGGCTCAGACGTCGGTGACAAGGGCAAGTTGTCGTTGAGGAACTGGAAGTTGAAATGTGGAATCGCCGTTTGTTCCTCAAAGCCAGGGGGCGTTTTCCAGTCGTCGGTGGGCCCAGTCGGATAACCAATAGCTTCGGTCGCCTTCTCAAAGTGCCGGTAAAACACCATCATCGTCAGACCTATTAATCCGAACTGCCCAAGTCGCAGCACTTGGATCGGCGACGTCCTCCATGCTAGAAGGGTAGTGACAATGGCGTCTTGGTCCACGTCCCAGACAGGTCCCACACGTCCGATGAGAGCCAGACACCCAGCTCGTGTAGCCAACGATTTGAGCAACAAAGAAATCAAACTCCGGAGCATGAACGAAACTGTTTCGTGGACGTGCATGGCGATAAGATTCACTCCATTCGGTAGGTCGGAGAACGAAAGATCCGCATACTCATTCGCGCGGGCTTTGTCTTCGGCACTCAGATCAGATGGTAGTGTGTTGAGGAAGGACTCCTTCTCCTTCGGGGTCAGTGGAGAAATGATCGCATTGGCGATGGCCTCCAACGCTCGTTGCTGATCTTTGCTCCATAGCTCGTCAGCGTAGTTACGAGATTCGTCTATAACGAGATGGTGGTGATTCATCCTTGTCGATACCAAAAGAGACGATCGTCAACCCAAGGCATGCGTGCCCTGAGAGAAAGTGCCTGGTAAGACGCGACTGAGGAGGGGGGGGGGCTATTTGTAGTTGCGCACGGCTCGGCATCTATAAACTTTCAGTTGAAATCGACATGTCTTTGGGGTTGCGCTCCACCCAAGGCCATGTGAAAAGTTCATCTCGCGCAGGCGCTCCAACCTCGGCTTCTCCACGCATTGAATGGGTTTCCCAGAAATTAAATGGTGAATGTTGGGGCTTTTGCCACACAATCACCGATCGCGTGAATCCTGACGCGTAAGCAATACCGGAACTGGGATTATTATTATTATCATGATTGCTCGGTTTCATCTGACGTACCATAGCCTGTTCCTTGGGCAATAGGGCCGAGGCACTCGAGCCCTAAAAGAGAGAAGATCCATCCGATATCATCCGGTCGGAGGCGCAGGCGTGCATGATTCCGGCGAAGGTCTCGTGACAGTGTGCGTGCTTGACTGTACGAACGCCACGGCTGCACCTCCAGTGCCACGATGCCACGCGTGCGCAAGTTGCTTGCAAGGCGAGCAAGGAGGCGAACGAGGCCTTCGTCTCCCTGGTTCAGATGAACCCACTTGTTCAGTGAGAAGCACAAAATCAAGTCGTACATGGAATTCTCGGTGACATTCGCACTGTCTGCAATGGCGCTGTGAGTGCGAACCCAGTCCGCCTCAATGAAAGATATGTTTGTGGGAAATGCAGGGCCAGGTTCGAGCGATGCTGATGGTGGCAAGGGAAGCTGGCCCATAAGCGAGCCAAAGCATCGGGGAAAGTAGTGCATCGCCTCGACCGAGGCTGCTGTTGAAGCCGGTTCCCGTTGGGACCAAGCACGGCGCAATGCAGAACGAGCCTGCCTCACGAGTTGCGAATCAATGTCAACTCCCTCAGCGTACGAGGGTGGCGGCTTCATGAGCTGGCACAGCTCCAGGAGTGGCTTGGCCGCATTGCATCCAACATCGAGTACTCGCTCCACAGGCCGTAAAAGGGATGCATGTGTGCCACACCACTCGACCAAAGCGATGATTC
>ERZ500990.233-NODE-233-length-20326-cov-4.212471_pt1 | contig 20326 bp, 19 predicted proteins | sample MGYA00248876_ERZ500990 | MGnify/ENA primary metagenome ERZ500990 (study PRJEB25958, sample SAMN03398517) | human skin metagenome | study: EMG produced TPA metagenomics assembly of the Human Skin Microbiome Metagenome (human skin metagenome) data set.
ACCATCGACCCATGTCCCCGGAGTCACGCGTCTTGGCTGCCACGTTTCTGCACTTGGCTGTCTCCAGGCAGAAGCGGCTGCAATCCGAGAATGTACATGAAAGCGACCGTGCCACCAGTGGACAAGCTCAGACAAAAACGCCTCGAACATACGCACGCGCTCACGACGTTGTGGCTCAAGTCGAGGCTGGATCGCTTGTAGCTTGCGCAGAAGAAGATCTGGTACCATATCTTGCAACCCCATGCGCAAAGAGACATCGTTGCACCAGCGATTCCGGATGCGCGCAGCAGCCAAAATAGCAAGTGCGTGAATCTGGTGGACAAGCACACGGTTTTTCCGATCACGCGGCGTCGAAGTCACGGCTCTCGGCGTGCCATTCTTTTCACGCGAATTCCCTAGAGTGACTTCAATTGTACCAGATAGATGATTTTGGGACTCCGCTTGCATTGCACGTCGGTCATGCTCGAGCAAAGAGGCGTCACCGTCGCCACTGTTGCCGTCGTTGTGGATATTCTCGTATAGATCAGCGTACGCATTAGGCACAATATCCACGTCATCCATTTCAACTGCATCCATATCAACATCTTCCATTTCGAGATTGTCATCATCATGGGAATCCGATCCCGTCAGGTCAATTGCCGCCTCCGCAGACGTGCTAGGTGTTTCATGAGTCCGACGAACCATGAAAGTGGAGGTAGTTTGCGAGATTCGCACAAGCGGTGAAAATGATTCAGCGCACGTTCGAATATTTTGCCACACAAGAAATCGATTTCACGGGAGGAGCAACGCAGTTATTGACATCTATTTGACAAACAGATACGCATCATGAGACGGCATGAGGGATACAGGTAGGTGGGAAAAGACCAACCGTCGGGCAAAAGGTTCAGTAAATACATTAAGTATCTTGTACAAAACAGCTGCGAAATTTGATAACTTAAAGAATTGGCAGGGGTGCCGAAGCATTTGAGTCCAGCGTAGGTGGGATATTGTCTAGAGAACGCAAAAAGTCATCAGCAAATGGTGTGAGGCTTCCAACATTCGAGCTCAGGGGGTCCGTATCCAACAAATCCTTTTGCTGGAGCATCAACGCCATGTCCGCATCGACAGGAATAGGCGCCTGATGAGATTGCATCAAAAACATAGAGGGTTCAGGCAACACTGGGTAAGGCATATCTTGTTGCGAGCCTGTGGCAGCTGTGTTATCAACCACTTGTGGTGCAGCAAATTTGGCCCAGAATGTGTCAAACTCCATATTTGAATCAGAGCTGCGCCCAGAAACAGACGAAGTGTTCGAAGGCGCCCGGAAGTTGGGGGTCTGCTGAGTGCTGGACAGCCCTGTTGTCGCATTCTCAAGGGATGAACAGGAATGGGACGAGATTGATGGAGTCGATGAAGCCTGTGACGTGGAATCAGCGACGCTGCTAAACTCATTCCGCTTCGAGAGTGTGTTAAGCACAGACATAGGCTCAGACGAAGGCGCATGAGTGCGATGTGGCATGATGCGATCAGCCCAATGTGTGACGCAGTTTGTGTTTGAGAGCTGGGCTGTATCAATGTCCTTTTGTAGTGCATGTGAAGCGACGCGCTGCATCGCATCGTAACCTTCACGAGCATAGCTCAGAACAGGAGACAGGTACTGAAACAGACGGCTCATAATACACAAGTCTTCGACAATACTTTCCCGCTCATGATCCCAGCTTGTGAGCCCGTTGCGTTCATTCAGCATTGTGACATGCTTGAGCAAGAGCAGCGCAGCGGCTGTGCACCAGTGACTAAAGTACCACATGCGTGCGGGCACAGAGATTTCATCAGGCACGAACGATTCACAAGCATTCCCACAGCCCTCATTACGAATTTTCCAGCTGAACGCTTCACGAAACAGACGCAACAAGCTTCGCGCACTCGCATAGCATGTATCGCGCGATAGTGCATATGTCTCATCGTCCCAGCCTCGCATGTAGTATTGAAGGTGAATGCGCAGCAGCAGGTAATGTAAGGCGCCCTCACCGAACATGCGATGCATCTTGGCACACAAGGTCGACATGGTCGAGTTGTGCGGGTCCAGCCAAATATTCGGCATGGACGACTGAACTTCGAGAGCTTCATCGTGGAGTTGTCGAATGTACGCATAGTTTTCTTTCTGGGGGATAATAAGAGGGGACGAGCGGCAGAACAAATGCGCTAGCTTCAGTTTCATTTGCTGGTATGGCGAGAGGTACTTCGACCGCTGCTCTGCAGAGCCAAACAAAGAGGGAAGTCGCTCTTTATCGTTTGGTATGAGCGGGTACCTCTTGATGGCCATCGTTGAAAACCAGTCATGTGCACATAGCACAAAATACAACTGCACCCGACGATATGCTTCCTCATATGACATTGACTCAGGCGGCTCCATGTCCAAATCAAGCAGGAAAGCAACCTGAACCGCATGTGATATAATGCCAGACGCAATACCTGGCAACCGCGAAAAAGATAAACACGACAAGACCAGTACCATGATAATAACGAAGTTGAGATTGGGCTCATCGAACACAGGCAATGCCGACAGGCCGAGAAGGGCTTCGCGGATGTACCGCTGGTACAGCGGTAACGAATCCATACTGCCTTGGAACGCATTCAATTGCGCATCACGAGAAAATACGACCGCCGTCGCACATATAGACAAGCTAACCGCGACTGAGTATATGTAGCGCGACAAATCACTCAAGCACAATTGGTTGAAAAAATCACTTTTTTCTCGCAACGCATCTTGAAGAAGAACAATGTCACTCATGCAGCTCTGAAGGTAAGCCTTGTCCACAATGCCATTGATCCATTGTACTTCATGCCGAAACGAATCAAAAATCGCATCAAGCAAAGGCGCAGGTGGCATATGGTGAAGCATGCATAATAGCACACGACGGCGTTGATGTACGTCAGTCGGCTGTAGGAACATGCTGAGCATGCTTGATACATTCGTCACATGGTGCGTATTCCACTCGGTGTGTTCACTTGGAGGATCCACGGGTTGCTTTGCGGGAGGCGGAGCTTCTTTCTTGGGCGAAGTCACTGTATCAATGCGCTCAATTAGCTGCTCAAACTTTGACTCCAGCGACGCCATGCGCTGGAGCAACATCATGTTGTCCGGAGCATCACGTCCAGCGCGCTCTGGAACCACGCCCTCTTCCCACGTACACAAATGTTCCTCATTCCTGTCTCGACAAGCTCCACAAGGCCAACCTCGGTCGCATTTCAGTTTTCTCCGACGGCAAGAGTCACAGCTATGCGCTTTGGTCCGCTTTCGCGGCGGCATATTAGCAGACCCACCTGTCGATGCATCAGGCAACTTGCGTGACTTTGACACCGGAGCACTAACTCCGGTGTTGTATGTCTGCGCATGATTCGGCGCTGCCGCCGGAAGCGAGTGCGCCGAGCGTGTCTGTGCCAATGACATGCAACTCTGGGAAAGCTGAACGTTGTCACACGAGCCCTGCTATTCAGACAAAGATTCGAGTCGTTATGCGATGACGCCACCGCCAGTACCATCACCTCCACGATCTACCGGTGATAAGTCACGTGTTCATCTTGGTCAACCGCGGCGGTTACTGTCCAAGACCCCGTAGTGTGTCATTAGTAGTGCGCGCTTTCAGTGGAAGATGGCACCTTGCTGGTGGGCCTCAGAATCAACTTTTATTTCCTATTCTTTAACTCGCTTGGCAGCTTAGGCCAAGTCAGTTTCGTGTAGTTCAACGCAATTTTGACGATCGTTTTTGTGGACACAATTTTTGAAGGTTGGTGACATTCGACTTTCGTGCCTCCCATGCGACCAGAACATGCGCGTGGGCGAGATGCCTACGCGCCTGGCCGTGAAAGATACCGAGCAGACGGCTCATGGAGGAATGAACACAGATATGGCCGCTCAAGAGGATCCTACACCGAAGACTCAAGTGTTCGCCGATATCGTGCGCCACCTACAGATGGCGAGCACAACTGGCGCAGATACCCACGCAGACATTACGATGGGCCTGAGAAAAAACGACGTCGTGCAAGCCTGTCACCCCCGCCAGCATCAAACTCATCCAGGTCAGCATCTGCAGCCACATCTTCACCTACACCTGTGCCAACAATGCCGCCCGTGCCTGACCCGCCGCGGCGTGCATCTTATTCGCCATCAGCTTCGACAGTGCAGCCTTTATATGATCTCCAAAAAACCGCGCCTTCTGTGCGCGGCATAGTTGACAGAGCACACCCTGCTAGTCATCAGCGGTGGCGACCGTTGACAAAAGAAGCTTATCACCAGCGGAATGTGCCAGCTCCTCCATTTCCTCGCAGATCGAATCCCCCAAGGTCCGTTTCCCCGCCCATTCCACCACTTGAACAGCGAGGAGCGCCATTAGCACCACTGGTACCGCCAGAGCCAGGGCCACCACCCAAACCACCGAGCAAGCACAGGCTCGTAAGACCGGACGCTGGCCGCTCAACTTCACCAGGAAGATGGCTGCCAACGGATGCTGGGAAGCGCACCATGCCATCTTCGTCGACAGTGCTAGATGAGCCCTACGAAATCGTGGCACAAGTCGGCGAGGGTACGTATGGCCAAGTTTACAAGGCCAGCGCTGGGAGGCATGGTCGACTTGTGGCGCTCAAGAAAATACGGATGGAAAATGCTCGAGAAGGTTTCCCGGTGACATCGATGCGAGAGATGAAGCTACTTCAAGCTCTACGGCACGAAAATGTCATTCGACTTCACGAGACGATGACGAGTCGGACAGGGTCCGTCTACATGGTGTTCGAATACATGGAGCATGACTTGAATGGGATTCTTGTGCACCCCGATGTGGACTTTTCTGCATCCCATGTCAAGTCGCTTGCATCGCAGCTACTCCACGGACTGGCGTACTTGCATGGACGAGCTGTGCTACACAGAGACTTGAAAGGATCCAATCTCCTGCTAAACAGCCAGGGCACTTTGAAAATTGCGGATTTCGGCTTGGCACGCACATACTCTAAGCGAAAACCCGGCGATTACACAAACCGGGTCGTCACACTTTGGTATAGACCCCCCGAATTGTTGTTGGGCGCGACGCGATATGGAGCAGAAGTGGATGCTTGGGGCGCCGGATGCCTGTTTCTCGAACTGTTTCGTCGTCAAGCTGTTTTTCAAGGGCGCGACGAGATTCATCAGCTCCATGTAATCACGCAGACCCTGGGGCCATTGACGGCGAGTGCGTGGCCTAGTTTACAACATCTCCCTTGGTACGAGCTGATGCGCCTGGAAGACAGCGATCATGCCGACACGACAAGCGCACCTGTAGCGACGGCGCTAACGAACACCAACGATACCCCAACGGATCACGACCGCGATGTATTTGTGCAACAGTTTGGCTCCGTTCTTTCTCATGGCGCCATGGAATTGGCACGTGGTCTCCTGACGTACGACCCGGACCAGCGATGGAGTGCAAATGATGCTTTAGGATGCGCCTACTTTACTACTGAGGCACCTGTGCCTGAAAAACCTGCTCAGTACGTGTCTATGAAATGTGATGTCGACCGCTGTATTAACCAACATTCCCAGGCTTTTAGCCACACTCGATGGCGAATGGCACGAAATGCAGTCGAAACGTGCCTTGCGACATGCCCAAGCTCAAATGCACACACATGCGCGCAGCCAGTCTCGACCACCATCCACGTCACACGCAGTACCCCACATGCCGCCGGAGCACGCGTAGACATCGGTGGTGTTTGCCCGTCGGCGTGACGCGCGTCGTAGTCACGAACCTTCATGTGGACGTCCTCTCTTGTATTGCGCTGAGCGCCACGTAGATATCACGTGATGTACCTTCCCCTTCCTTCCCCTAGATGTAGAAGAACGACAGGGTCGCTCGTGACGGACAGCGAAGCAGACTGGAGAGCTTCGGTCGTTTCGCCAATTAAGCGTCGGTTGCTGTTACTACGGCGAGAGAGCGTTGGCAAGGAACGAACAGACAAGTGCGAGTGTGGGACGCGTAACTACTAGGTTTTATCTTTTTCTGTTTCCTGCTTCTGTACTTACGGATTGATTCGGATCAGCAAGATGGTTGACACGCAAAAGACGACCCCAAGGAGTGGCACAGCTCCTGATGCTGCTGCTGCCGCTGCCGCCGCCGCCCCCGCCGACACGCCTGCATCGGGCGTGTCGGCAGTGCATATTGTGAAGCAGCCTGGTGGACGCCCTGATCAGAAACACCACAATGGCGAGATCGAGCGGCTAAAGAAGGAAATTGATCAAACGCACGCCAAGATTGCGCAGATTCGTGCTGCGTTGTCGGGAGAGTCAACAAATGACACGCCAGCTGGCAGGCGACGTGCCGCTCTGAAGGAAGAGCTCAACTCGCTCCGGTCCGAGCAAGCAGGCCGTAAGGGCACCCGTGGTAAAGTGTTTGACGAGCTGAAGCAGGTGCAAGACGACATCTCCAACAAGGTCAAGGCTTTGCAGCAAGCAAAGTCAAAGGCGCCATTCAAGTCGACGGCTGAGTTGGATGCGCAGATCAGCCAGATTGAGGCTCAGATTGAGTCTGGCTCCATGAAAATTGTTGAAGAGCGCAAAGCTCTGAACGAAGTGTCAACGTTGAAAAAGTCTCGCAAGTCTGTCGAGCAATTTGGCGCCCAGCAAAAGGAGATTGACACACTGCGTGCGAAGATTGATGAGCTGCGTAGCTTGCTGGATGACCCAGACATGGCCGCTGCGAACAAGCGCTACGAAGCTATTAAGCAAGAGCTGGATGATATCACGAAGGAGCAGGAAAAGACTGTCGGCAGCCGTAGCAAACTCATGTCGCAGCGCACGGCTCTTTCAAAGCGTCTAGACGAGTTGTACCAAGCGCGTCGTGATCGTCTGAGTGCGTACCACCACGAGAACGACAAGTACTTTGCTCGAGTACAAGCCGAGCGCGAGCGCCGGCAAGAGGCGATCCGCAAGGAGCGTGAAGAAGCGGAACATGCGCGCCAACAGGCAGAAGTGCAGCAGCTTCGAGATGATGCTGCCACCCCAGCCTTTTCAAAGGAGATTGAAGACTGTGATGTGCTAATCCGTTTCTTCAGCGGCACGTCGACCGAGGAGCAGAAGAAAGACGAAACCGTCGCACCGACACGTTCCGAGGGCCTGCCATCACTGCCGTCGGTGCCGAAGCCAGATACTGCTGTACCGGAAGGCGCCGTGGTCGCACGCAAGAAGGGCGATGAGGATGACTACTTTGCTGGCATCGGCACGGGGAAGAAGAAGGGCAAAAGCAAGAAGTCGGGTGCAGCCTCTGCAGCAACGTCTTCAACAACGAATGCTTCAGCAGGCGCTGCCGGTGATGGTGACCACAGTGTGCTGAATGTGCCGTTTGGTATGCTGTCGGCTTTGCTGAACCTGAGCATCCCACCGCCCACGAGCCATGCGGACCTCGGTCGTGTCGTGGACAATATCAAACTGAAGCGGGAGTACTTTGTATCGAACCAGCCACACCAGACGCAGGAAAACATCCGCAAGGCGGAGGAAAAGATCGCTTCCCTTAAGGCGAAACTGGGCTCCAGCAGCTCGGAGACCAACAACGAATCACACGCCTAAGAGCGCCGTGCCGTAGGCGTTCGCGTATGAGGACCGAGATGCGTGCCATGGACCTGTGTTGCAAAGCGCAGAGAACACAGTGTTTCTGACAGATGCGCTTCCAATGGGGACAACGCAAGTAACATGAGTCTGCTCGTGTGTAAGTATGGGAGTGATTAGTAGTTTGTCTGGCATAGGAGAAAAAAAAAGACTCGCATGCCATCGTGCAATACGTACGTCTTAGCACCGCGACTTAGAGATGGCTTTAGGAGCCATGTAAGTGTCGAGTTCCGGTACGGCACATGCTTGGCATTTGATGCCAGAGCTGAGATCACGTCGGCAAGGCAACTTAGCGAGCGATTGATACTTTGTGCTTCCCTGAGTCGTTGAGCGTCGTTGGCCGACCCGCTCGATGCAAGTCGCTCAGAGCCAGCCAAGTCCACGAGATTCAGCGTCGCATCGGTCTTAGTGCCACTTGCGTGCTCGCCACACACTCGCAGCGCGAACACGCTGTGACTTCGGCTGGACCGCTCGTTCATAAGCGTCGCAGCGACTTGCCGCCGTTTCTTTGCTTGGGCAAGCAAAGCGTACACGTCGTTCGGGCGTGTCATTGGCGCCACGACTGCATGCTCGATGTGTGTATGTGTTGGCAGATGCTTGATCTCGCACTTGTCTTTGCCATGCGCCCTTCCCTTTCCCTTTCCCGGCTCATCGCCAAGTAGATCGGACACTTGATCCAAATACACTTCCACCATGGATGCCTCGAATGTATAGGACCATCCATGAATCCGTTGCGCTTCTGCAACGCGCCATAGCATATGCATAGCACGAGGAATCAGGCCTACATTTGGGTCATCGTTCATGCCTGCATGCTGATGATCCCAGTCGATCCCCGCGCCGCCTTCAAGTGTGTGTGTCTTGCCAGAGCCAGTCTGTCCATATGCAAAGATGGTAGTATGGTACCCATCAAGCACACTCTGAAGCAAATCTGCCACTTCAGCAAAGACATCTGCCTGTGTACTCGCTGGCGGAAATACGTGATCGAACGTGAAGGCATGTGTCTTGACAGAGGCTGTGCCTGTTGCACTTTCTGTCGGTACACGCACTTCCATTTGCGTCGCCAGCATAGCAGCATCCGGGAAATGCCATTCTGCCACAGCCCCATCCTGCAAAGATGGACGTATTCGCGCATATACGCGCACATTCCCACGCAGCTCCTGGACTTGATTATGCAGCCGTCGCCGAAGAGCATCAGCGTCTATGAGACGCATCTCGAGATTACGTACAAGTGCACGTGCTTCATCAGCTTCCCTTCGTAACTCATGCGTGCGATCATCGTGTGAGTGAAGCTGTTCTTCCAATTGCGCGACGCGCGTTTTCCACTCGTGCACTGACGTGGTAAGTTGCGACTCGGCTTGGTGATGCTGATCAGCCGCCAGGCGCAGGCGAGCGAGCTCAGTATCGCGTTCTTCCAGCTCAGCACGTAACTGACTCACAGTCTGTTCGTATTCTGCACATAGCAGTTTCATTTCATAGTCCTGGTACGTGTGCCACGAGCTGGGTGGCGGACGATTCTCCTTTGCGACGCGTCGCTCTTCCATCAGCTGCTCATCTACAGTGCGCGCACGTTGGAGTCTCTCTTCCTGTGTGGAGCGTTCTTGCTCTTGTTTCGCTTGCATTCTTTGTGCTTCAAGTGCACACAGATCGTGCATGTGAGCAGCAGCAGCGGAGCGCGGCACAGAAACGCGTCGAGGCGTGGAAGAACGATCCTCATCCGTGGGCCGAGCTAGCCGCGCACGCCGCACTTGCAAGCGTGTACGACCAGGAGTTGAAGCGCCTTGCGAAGGTGTATGAAGAGTGCGTCGAGCAGTCGCCGTTCGCGTGGGTGGCATGCAACTTATCCGTGAAGCCAGAAACTAAGCGCCTTGACAACGTCAGCAACAACACCACAATAGTGTCCACATGGGGCTCGCGCCCAACACCCACGTGGCAATGTCTTCGCGCGTCACACTATTGGCAAGGAGCCTGTGCGAGACATCACACCCAAATAGCGCCGGACACTGGTGTCGATGCCTCAACATGCATAATCGCGTGTATCATGATTTTCTTTACAGTGTAATAGATAGATGCATACGACTGGGAAGACAAATTAGGAGCACAAGGTAACATCGTTGACCTACGCCGATTGATCTAGAGTCGTATTCGTTTCATCTTTCATGGGTATCATCTATGGACTCTTCGCAATAGGTGCCTCTGAAGTAGGGCCGATTTGAACTGCAAAAAAAAGCCATTAGAAACAAATTTGTTGCAAGAAAAAAAATACACACCCCAAGGTCTTTTGCATAATGGACATAATGGCTCATGCTTCTCTGAAAGCCACTTGGTGATGCAATGTAGATGGAATTCATGTGTGCATTGGCCAATGGCTAAATTATAAGACATAGTGACTGCATAGGACATACCTAAAGGACACGCATCGCCAGGATCACGGCATGCGCCACAGACACCATCAAAATAGTTTTGGCATATGCCACACACATCGTCAGGATCACGCACATTCCAGTCTGGAGCACGTATTAGTGCACACAACGTTGAAAGAAAACTCACGCCAGTATCCAACGGGGTGCCAAGTTTTTACATGCACTTTCATGGAAGTCGCACACTCGTTTGCAGCAACACGCACCCTTGCCAAATCTGCAACGTTATGAATGGTTTCAGCACGTAGCAGATGTGCATGGAGAGAGAGAGAGATTTGCGCCTCCACTTGCCGCTGGCGACGAGCCAGGAACTCGTTCTTGCTTCTGAGATGACAAATTTAGGTTTGGGGCACAGCACAGAAGCCTAAAATCAAATCCACCCGGGTCCAACATTTCGCCGTGTGGCATCGTGCAACAGCTGGTTTGGCCTCCATCATTATTCGAGTGCGAGCAGAAACTAACCAAAACACTCGAGAACCGCACTTCATAAGCAAAGCTGTACCTGAAACCAAACATTCTTATTCCTTTTTCCCACAGCACTTCCGGCCTAGTTCGTCGGACCTTGATTTTCGCCTTCGTTCGCACAGCTTTGTTTCACTATGGGCAATTCGCAGTCCGCGCACTATTGTGAGGGTGGTAGCGCTGTGGCGAGTACGGTTGCTTGTTCCGACACTACACAATCGAATCAAGAGAATGAAGCTATCGTCACCACATATCGACCCGGGCACCTGTACTCACACACACTGAGTCTCGGCGCCTCACCAGAACTTGCACAAAAAGCATCCAAGTCAGATACTGCGCCCCTTGATGCCAGCCATGAGCGGAAACCTATCGTTGCGGGATCAGCATTCGCCCGTTATGGTGGCAGTGATTCAAGTTTGGCCGATCCCTCCTCCAAGGACTCCTCAGATGTCGATAGCTCGGCGTCTTTCTCAGGCAGCGAGGCGGCGTCACAGGACTTGTCCCACGAAAGGAGTGAGATCTTTGTGCGTCGCGCTGCAGGACGTAATCTTGAAATCAACACAGATCAAAGCTCACATGTCCCACTTTCTACGCCCGATGTACAGACACCTCGTGCACCTACAACGACCCATGAAAGTGCCAATATGACTCTGACGCCACGCCCAGACCAGAGTGACGATAAGGAACAGCGACGCCTTCGCCCTCAATCATTGCTGTTCGGCGAAGAAGATCAACCACAAGCCGAAGATACGATGCGTACGGAATCAAAAGAGCCCGATAGCGATGATGAAGCTGCTAGTCGACGACCTGTCAAGACAAAGCTCTCATCACTACCATCCTATCTGAAAATTCCCACTACCATCCCTCGTTCGTTCACAACATCTAAAATGGTCCTAGATCCTGATATAAGACGCAAAACGTCTCGACACAGCAGCTATGTATCAACTCCCCAGCATCAACACAGGCTCGACTACGCGCATATGCGTAGTGATGCTGATGATCATGCCCGTGAGTACCCATGGTCGTCGCCTGATCCCAAAAGCCATTCAGGCTCGTCCTTGTGCCTTCCCCGGACGCAAACTGCGCCCCATCGCCTTCATGCGATGGGCAAAGAACCACTTACGTTGGAGCTGGTATCTGATTCATCCGCAGATATTCCTGTGTCCATTGAGAAGCCGGCGCCTGCGTCTCCCATCACACCAAACTTGCCAGATGTTCCTCACACACCTGTGAATCTAATCTGGCGCGGTCGTGGGAAGCATGTCTTCGTCACAGGCACCTTTGCTGATGAATGGCAGAGCAAAATCCCTCTCAAGCAACTTCGCCCCCATACACCATTCCTGTGCACGGTGTACTTGCCGCCAGGCACGCATCGGCTCAAGTTTGTCGTCGATGATCGATGGCGCGTATCCTCTGATCTTGACACCGCGACGGACGGCGACGGAACACTCATCAATTACGTTGAAATCCCGAATCTGATGAATGACTCGCGCGATCATATGTCCCGAGGAAATGTCGTGCGGGACGAAACGTGGAAACGTGCAATGGCTGTGCTAACATCCGCGCACGCCTCACCCCGTGGTGAATGGGACGAGCTGAACGACGACTTCCCAGGCCAATCAGAAACCACATGGACGCGTGAAGTGCCGGCATGTATTGAACTCGCGCAGGAGGCAGAGGAGAACATCCTGGAGCGCGATGATTTCGAACCAGGAGACGATTCATCGCTTCTGCCGAGGCCACCACAACTTCCGCGCCAGCTCGAAAAGGTCATCCTGAATGCAGGCGTGGCTCATAACCAGGTTCCCATCAACACAAATGCCGCACTTGTCGACGACAACAGTGTACTGCCTGCACCGAATCATGCGGTTTTGAACCATCTCGCTACTGGTGCAATTAAGAATGGCGTCCTTGCGATGGGTACTGTTACTCGCTATAAGAACAAGTATATCTCGACCGTGTTATACCGCCCAGTCCATGCCTAAGCTTGCCATAGCTAGCATCCTTGGTGGGTATGAACGGATACTTGGCGCAGAACATGGCCTTATTTTACTTCAAACCAAGTTGGTCCTGTCTCTATAACATTTGATTTATGAAAGTTTGGACCAACTTCTTTCGTGATTTCTGGCGTTTGCATGTGGGATGGGGAGGGGAAAGGGGGGGGCATGATCTCTAGAACAATGCAAGCTCGCTCCTCGATGTTTTCCTCACTATGTTTATTCGTACTTGGTTCACCACTTTCGAGTGCAGACTGATACGAGCAACTTTTATTTCCGAGATCCGTCACTCGCACCCAACTCAGGAATCGGCACTGGTTGTTTCGATACGTAATGCTTGTAGTTTTAGACATGAATAGACGCGCAAGTGTGCCGAGACGAGTGTGGAGCGACACGAGGCGATGGAATCAACTGTTGCGGTCTCCACATGTGTATCATCTTTTGTCGACTCGTAAGCGATTTTAAGTCCATCTTCCCCTTTGCCAGGCTCAAGCTTCAACTCCCGCCCCTTGTTCCTGTTGCAACGCGACACTCTGATAGTGCTGTCATTCCCTGAAAGCTCATTTATTACCGCTTTTTTATTCTGTTACTCCTTAAAGTTTGCACCAAATGAAAGTGCAAGTAGAGGTCGACACGATCCTGTTCGACATGGATGGCACCTTGATTGACTCAACACCTGCATTAAATGCAACGTGGGCCGAGTTTGCTAAAGAGTACAATTTGGACATTGACTATGTGGTATGTGGCAAAACTCTGAACTTACAAAAGCTTCACTATTCTCACGGACACCGCACTGTCGAGAATCTCAAGCGATACATCCCGACTCTCGAAGATGACGCACTTAGGAAAGAGGTCGTACGTTTCGAAAGTCGGATTCTAGACATTGCGAGAGAAAATCTTGAGCGATCTAAATCCACTGGCCAGACCGATGGCACGATCATTGCCATGCCTGGTGCCCGTGAGCTCCTCGCACAGATCCAGCAAGGTCGTGAGGCGAATCCCCGGCGGCGCTCAGGCTGGGCAATTGTCACAAGCGGTACGTTTTGCTCGTGCATGTAAGGTACATGTGCGTTCGCCCCTTGGCTTTTCTCTCAACAAGTATAGAGTCGTACTGACACGAGCCCTATTACTTACTAGCGACAAGCGCCTATGCACAAAAAGCATTCCAAGCCAGTGACGTGTCGCCACCACCAGACACGTTTATTACATCTGACGTGTGCACTCAAGGCAAACCAGACCCTGAGCCCTATCGAAAGGGGGCAGAACTGAGTCGCGCAGACATTTCGAAATGCATCGTGGTCGAAGATGCACCACCTGGCGTCCTGAGCGGAAAGCGCGCAGGTGCACGAGTGCTTGGTCTCCGCACCACTCACGATGGCCAACGCATGTGGGACCAAGGGGCCGACTGGGTCGTGCCAGACTTGAGCTACGTAAAGGCCGAGTGGCAAGGGGACCGGCTACTTTTGACAATCGACTCCGAGCAAGTCCCGGCACATGTGGCCCCGCCTTCCTCTTAAGGGCGTAATACTTGATGAAAATAGATTTGATTTAGGTTCCCTAATGCCAGGAACACATCACACGCAACCAACTAGTGGCAGGAATTAAACCAGATGCACATACGACACATGCTGCCGATGGTTTGTCGTCACGAATTGATCCAATCATGTGCTGTTCATTTACCAACAAATTCGCGGGGAGGCCAACAATGCGCGCGTCCAGATCTTGAGCCAATGAGGAAGTCAATCTGGTATTTGTGAAACGGAGCGATCCGGGCGCCCCCGCTCACAATGCACCATCGCTTAGCTAATGGTCGCATGGCTAGCATCGATTCTCCCTTTGTACATGTGGGTCTGCATGAATCACGGCACAGACAGGCACTCGGTCTTCTACAGTACGAGCAAGCGCAGATGAAACTCCACAGCATTTAAAGCTGTCCGTTCCAAGCCCGGTTCATCCCCATATCTACTTCTATCACAGTTACCACGAAACAACATGCCGACGTACGAAGTAGAAACCGACACCCTCTTGTTTGACATGGATGGCGTACGTATACTGATGTTCAGGAGGATCTCGACGAGCTAATACAACAGACCCTAGTCAGCTCGACGCCAGCGCTAAGTGCTGTGTGGGGCGAGTTCTGCCAACAGTACGACATGGATTTGGATGACCTCTTGAAGAACTCACATGGAAAACGCACAGTCGAAAATCTTCAAGAGCGTCTTCCACAGCTCTCGCCAGAGCAGGCGCAGTCAGAGGCTTTGCGATTCGAGCAGCGTATCATTGAATTGTCAGACGAGAACCGTGCCAAGGCCACAAAAGAGCCCACGGCAGACGATCCACAAGGCAGCATTGTTGGCCTGCCGGGCGTGAAAGATCTTTTGTCGCAACTTAACGAGGGTCCGAAGCAGGACCCCCAGCGCAACCCTGGCTGGGCCATCGTTACAAGTGCAACGGGTGACTATGCCCGCCGCGCATTCCTGTCCACAAAGTCTTCCGAGCTGCCGAAGGTGTTTGTCTCAGCTGACGACGTATCGAAGGGCAAGCCTGACCCGCAGCCATATGCTAAGGGTGCTGAACTCAACCACGTGAACATTACAAACTGCTTTGTCGTTGAGGATGCTCCTGCGGGTGTGCTTAGCGGCAAGCGTGCTGGTGCTCGTGTCTTGGCTGTCAAGACCACACACGATGCCGAGCGTCTGTGGCGTCAAGGTGCCGACTTTGTGGTCGACAACCTCACAAAGGTGAAGGCCCGGTGGTCTGGTAACAAGATTGTTCTCACGATTGACTCAGAGCTGCGTCCAAGCTTTGAGTAGTAAGCTATCGATGCACACATGCGTCGGTGCGCACTTGGTTCCGTTGACTTTGATGAACACATCTGTCCGTAGATGTTGGACCTCATGCCACTCAATTTGAATGATAATTACGTTGCTTTCTTCAGAACACGCACTAGGACCTGGTTTCAGGTGCACCGGGATGGCTCGTGCTATATGTGAGCAGGATGTATCTATGTCAGCTAGTACTTTCATCATGAAGCGGGTGCTTCCAATATGTAGATTGCATTCGGTGTGCCCGCTCGTTGCGTTCGGTTCAGAAGCTGCGCCACTCCGCACCATAGCAGGCGCTTGCCAATAGGCATAGACATGAGTTTCGATAGATAGCTCCGTCAGTGTAATAGATCGGGAGGTATTCCATTTGTCCTGCAGAGTCGAAAGTCTACCACCTTTACATTCTTCACTGTTCTTTCTACTCTCTCTCTCTCTCTCTTGTTGTCTTCTGTCTTCACCAATATACAAGCCATGAAACCTCATTCAATCCAATAGAATCGAAAGGGCAGCTTCTACACTCCCACCACTCATGAGAAGAGCTCGCAAATTTGCGCGTGCGTCGAAAAAGCCCATGTTCTGTAGTTGCTCAAGTTGTGTCGCGTATCGTTCTTCCGGTGGTCGCGAGTCAGTCGGCGCCTGTGTACCTGCACCACCAAGACTTGCCAACGCAGCAAGCGGGTTCATTGATGCAGGATCTGTGCCTGCACCTCCGACGCCACCTAGCATTTGTTGAAGTTGGGCTAGACTTGCTAAAGGATTTCCAGTATTGGCGGCATTTGTCGCTGTTGTAGATGTCGAAGAATTTTGATCAGTACCAGCACTCGGTTGACTCGTTGGTGCTCCAAACGCACCAGGCGGCGGCCACGTAGGCGCAGCACCGCCTAAACCGGCGCCGCCGCCACCGCCAAGAATTTGTGATAGCTGCGTCATGCGTTGAATCGTCTCGGGATTTGTGATCATGTCACGGAAGTACTCTGAACGCATCATTTCCCGTACTTGCGGACCCATGGCCTGCATTTGAGGGTTGCTTGCGATAATTTGATCAATCACCTCAGGCCGCGAAAGCATGTCTCGCATATGTTGAAGGAACTCTGGGTTCTGCATCATTCCCATCATAACATTAGGATCACGCGGGTTCATCCCACCAAAGTTGCCAAACATGCCGCCTGCTTCATTCAGCAAATTGGCCATATGGGGACCAGCATAATCAGCTCGATTCAACGCCGAGAGAGGGTTGTTCATAAATTGCTGACCAGCGGAGAAACCAGCAGGTACACCTTGCGACTCTGCGGCACGAGTAGCAGACTCTTTCGAAGATGTCGACGAGGCTGGCATTGTATTCGACGGTCCAGACGACTTGATGGCAGCGCGAACCATGTGAATCGTATCTGTGCGATGTAAGTTTGACGGATTCATAGTAAAGGACATACGATTGTCTTTGACATTGTACGATTCCAGCGTCTCCGGATCTTTCAAGACCTTGCCACTATAAATCAAACGCTGACTGGGAGTGTAAGCCATTTCCACATGCACGCACCTTTCTGCAGGAAAGTCTTTGTTCTCAGCCTCGATACGTTGCTTCAGTTGCAGCACCGTGTTTTCCGTGCTAATAGATATGGAGAGCTTCAGTGCACTGGGACCCTTGATATTCAAAGTCACGCTAGCGCCCGTTCCATTTGTGCTAGACATGGCAAATATAGAGAAACGTGAGTGGGGCTCGTGTTAGTCCACGTAACTCAAAACGCCTTTGACCACCCAAGACACGTACACCCATCCACATCCATACATCCATTGCACGCACGCATAATCAAGAACTCTCTTACGAATACATGAAATGTTCGGCCGAGCTTGTCTGATCGACTTCGCCAACGTGTTCCATGCGTCTCCTACGATATAGCGACAGCAAGAGCCCCCCGTCGAGACAGCAGGATGTGTAAACACAACAAACCAACCTCTGGCTGTGTCACAGACAGAAGGGAGCGTATAAGACCTATCAAAAGTGCTTCCTACGCGTCGTTTTCGTAGTTAGAATAGTAGCCCTGTTGCATAAAGCTGAGCGTCATCGAGATTCGACCAAAATCAGTCTTTCTTGAGTTCACGTCGAATCACCATGCAAGCGCCAGGTTGGAACGCGTCCTCACCACCCAGGGCATCTACAGCACCATGCTGCTCAAGGGGCACTTCAGCTGCACACGAAGATGAGCCAGCTTTCGGTTGAAGCGATCGCACCACAAACACTTCAAGACCATCGCCCACCTCGATATGTCGCTCAGTGGCAGACGTGAATGAATCCATCACAATCCGCAAGGCATGCTGTAATGGTAGATGCCCTGGCTCTGGAATCTTTGTCTCAGCCGTTGAGTTTAGGTTTTTAAACATCACTTGGTTGTCCAAGAAAGGCTGGAGCAGACCTTGTGCTGCCCCACTCGCACAGCATACGATGCGCTCGTAACTTCCCACAGGATCATACCCATACACAGCGCCTCGACCTTCTTCATCAATGCCGCCAAGAATATTGTAAACGTAGTAGGGAAAGAAGCGCTTACTGTACAGAATGGTCGATAGCATCCGAGCTATCGCATGTAATGGCATGGACCGACCGTGAGTATGTTGATACATCTCAAGACGTGTCTTTACTCGTGCAACAAGCGCCTCAGCATCTGCAGCGAATCCGTTTGTTGCTAGAGTGGCTTTGTCGGTTCTGAATTTGTGTTAGCACAACCGCCGTACATACAAACGAAATACTTTAGGCTTGTATCGTGTCTGAATGTTGTATCCCTCGCTTTGGCGCGTGTCGCCAGCAATCACGCAATAGTCGTCACCATGTATAGCCATGATAGAACCACCATTCGATGTGTAAGGACTAAACTGGTGTCCCACCGGCATCTCGGCAATGGCACAGAGATAAACAGGTGTGAATGGATGCTATGCTTTTACGGTGAAGGTATCGACGACGAGCCTAAGGGACGCGTGGCCCACGAACAGTGGAGGCATCTGTGCACGTGGCCTCCCACTCACGACACTAGCAACAGACGCGAATTCGTACCCGTCACACTTCCTTGGTGTAGGCGGGTACGAACGACAGACTCCAAACCAAGTGTTGACAAGCTTCCATACCACTGCGTCATTTTATCGAAAGGCGAGACGTGTTTTTTTATCTATCTTGTGTATAGAGATAGGTAGAGATTGTTGGGCTTATTGACTGTACAAGCAGATTAGCGACGCTCGCGCGAACGCGATGAATTGGGAGAAGATGGGGCACTGCTGCGATGCCCTGCACCGGAGCCACCTTCCAATGCCTCACGGATCATGCTCACTGTAGATTCAATTGATCGTCGGCGGTTCGATGGACTTGACATTGTCGTTCCTAAAGAGCTTGTGCGCGAGTGAGAGCGTCGGTGTGTTGAGGGCATACGTGCCTCGGGCGAGGTAATAGGTGCAGATATATTGGATGGTAACGTATTCGCAAGTGCTGGCATAGGTGTGAGAGGTTGGTCGGGCATATCACGTGCATCCACAAGTGAAGGTGGCATGCGCTCGTTCTCAATATCGACTTTCCGCGCCTCGTCAAAGTTGTGAATAGCTTCTTTGATGCCCTCAGAGCCAAGCGCCAGCGTGCCGTAAGGGAGTTTGCCAGTACCGGAAGCAATCTTGAGCTCCGATACACGCTCAGCCTCTTCACGAAGTACATGAAAAACGCGAGACATGCGACCAACCGCGAGAATCTTGTTTTTGATCACAGTGCGGCGCTCGGCATACTCGTCAGAACCTGACGAGTCATCCATAATATTGCCGCCAGGCCGTGATGATGATGCGATAGCTGACGAGGAGGCTGGAGTTGTATACCGGCCACGGAGTTCCACAGACGAGTCGTCTTCTTCCTCCTCGAGCTCTTCTTTGGAACAGATGTTCAGAATCGAAATCAACATGTCCGTCACTTTTTCGCCCACAAACGGAAGACTCCAGGTAAAAACGTCCATAAAGTTCGGTAACCAATAAGGATGAGGTGTACAGTTGAACTGGCGAATGTTCATCACATTGTTTTCGTACTTGAGAACTGCAGCTTTATTGTTGTACACATCGAGATAGTTGGGTGCAGAAAAGATGGTCATAACAGATGGGAACCCAGTGATTTTGGTTTTTCGGTACATACGATAGCCCGCGTCTTGGGCCTCATGAGCACGAATGATCGATAGAAGGTTGTTGCGTTCCAAGAACTGACAAGCTGCATGATACGTGAAAAAGTAAGAACAACCACGAACATGGTTGTGCACAAAGCTCTCGTTTGTTGTCTCCTGGCCAAACTCTTCGAGTGGATCTGCCCAGAGAATGTCGCAAATTAGGCCATGTGTAGGAGGCTCGCGGAATCGATTGATACATCGAAGATCATCAAGCGTTTGTAGCTCCGGAGAAAGTCCTCCATGAATACACAAAAACTGTTTGTTCATCACAGCTCCCAGTGGAAGCGCGCAGAACGACTCCATACACAAGTCGTAGATTTCTTCTGAATACTTGTGTTTGCCTAGCAATCGTCAGTGAGTTCATAACATGCGTCATACGTACATTCGAGTTTGAACGTAAAGTAATCTGTCAAGTGACGACACTCGTGGTTTCCCCGGATCAGGAATAGTGAATTCGGATACCAAAGCTTGAGTGACCACAAATATAAAACACACTCAATGGAAAAGTATCCTCTGTCGACATAGTCGCCTAGGAACAAGTAGCGAGTGTCCGCTGGATTTCCACCAACCTCAAACAATTTCATAAGATCATAGTACTGTCCATGAATGTCACCGCATACAGTAATAGGTGCATCGAGCTCCAGTAAATTTGGTTCAGCACGTAGCAGCTCTGTTGCTTTGGTGAGAATATACCGAGCCTGATCATGCGTGAGTCGCCCCTCTCTGTAAAAGTGATTTTTCAAAAACTGGACATCCGGCTTCGAAGGATCCTTCTTACTCCAAAACTGCTCAGGAGTCGGGGTCTGAAATGCTGGCGCTTGTACATCCTTGATGACGC
>ERZ500990.239-NODE-239-length-20009-cov-6.158214_pt1 | contig 20009 bp, 18 predicted proteins | sample MGYA00248876_ERZ500990 | MGnify/ENA primary metagenome ERZ500990 (study PRJEB25958, sample SAMN03398517) | human skin metagenome | study: EMG produced TPA metagenomics assembly of the Human Skin Microbiome Metagenome (human skin metagenome) data set.
AATATGACCGTCATCACCACTTAATTTTTTTATTAGCCCCTAACAAAAGTATTAGCACTGCGACTGAGTAACATGTAATCCATTATAGCATTATAGATTTGCTTGATAAACAATTAAAAATAATACCTTAATTATTCATACGTTAAATTTTTATACAGCAATTTTAGTTCAAAAAAAAGCCCCTGTAATTAGGAGCTTTAATTTGGTACCAGTGGTCGGACTCGAACCGACACGCTTTTAAAGGCAACGGATTTTGAATCCGTCGTGTCTACCAATTTCACCACACTGGCATAGATGGCTATAGCTTTTTAGTTTATCTGTAATCGGCTATGTGGGGTGGTATTTTAGCAACTTTATTTTTTTTTGCAACAACTTTTTCAATTATTTCTGTCTCGAAGCAAAAATACTTAAAAAATAATTTTTCAATAAAATCGATACGTTTTTTACACACTCACTTACTACTTTGTATAGTATTCTTGCCCGCCACTTAATCATAATATCGCTAAAACTAGGGTAAAATTTGTTAATTTATGACTTTTAATCAACCTGCCTCGATCTTTTTTAATGGGATGCTATGTATTGTCACAGCATTAATGGCAGGTTGTAATTCTTCAAATAACAATCAAAATTCAACGACGTCAAATAACCAATCTACTAAAGAATCTACCAAAGCTATTTCAAACAATGCACCTATTGCCTCTTCACCTCAAGCGATTGAGAATCTACGTATTGCCGCTTTTTCCAATCTTCGCATGGTATTGCCTATTTTGGTATCAGATTTTAACCACAATTATCCGAATATAAAGATTCAAATTACCTTTGAGCCCAATGCTGCGCTGTATGATACGGTAAATGCCAACCCTCAAAACTTTGATATTTATTTAGCGGGTAATCAGAGTTATCCAAAGCAAATGCTTGCCAGTGTTAAGGGTGTTAAATCATCGCCTTTTACTTATACCCGTGGTCAGTTAGTGCTTTATAGTCATAAATACCCCATGGACATTAGCCCTACAACCACGCTCGATCAGTTGATGCTCGACAATAAACCCTTTAGTTTAGCGATAGCCAATCCAGAGAATTTAGCTTATGGGGTGGCAGCAGAAGCCTGGTTGGTCAATCAAAACCTTTATAATAATATCAAGCCTAAGATTGTTTATACCAAGAATTTAGATGAAACTTTTGCATTAACCGATAGTGGGAAAGCAGATTTTGGATTTGTGAGTCTGTCACAAGTATTGAATAAACCCAATAACATTGCCCTTCAAAATGTGGATACGCTAAGCAATAACTATTTAATACTACCTAAAGATAGTTATCCGCCAATTCTGCAAGATGGGATAATTTTGAATCACCTTGAAACCAGTCAAATTTTTGTAGATTACCTAAAATCGGTAAAAGCACAAGATGTTTTAACCGATGCGGGGTTTTTACCGATTTGTACCTCGACAACTATCTTACCTGCTTGCAAATAGGGGGTTGGGTGTTAATTATCCGCTACTTGCAAGTCGCGAATTAATTTGCAATCGCTGATTTTAATTGATTAGCCAGCGCTGCTAGACGCTCATGATCGCCTTGACGATCTTCATGCAAGCCGAGATGATAAATACTGCTTGGAATCAAATGAACGTGGTAATGAAATACCGATTGTCCTGCCTCAGCATTATTTAACTGCATCTGCACAATACCTTGGCGATTAAATACCTTGCGCTGCGCTGCCATGACTTTTTGCGCGGTGCTGAAAACTGCCGCTATATAATCGGTTGGCATATCCGACAATTCAACGGCCTCACATTTTGGAATCACTAAAACATGCCCTTCTGCCATCGGCATGATATCCATGAAGGCAAGCGTTTTGTCATCTTCAAAAACTTTATGGCTAGGAATCTCACCACGAAGAATTTTGGCAAAAATATTTTGATTGTCATATGGCATTGATTACATTCCTTTTATTGTTTAAGCAAAAAAATCTAATATGGTTTCATTCAAGATAAATTGTCGATCATCACCTAGCATAGTGACATCATAATTATGTACAAAGCTGACTGCTAATGCGCGACTGGGATCACACCAAGCCATAGACCCATTATACCCCATATGTCCAAATGCATGAGAGACATCATGGAACAGACTAAACACGCGATGATAACCGAGTCGCCACGCCATTACCGCTGGCATGATTTTGTCAAATTGCTCATTGTGAATGGTTGAAAGCGCCTTAAAAACAGCAGAATTGATTAGCGTTTTACCTTGCCAAACGCCGCGATTTGCAAGCATAGCGTAGACTGTTGCCAACGCTATCGCGCTGGCTACTCCATTTGCGGCAGGAATTTTCGCCTGTAGCGTGACAGGGTGATAATAATTAAATTGTCTGCTACCGATGGGTACCAGTGCCGATTTGTAGTCTTCGATATTGATATTAGCAGGTTGAAAATACAGCGCGTTAATGGCCTGCGTTGTCAAAGGAGAGCCCGATTGAGACAATGTTAACCACTCGGGGTAAAAAGGCAAGGATTGATAAAATTGTAGCGTTGAGTCAGCATCTTGAGTGAGTAAAGGTTTGGCCTGAGTCTCTTTGGCACGTATTTGACCTGCCACCTGTTCAACTTTGTCTTTGGGTACCCCAAAATAGACTTGACCGACCAAATCGAGCGGTTGCAATAAATAATATTCTAGGGCTTGCTGCAGGGGCAATTGGGTTACTTTTTCAATCAGCCCACCCAATACCCAGCCGGATACCAAGGCACTGTAAGCGGCACAGGAAGCCGAACTGGCAGCCGCGCTGGATTCGGTTGATTGATTGACAAAATCTTTATTAGCTAAACTACTACCTGAACTATGCGTATTAGTTGGACTAAATGCCATTTGCTCGACATTGCTGAGCATCAGTTGCCAATCTAGCATGTCTTTGGCATGTTCGGTAATACTGACAATATTAAATAATCCCGATTCGTGCGTTAGCATATCGCGCAAAGTGACGCTATCTTTGCCATTTTGGGCAAACGCTGGCCAGTAACTGGCAAGGGTTTTGTCATACGCTAAAAGATTTTGACTCACTAAAATATGAATCAACGTAACCAGTATGCCCTTGCCTGTCGAAAAATTCAGCGACAGTGTGGATGGCTGCCAAGGGGTAATTTGCTGGTTAGTTTTATCAATATTTGCGATACCGTGAGCCAATTGAGTGACCGGTTTACCTTGATGAAAAATGACCAGACTGCAGCCACCTACCTTTTGATTAAGATCAAATTGTGATAACAGTTGTGCTAGGTGTTGATTGAGCGCTTGATAATCCATTAAATCCTTCATTGCTTCAATAGCATCCTAAAAAACTATTTGCTAAAAACCATTGTGCTAAAAAACACTCTGTTAAAACATAGCCGCTTAACATTGAACCTTTTTAACGAACCTTATTAACAATTTTTTTATCGCTATTTTTTAGCCTGCGCTTGGGTGATTTTCCCAATCAAATTGGCTTTTGGTGTAGCGGGATCATACACACCAAACTCCACCTGCTCGTCACGGTTATCGAATTTTGCGATAAACTCTACTTCAGAGGGCAAAAAAATCGGCAATTTAAACGTTACATCACAGGTAAAACTCTCTGGCAAATCACCTAACGCACCCAAGCATTTGGCTTTTGTCCACATACCATGGGCAATGGCTTTTGGAAAACCAAATGCCTTGGCAGATAAAGGATGCAAATGAATCAGATTAAAATCCCCAGAAATAAACGCATAGCGACGCCCAATATCATCAGGAATTTCCCAAAATTCATGCATATCATTGTCATCAAGTGTGGGCTTGGCTTCTACTTGCGTCGTCGATGATTTTTGAGTCGTTTTTTGACGTTTTTGGCGTGATAAATACGTCGAAGTCCCTTCCCAAACCAGCTCATCTTTTTCAAAAACTTTAGTGACAAAATCAAATTGCTTACCACGATCATGGTCGCGCAGGTTAGCAAAGCTCACCGCCATTTTAAAAATTGCGCTATCTTTAATGCGCCGATATTGGGTAACACTATTTTGCACATGAATCAAGCCGAGCATGGCAAAGGGAAATGGCTCTTTGACCATCATGTTCATCTGTAACGACTGCGACAGCACCGCAAAATACGTCGGCGGCACGTAGCTATTATTTTCAAAACCACAAATTCTGCGGTAATCGGCTAAGTTATCATGGTCGATTTCAAGCGTATTGACGCTATAAGTAGCATTGGGCAGCACCGCATTGGCTGACTTGTCTTGGTCGCCAATGGGTAAAAAACTTTTGATAATATTGGCATAGGTGGTGTGCGGTTTTGGCAAACGACTAAAATTTTGGTCTGACATACAGACTGTCCTTACTTTTTTACTTTTTAAGCTTGAGCCAACAAAGGGCTAGCGATTGAATAGGGTTCGGATATATTCCATTAATTTTCATTACCGTCAGATCTCAAAATCTGAGAACTTAGTTTATTATAATCGAATGTCACAATCTAATTGTTGATTTTTTGCATAAAGCTTAGTTGAAGTTTGACTTAGAAAAAATGATTAAAAAAAATCAGTAGCGACATGCTCGATACTGATTTTTTCAGCCCGTCAAAATTAAGCGCCCAACACACTTTGACCACAGACGCGGACAATGTTGCCATTGACGCCGCCCGATGCGGGGCAAGCCAGCCAAGCAATGGTCTCAGCCACATCAATCGGCAAACCGCCCTGGCTCATTGAGTTCATCCTGCGACCGGCTTCTCGAATCGCAAAAGGTATGGCAGCGGTCATTTGGGTCTCGATAAACCCTGGGGCGACCGCGTTGATGGTAATACCGTTTTTTAACGTAGGCGCAGTCGCTTGTACCGCACCAATCACGCCAGCTTTGCTCGTAGCATAATTGGTCTGTCCCAAATTGCCTGCAATCCCGCTAATGGATGATACACATACAATTCTCGCGTTGTCATTGAAACTGTCATGACTGAGCAGATAATCATCAATTTTTTCTTCCGCATTGAGATTGACGTTCATGACGGCATCCCACATGTTATCATCCATTTTCGCCAATGTCTTGTCACGCGTTATGCCTGCATTGTGCACAATACCATCTAAGCCGCCACGTTTGGCTGCCGCTGCGGCTATTTTTTCGCCAGCATCGTCGGCTGTGATATCTAATGTTAAAGTAGAGCCGCCTATCTCGCCTGCTACTTTTTGCAAGTCAGATTGCTGGGCAGCCACATCGACACAGATGACATGTGCGCCATCACGCGATAATACTTTCGCGATGGCTTCGCCAATACCTCGGCTCGCGCCAGTCACCACCAGTGTTTTATCTTTTAAAGGTTTTTGCCAATCAACCGTGACTGGGTTGCCTTCACCCACTCTCACCACTTGTCCTGACACATAAGCAGAACGCGGTGAGGCAAAAAAACGTAAAGTAGATTCAAGGTTTTGCGCCGCATTTGGGTCTACATAGATAAGCTGGCTTGTGATACCGCGCTTAAACTCTTTACCGACGGATTTGACAAATCCTTCTAAAGCACGCTGGGCTGCTGCCTGTGCAATACTGGTGCATTTTTCAGGTGGCAAGCCAATGACGATAACGCGACCTGAGCGGTCAATCGAACGCGCAATCGGATGAAAGAAGTTGTAAACTTGTTTCAGCTCATGGGTTGTGTTGATACCTGAAGCATCGAAAATAGCCACTTTAAAATACTGATTCGCGCCAAACTGCTGGGCTTCAATCTGTGCATTTTGTAAAGCATCACGCGCTGACTCATTGGGGTCTAGATAGACATCGGCTTGCACATTGGCTAATACTTTGGCGATGTCATTTGCCAGGACAGCGTTTTCACTGACCCCAAAAATGACACTGCCTGTCACAGGTGCTTGACCGTCTTTGTAACGCTCAAGGTTAATTGGCATCGGTAAACCCAAATTTTGGGCAATCTTACGTCCCAATGGATTTTGAACGAATTCTGAATAATGGTCTGACATAAGGACTCCTTTGAATAGTTAGTTTTGCTTAGGCTATTAGATAAGGCTCAATTAAATACTAATTTCAACACTGAGTAAAACACTAATTTAAAAATAATTCCTGTCTAAATTCTATACCAATCAAGCAATATTGAATAGTCATATCAAATAAAATTTTATTGTTTTTATTAATTTATATAAATTATCGTTATATATATACTTTTAGGCGATATTTTTGTCTGCGTTTTATGGTAACATCACTGCAACTTAAAAAGTTTAGTTATTTTTAAAAAATTTAGTTATTTTTAAAAAGTTATTTGGTTTAGGCTTATCCAATTTTTTAATTAATTGCTCAAAAGGACTTTTCTATGGACAATTTTCAACACCCAACTCACCAGCCTGCTGGCAAAAAGGTCGCTATTTTAGGTGGCAACCGTATTCCGTTCGCCCGCTCAAATGGTCAATACGCCAATGTCAGCAACTCTGAAATGTTGACAGCTGCGCTTAACGGCTTGGTGGAACGCTATAACTTACAAGATAAACGCTTGGGTGAAGTGGTGGCGGGCGCGGTCATTAAATTAAGCCGTGATATCAATCTCACCCGTGAATGTGTGTTAAGCACGGCGTTAAGTCCGCAAACGCCTGCTTATGATGTCTCACAGGCGTGTGGCACTGGACTACAAGCGGCTTTCGCGGTGAGCAATAAAATCGCCTTGGGGCTGATTGATTCGGGGATTGCAGGCGGTGTGGATACCACTTCTGATGCCCCTTTAGGCATTGGTGATGGGCTGCGTAAAGCGCTGTTAAAACTTAATAATGCCAAAACCAATAAAGAGCGCTTGCAAGCGTTATTAAGCATTAATCCAAAAGACTTGATTGATGCACCGCAAAATGGCGAACCTCGTACCAAATTATCGATGGGTGAGCACCAAGCCATCACCGCCCTTGAATGGGCAATCACCCGTGAAGCGCAAGATGAGTTGACCTTTAATAGCCATAAAAACTTGGCACGTGCGTATGATGAGGGGTTTTTTGATGATTTAATCACGCCATTTAAGGGTTTAACACGCGACAATAATCTACGTCCTGATATTTCCTTAGAAAAATTGGCGTCATTAAAACCCGTATTTGGTAAGAAAAATGCCAACCCAACCATGACGGCTGGCAACTCAACGCCGCTGACCGATGGCGCGTCTTGTGTGTTATTAGGCACAGATGAGTGGGCAGCAGCGAATGGATTAAAACCGCTTGCTTATCTCACCCACCAAGAAACTGCTGCAGTTGATTTTACAGGTAAAAAAGGCGTTAAAGAAGGCTTATTGATGGCACCTGCCTATGCTGTCCCACGTATGTTGGAACGTGCAGGATTGACGCTGCAAGATTTTGATTATTATGAAATTCATGAAGCATTTGCATCACAGGTATTGTCTACGCTTGCTGCGTGGGAAGACGAAAGTTTTTGCAAAGAGCGCTTAGGTCTTGATAAGCCACTTGGTGCGATTGACCGCAGTAAACTTAACGTAAATGGCTCATCACTTGCTGCAGGGCATCCGTTTGCCGCAACCGGTGGTCGCATTCTTGCCAGCACCGCTAAATTACTGGATCAAAAAGGGTCAGGTCGTGCGCTGATTTCTATCTGTGCGGCGGGCGGACAAGGTGTGGTCGCCATTTTAGAAAAATAATCAAGTAGCTAATACTAAGTACCTATACTTAAGTACTTATATTTAAGTACTTAGTATTCAAATAACTGATAAATAAGTACTTAAAAAAATAGTGTAAAAAAGGCGAGATAATGAACTCGCCTTTTTTATCGCCTAACTAAATTTAATCGGTTTTTCACCGTCCTCGTCCTGCGGTTTATTTGGGTAGTGATGATCATGACCGATATCACAGTCTTCTGCCGCTTTTTTGGGTCGATGAATATAGCCAGTGCGCTCTTCTACGCCCAAAAATTCATGCTCCCACACCATCACCGCTTGCATACAAGTTTGACGCTGTTCCTCCGTCAACTTTCGACCATCTTCCCATTTGCCAAGCGAAATCGCTTGACGAAATTTTTCAACAATTTCAGGCGTTAACGCTGATAAAATCGCTTGTTTATCCATGACCCAATTGTCCTTATACCCTTGAATAAATCACAATAGTTTAAAAAATTTTGCTAAATAATTAAAAAATTATAGCAAATTAAGCGGATAAAATCTATTTGGCAAGTTGTCTTATAGCCGGCTAGCTGCCTACAATGGCGTGATTACAAATTGGGCAATGTTAATTTGCACACAGATATTATATGCTTTGCTTATCAAAATTTTTGAAAACTTACCTTATAAAAATTTACCTTATAAAAAAAGAGCACCCCTATGAACTCTCTGAAATACAGCTATCATCAACACGCTGTGACCCGTATTTTTAATCAAAAGAAAATATTTTTTAATCAAAAGCAGTTAGCTAAAACGGTTTTTGTCTTGAGCCTAATATCTGCTCAACATTATGCGTTAGCAGCGCCCGTGTCACATGTATCACCTGCGCCAGCTCAGCAATTTTTGTCAGATACAGCCCTATCTACGCCGACGCCTACTGCCACTACCCAAACGCTGCAAACGGCATTGACATCAGCCCATAAGCAAAACTTAGCTGCGCAAAAAGCGTGGCTGCGGTTGTTGTATTATCCTGAAACAGTCACCACAAAACAGCCCTTTGAAAGTCGGGTCAACAATCGTTTTAACTCACAAGCGAGCCAACGACAATTTTTTGCCAGCGCACAAGGCGCCAAAAATCCCCAAGCAGAACTTGATGAAATCCTCACACAGTTATTTCACCCTACCAAAAAAAATAATGCCTCTGTCCAATGTCGCTTTCCCGCTCGTACACAGTGGCTCATTGAAAACTTAGCCATCGATACCTCAAGCATACCCCATCAACATTGCGATGCACTCGATTCATGGCTACAAAAAATCAATCCCCAATCCGTCTCATTAATTTTTGCCAGTGAGTATTTAGATAGCCCACCGTCTGCGTTTGCCCATAGTTTTTTGCGATTTGATAATGCCGACCTTAGCAATCAATACTATTTAAACTTCACCCCGAAAGTCAGCGACGGTGAGCATTTTTTAAAATTTGCTTACAAATCTACTATCGGTGGCAATGCGGGCGAATTTACCATGACCAATTATCAGCAAGGTATCAAAGAATATTTGCAAGATGATGGGCGCAATGTATGGCAATATCAGCTCAATCTTACTGATAAACAGGTTAAACAACTTGCCTATCGAACTTGGGAAATTAAAGACCAAAACTTGCCCTATTATCTGTTATCCGATAACTGCGCCTCTGAAATTTTGGTGTTACTAAACTCTATTTTTCCCGATAAAAATTTTTTAGTGAATCACTCCCCAATGATTTCCCCCGCCCAAGTGGTACGCATGTTAAACCGCGAAAATTTGATTCGCTCTACCAATTTTAGTCCTTCAACACCGACTGTTGTGCAAGCGCAATTAAACGCCCGCAACGCGGCAAATCATCCCAAAAATCTTAACAATACCCATCAAAATATAGCGTTAAGTTCTCAGATTTTGCCCAGCCGCGACAATCCCGTACTGGCCAATCCTTTAAGTCGATTTGATATCGGCGTCAGCCAGCAGTCGTTTGATAGGGTCAGTGGACGACCTAAATTAGATAGTAACCAGGCTATCACGTTAAATTACCGCATGGTGTACCGCGATGCGTTGGATAAAATTGATGGCTATCCCATAGGCTCACAATTGACGGCATTAAATATCGGTCTTAGCATCCATGACAACGCCGACCAGCAAGATAGCGTGCAACTTGAGCAGCTAGGATTATTTGATGTGCGTTCATTGCATCCGATTAATAGCGCAAAAAAAGGTATTTCATGGGGTGGTAATATTGGCTTACAGCGAGTCTTTGAGGGTATCAAGGCTATTAACAAAGATGACCGCAGCGCTACAGACAATCATTTGGTCGCAAATATCAGCGGTGAATTTGGTAAAAGCGTGGCACTAGGTAGCGCCGCCCCAAACACAGGCGATATGCCCGCCAATATTTGCTATGGCTTGGGCACTATTGCAGCGCAGTTTGGTAAGGGCTTATATCATGGTTATCGTGCTGGGCTTGGCGTCAATATTGGGTGCAATGCAGAATTGCGTCCAAATTGGCGTGCGATATCAGAATTAACACTGCCATTTTGGATAAGTGGCGATAGCGATAATGAAAGCTATTGGCAGCCCAAACTCAGTATTGGTAGTCAATATGATATCAATCAAACCAATGCGATTCGGGTTACCGCTAGCCGTGAATGGTTGCCAAAGTCTGACAATATCGATAACGTTGATGAGGTTGCGCTAAAATGGCTACACTATTTTGAATAATCTATTTTGAATAATCTATTTTGAATAATTTACGACTAGCCAATTTTGTGCTAAGCCAAGCCAAAATGGCGCAACAACGCCATGCCGATGGCTAGACTAAACATGGAAAACACGGTGGTAAATCCTAAAATATTGGCCGCTAATATTTCATTGCCGCCCATGCTACGAGCCATCACATAACTGGCAGCAGCAACAGGCGATGTTACCATAATAAAAAAGTCCCAAGTATGGCACATACCAATACCATGGGACTTATCGAGCATGAGCATGGCTTAAAGTTAAGAGCTTAGCACTTCACGCGCTTTTTTGCTTTTTTTAATCATCATTGCCAAAAGCTGTACCGCAGCTGGCGTGACGCCGCTAATGCGACTGGCTTGGGCAAGCGTCGTTGGGCGCACTTTTTCAAGTTTTTGCACGATTTCATTGGAAAGCCCAGAGATATCATGATAAGTAAAATCGTCTGGAATCAGCGTGTGCTCAAGTTTTTTCATCTGACCGATTTCAACTTGCTGACGATCGATATAACCGGCGTATTTGACACCAATTTCAATTTGCTCACCCACTTCAGCAGACACGGGCGATTCGGTCAATTCGCTAATATCATCAAATGACACGTTCGGACGTTTTAACAAATCCAGCGCGTTATTCTCTTTGGTCAGTACTTCGCCGGTTTTATCGATAAATGATTGACCCAGCGTATTAGTGGGCGTTGCCCAAAGCGAGCGTAAACGTGCGGTTTCTTGCTCAATCGCTGTCATTTTATCGCTATACACTTGCCAGCGCGCATCGTCCACCAGTCCTAAGTCGCGCCCAATTTCTGTCAAGCGTTGATCGGCATTGTCTTCACGTAGCAGCAGACGGTATTCGGCACGACTGGTAAACATACGATACGGCTCTTTAGTGCCATGGGTGATAAGATCATCTACCAACACACCGATATAGGCTTGGTCGCGGCGCGGTGTCCAAGCATCCAGTCCTTGGGTGCGACGCGCGGCATTTAAGCCAGCTAAGATACCTTGCGCAGCGGCTTCTTCATACCCTGTCGTTCCATTGATTTGACCAGCAAAAAATAGGTTATCAATCGATTTGGTCTCAAGGCTTGGTTTAAGATTTTGCGGGTCAAAATAATCGTATTCAATCGCGTAGCCAGGGCGCAAGATGTGCGCATTTTCCAGCCCTTTCATCGAGCGCACTAAAGCCAACTGAATATCAAATGGCAGACTGGTTGAAATTCCATTGGGATAAAGCTCATGGGTGGTCAACCCTTCAGGCTCAATAAAAATCTGATGGCTGTCTTTATCAGCAAACCGATGAATTTTATCTTCAATCGATGGGCAATAACGGGGACCAATGCCTTCAATCACGCCTGAATACATGGGTGAGCGATCTAGCCCGCTGCGGATAATGTCATGGGTGCGTTCATTGGTATGGGTGATATAGCAGTTGATTTGGCGCGGATGCATGGACACATCACCCAAATAGGACATGACTGGCAGTGGTGTATCCCCTGGCTGCACGGTCATGACACTAAAATCCACTGTGCGCGCATCAATGCGTGGGGGCGTACCAGTTTTTAAACGTCCAACCGGTAGCTTGAGTTCACGCAATCTATCCGCCAAACGGATAGAAGGCGGATCGCCTGCACGTCCACCTTTGTGGTTTTCTAGTCCAATATGAATAGTACCACCTAAAAAAGTGCCAGACGTCAACACCACTGCGCCGCAAGCAAATTCAATCCCTGATTGGGTAACCACGGCTACCGCTTTGCCGTTTTCAACCAAAATATCATCCGCCGCTTGTTGGAAAATATCCAAGTTTGGCTGATTCTCTAAGGTATGGCGAATCGCCGCTTTATATAAAATACGGTCTGCTTGGGCGCGTGTGGCACGGACAGCGGCACCTTTACGGCTATTTAACACACGAAACTGAATCCCTGCTTTGTCGGTGGCAAGCGCCATAGCGCCGCCCAACGCATCGACTTCACGCACCAAATGCGACTTGCCAATCCCGCCAATCGCAGGATTACAGCTCATCTGTCCCAAGGTTTCAATATTATGCGTCAATAACAGCGTCTGCTGACCCATGCGTGCAGCAGCGAGCGCCGCTTCTGTGCCAGCATGACCGCCACCAATCACAATTACGTCGTAGATTTTAGGGTATTTCATCGTGTCACCCATGATTCGCTTGTCAATAAAAACTGACAATTATACCATGCTTAGATGGCTATCGATTATTTTTTTATCAATGCCAATCATTGAGCGTTTAGCGTGATACTTTGCTTCAACAATCACCAACGACATGACGAAAAAATCTAAAACGTAAAAAAATCCAAGTCATTCGGCTTGGATTTTGATTGATTCGCGGATTTATAGCTATTGTGAATCGATTTGGCTATCGCGGATGATGAGTAACTCATCTTTTAAACTTGTGACTTTAAGTTCGTTGGCATCATTAAACACTTGAATGTTAGCGCCTTTGCTATCTTTATAATCTTTATGACGCCGAAAGTTGTGCTCAATTTCAAAACGAACCACCGTCTCAAGCAATGATTGCAATTCTGCTAAGGTATAATGTTCCCATTGAATTTCAAGATGTGGGGCTAATTTACCTGTAATCATACGAACTTTATTATCGATTTTGACGACTTTGGTGGTCATGCCGATGCTCCAATGTTTTTATTAGTGATTATGAGTTTCATCAATAAATGCGGCTGGATGAACTAAAGATTGCTTTAATGCTAACGGATTAACCGGCTTTTATCAAGCAAGATTCATAGACTGGGTAATCACCCCAACCACTCTAGCGACTGCTATAAATTTTCTGGTCACTTATCAGTCATGTAATGAAAAAATAGGCGCGCTAAACGCTCTTGGACGCCTGAAAACAGCCTCATCTTGATAAAATATTGGTATCACATTGTCATCACTATAGCCAGGGATACCCATCACAGGTAACGGCTGAAAGCTTTTGGATGATAGCTTAACTGCATTATCCGCCAAATTTGGCATTGCCATTTGGTGGAATAGCTTAGCGATTGCCGTATCAAGCTGGTTTCGCTGACTGTCTATAGACTGCTCAAACCAACCCTCATCTACTAAAATCAGCAAGGTATGACTGGTGATATTTTTTCTTGGGTTAACCAATTTTTCAAGCAGGGCATGACCAAATGGAAAAAAGGCAATGGTACGATGTTGAGCCAACCAATTTGCTCTATGAGTGACTAAAACCGCGTGCCATTTAAATGCTTGTAACTGTTCAAGCAATAGTCTATCTGAACTCACCACAATGCCGCCATTTTCATCAAATACCGTTAACGCATTACGCAGCGCTGTTCTGGCGTTATGAATACCATGTCGCAAAATATCTTTGGCATGAAGTTCGTTCAATACCGCTTTAGCCTGCGGAAAATTCAGCCAAATTAAACCATTCAGCAAATCATGGTGATTGTCACGGGTTGGAATTTTCCCTGTGTTGGCAATAAAACTCTCATAAGCCTCACCCTCAGGCAGACACGCTTGTTCAACAAAGCGAATCGGTAATTTTTCAAAATTGGCTATACGGCTGGCGTTTACGTCCTCAAATCCATCCAAACAAGCGTTCAAATTTTCAACAATATTGATAGCATTGATAGCAAGGGCATGACTATGTATTGAATGAGTATGTTTTGCGTCAAGCTTGGGAAAATTCGGAAAATAAGTCAAATAGTGATACCAAGGTTGATTAAAATCAATGAGGGCGTTGGTGGGATGAGTTACTGACATAAATACAATCTGACAATATAAGAAGAAGGATCGTAGGCTTAACCAAAAATATTAGCACACTTTTGGTTAAGCCCATGACAGATAATTACCAGCCAATCATTACCAGCCAAGCATAGCTAATGGTTTAGATACTGTTGACTTCAATTCATCAAGCTATTGCGATTTTTTGAATGGCATGTTTGTATAACCTGTTTTGCATAATAAGCGATTTTTAGCACGATGTTGCAAAACATCATATAATAAGATACAGTCATTCAAATTTTACCACCCAGTAGAAGTAGAGTTATTACATGCATATTTTTCTAGCTCGCAATAATGTGCAAGCCGGCCCTTATACCCTTGAACAACTCAATCAAATGCTTGCGACAGGGCAAGTGTTACTCACTGATTTGATGTGGCATCAAGGGATGGATAACTGGAACACAGTCAATGCAATGACGGATGGGCAATTTTTTTACCGTCCAACGATAGATGAAAGCCTGCCAGTCGATACCCACCAACGTGAGCAGCCCGCTTCTGATGAAGCAGATTATATTATTAACAACACGCCCACGCCTTCAGAAGACGCTGAGAATGTGTGGGATCGGTATTCAGCAAATAACCCGTACAAATCCCCTAACCCTACCAAGGTCACTTTGAGCAAGAAACTTGGCTCCAAGCAAGACATTGCCCATGCCAAAAAACAGCTAGACCTTGCCAGCATCGGTAGTCGTATCGCCGCAAAATTAGTAGATACCCTGCTTATGGTATTGGCGTCGTCGCCGCTGTTTATCTCCCTATATAACAGCCCAAATTTTGATAAATTACTCAAATGGGCAGAAGCAGGACAAACCCGATTGACGTCTGCCCAGCAGATGGAACTCATGTCAGCGTTACCTGAGCATATATTGCTGCTAACCAATATTTTAGTATGGGGCTTAATCATTGCGCAGGTCCTATTATTGATGCGCCGTGGTCAGACCATCGGTAAGATGATAATGGGCATCCGTATTTTGGATCGCAAATCCAATGCCATTCCTGGATTTTTTAACTTAATCATTATGCGTGGGTTATTCACCACATTGGCTTACTCTTTATCGATTTTTGGTTTGGTTGTGTTAGTTATTGATTTGGTCATGATGCTCACCAGCAAAGAGCGATTAAGCCTACATGATAAAATCGCCAAAACTTATGTGGTACGTGCCGATGACACCCAAACCACGCCCCTTGCGTTAAAACCTGACTAAAATGAATTAAAATCATCAAACCGTGTGGTATAACCATGCGGTTTTTTTATGGTCAGTTGCCAACAGCCCTCGCCACGCGCTAGGTATTTCACCTCAAAATGCGTGCGTTCACTATGATTGGGTACTTGGGTTTTCTCCACCGGTACTTGCCAAACCGTCTGTGCTTTATGCTCGGCTTCATCAATATAACTTTCAATATTACTGGCAAGTATAAGCTCGCCACCTGGTTTTAACCGAGACAGCAACCACTCAAAAAACGGCATGTTAAGCCAGCGTTGGTTGGGATTATGCGGCTCTGGATTGGGATAAAGAATAAACACCCCTGACAAGCTTTGCGCGGGTACAGCATGGGTGACCCAAGCAATGGCATCGGCATGAATCGTGGTTAAATTAGACAACTTTGCTTGATTCGCCATTTTTTGCATGGCTTGATATTTTTCTGCGGTACGTTCAATCGCGATGAGATGGGCATTGGCATTATCGCTGGCAAAACTCAAGGCATGCTTGCCTTTCCCTGCACCGATTTCAAGAAAAATGGCGGGTTGCTGCCAAAATGTTGCGGCAAGTGGCTGAAAATCTCTGGGATGACGGATACGATCGGGTTGAAACGGTCTGGTAAATTGATGACTTAGCATGAACAGTCGCTTGATTCGCCCAAAAAAAAGGATTTATAGTATACTATGGCAAATAATCCGATACACCATTTTTCAGAATACCTTTTGTTTATGTCTAAAACCGAGCCCACCCCATCAAATGCACCTGTCAAAACTTATCCCTGTCCGCGCTGCGGCAAACCCACCGTTTGGGCAGATAACCCCACCAAGCCATTTTGCAGTGCACGCTGTAAGCTCATTGACTTAGGGGCATGGGCGAATGAGGACTATAAAGTCAGTGCAGAAGACACCCCGTTTAGTGACGAATTAGACGCTTTTAAATAACGTAGATTTGATTGGTTAGTGATTGCGCTAGCGATGATTTGCTAACTATGATTCGCTGACTATGATTCGCTAACTATGATTAAAGGAATCCCCATGAGCTCTTATTTACTCCCCACCTATAAACGCCAGCCCATTAGCTTTGTCAAAGGTCAAGGTAGTTACCTTTATACCGCTGACGGAACGCCGTATTTGGATGCGTTAACAGGGATTGCTGTCTGTGGACTGGGGCACTGTCATCCACGTATCACTGCCGCGATTGCCGATCAAGCTGCAACGCTTGTGCATACCAGCAATCTTTTTGGTATTGATTGGCAAGAGCGCGCGGGTGAAAAGTTATGCCAAGTCGCAGGCATGGATAAAGTATTTTTTGCCAATAGCGGTGCCGAGGCCAACGAAGCGGCATTAAAAATGGCGCGACTGTTTGCATCAAATCGTGGGCAAACCCAAGCCAAAGTGATTGTGATGGAAAAATCGTTTCATGGACGCACCCTACTGACCGTATCCGCCACCGCAAATCCAATGGCTAGAGCTGGATTTTTTACCTTAGATGATGATTTTATTCGTGTGCCTTTTGGGGATATTGAAGCGATTAGCCAAGCGATTGCCGATAACGACAATGTTTGCGCTGTGATGCTTGAGCCTATCCAAGGTGAAAGTGGCGTCAATACTGCGACCAATGGCTTTGATTTTTTAACCCAAGTTCGCAAAGTTTGTGATGACCATGACTTATTAATGATTTTAGATGAAGTGCAAACGGGCAATGGTCGGACGGGGCGATACTTCGCTTATCAATATTCCTCCATCAAACCTGATATTTTGACCACAGCAAAAGGGTTGGGGAATGGTTTTCCTGTGGGGGCTTGCATGACCAGCGCAAAAGCCAATGATATTTTTAGCTATGGCTCGCACGGCTCAACGTATGGTGGTACGCCGCTTGCTTGCCGTGTGGTTAGCGAAGTGATTGATGTCATTGATGATGAAAATATGATGGCAACTACCCTGAGCAATAGCGCAGCATTGATAGAGCAAATCACCAGTGAGCTGGGTAGCGAAGGGGTTACTGTACGCGGAAAAGGCATGATGCTAGGGGTGGTGATGCCACAAGATCGCGGCATTGCATTTGATAGCTTGGTCGATAAAGCGCGTGACAATCATCATCTAATCATCAATGTGGCAGGCGGTAATGCCATTCGTTTATTGCCACCGCTCAACATGAGTGCCGATGAAACCGCCCAAATCGGCGAGCGCATTATTTCACTTATCCAATCAGCCCTGTAGTTTTTTTGCACTTAATGGTAAAGTTAGCCGATTAGTCAATATCGGCTTTTTCATCGCAAACTTGCCAGTCAACCGTTTGATTTTGACAAGATGATATAATAGCTGTTTTTTATATTGGGGTACTTTTATGACAACCATTGCTGTTTTTGGGCACAAAAAACCAGATACCGATGCTATCGTATCCGCCATCGTCATGACCTATTGGCTCAATCAACAAGGTATAGATGCCAAAAGTTACCGCTTAGATGATATCAATCAAGAAACCAAATTTTTAATTGAACTTGCTAAAGTCCGATTACCAGAATTACTCACCCATCTTGAGCCTGACCAACCCGCTGCTTTAGTCGATCATAACGAAAGCCAGCAATCGATTGCCAATCTAGCAGACGCCCATATTTGTTACCTTGTCGACCATCATAAACTCGGTGATTTGACCACTGCCGAACCTGCCTATATTCGATTTGAACCTGTCGGATCTACCAGCACCATCTTATACCATATGTTTATGGAAAAGAGTTTGCTGATTTCTCAGCAAATGGCGACATTGATGGCAGGTGCAATCATTTCTGATACGCTTAATCTGACAGGTCCTACCACTACAGACAGTGACAAGCAAGCGTTACAAGCAGTCATCCACCTTGCAGGGATTCACGATACAAACAGCTTTGCCAATCAATTATTCGATGCAAAAAGCAATATCAGCGACTTAACGGATGATGCGTTAGTCACTACCGATTATAAACAGTTTATGTTCTCAAATAAAAAATGGGCAATCGCTAGTATCGAAACTGTTAAACCTGATGTGGTGTTGTCGCGCATTGAGGGCATCCAACAAGCCAGTGAACTAATCCGCCAAAGAGATGGCTTGGATTATATGCTAGTTATTATTGTTGATATTTTAAAACAGCAATCTTGGGCGGTTGGTAGCAACGATGCACAAAATGAAATCATTGCGCAAGCATTTAATACCAGACTCAATGATAAATTGCTTGATTTGGGTCACTTGGTCAGCCGAAAAAAACAATTTGTGCCTACTTTAGAAGCATTTTATGCCAAATAGTCAGTTTTTAATTCACAAAAAAGGGCTAAATTGTTAGCCCTTTTTGGTGGTGTTTCAAAAAGTATGCTGGCATTAAACGAATCCATTATTGATATAAAAGAACACTAAATCAAAGGCTTTGAAATGATTTTCAAGCTTTTTGGAGAAGTTGCAGCTTCTCCTAAAGCCTCGCCTGATTCGATGCCGTAATCGACAATTATTGCCTTCTATACCCACAGTGAAAAATTTACCAATCAACTGTTTGCATTCTTTAAAGGTCGTAACAAAGCTATCCCAATGGTCACTTGATATACATGTATAGCTTACACCTAACTGCTTCAATTTTAATTTAAGTCGTTTTGCAGTGGCTAAATCTCGGTTACCCCATACATAAGCAACAATTTCACCTGTTTCTCGATGATAGGCATAAATTAGCCATTGTTTATTTTGCTTATGACCAACAAAAGTCCAAAACTCATCTACTTCAAGGGTTTCATAATGACTTTGCTGTGCTCGAAGTTGATATTTTGATTGGCTAAGTGTCCGTAGAACTTTACCGATACTTACTCTTTCAATTTCTGCTATATCCCTGACACCACTGCCTCGCACCATGAGGTGTAATATTTTGGTTTTGATACCTGAGTGACAGCCTTGATAACTGAGAGCATGATCACCAATAAATTGACGTCTGCATATTTTACATTGGTAATTTTGCTTACCATCTACTTTTGTGCCATTTTTCTTTATACTGTCACTTAGGCAGGCTGGACACTTGATTTCTAGAGTTATTCGCATTTCTCTATTTTATCAAAATCCAACCTGCTTTTTTTCAGCATACTTTTTGAAACACCACCAAATAACGAACTATATCCTGCAAACCCTAAAATAAAAGAAATCGCGTTATAGGCTAAAAACCGTTTATTTTTAAATAAATGATTGGGGATCAATGGATGAGTGGCATGTTTTTGCTGCCATACAAACGCCATACTTGCCAAGATAAATAAGAAAATACTCAGCATAAACCAATGCGCTAAATGCACATGTTGTAATGCAATAATGCTATACGTTAATGTGACGATCGCTACAGCACTGTAGAGCAAACCTAGATAATCAAAAGGTACAGCCACCGATTTCTGATCCGCCTCGATACCATAATAGCCCAAGTAAATCGTTAGAACCCCAACAGGAAGATTGAGCCAGAAAATACTTTGCCAACCAAAATGATGTACCAGCAACCCACCCATCAATGGACCGACAATTAATGAAAATGCACTAAACGAACTCCAGCGACCAATTTCACGTGCTTTGTCTTGCGGTTGATGAAAATGATGCACCATGATCGCCAATGCCAAAGGGATTAAAACTGCACCAGCCACACCCTGAATCATTCGTCCAATAATCAATAAACTAAAATTGCTTGCCATTGCACAAATCAAT
>ERZ500990.240-NODE-240-length-20007-cov-4.828288_pt1 | contig 20007 bp, 16 predicted proteins | sample MGYA00248876_ERZ500990 | MGnify/ENA primary metagenome ERZ500990 (study PRJEB25958, sample SAMN03398517) | human skin metagenome | study: EMG produced TPA metagenomics assembly of the Human Skin Microbiome Metagenome (human skin metagenome) data set.
TCAAGCAAGTAGTTATTCATGGTGTCAACAACAATTTCTGCCACATCAGGGGAGTCAAACTCCAAAAATCCGTAATGCTTCGAGCGCCCAGTCTTTTTATTCCGAGAGAGACGAAGCCTGTTGATGTCCCCAAACTGCGAGAAGTATGCGCGTAGTTGATCTTCAAAGAATCCATGAGGAAGACGACCAACGTACACAACACCGGTCTTAGTGTCATCCTTATCACCATCGCCAGCCTCACTCGGTTTATGTTCTTTGTGATTTTTCTTTTTCTTCGCCTTCTCGAGTCGCTCCGTGACGCTGGCATTCCCACGGCTACTAGGTAGGTTGGCAACTTCCTCGAGGGTCAGGCCTGCTTGCTTCGTCATTGCATCATCTTCTTCATCTTCTTCGTCCGAGATCGAGTCTGGGAAGCCACTCAGCAATTCAGCGTCGTTGTTAGCATCCTCGTCATCGCCATCCTCAATTTCGGACACTTTCTCGACCGCGTCGCCCTTCTGCTTTTTCGGTATTGTTTTCAAAGACGCTGGAGCTTTGTTTGATGGAAATTGAACAACATTTGGTACCTCATGAATCCGAACCGATTTGATTTTTTTTTTGGTCGGGTTTTGGGTCACTTCGTCTTTCGCTTTCAAGGGCTTACCATGCTTAGCGGGACCCTTCTTTACCGCACTTGCATGCTTCTTTGAAACCGTATCTTGTGCACTTGAAAGTTTCTTCGAGCCTAATTTACCTTTGGATTCTCGCACCACTCCCATCGTTTCCACACACTGCTTCAACACTCGTGCAGGTGGGGTGTTGAACGCACGAGCACACCAAAATTTCTGATGCAACGTCCCAAAAACCTGAACAAAAATGTTTAAAAAATATGATATGTGGACTCTATTTCCACGTGGACTTCACGTGGCCATAAGAGTCGATCTGGCATGTTCTACCGCCTTCTATGCTCAACGCAGGGACCCACTACTTTAGGCGAGGTGTGAACAGCCCAGCACTCCCCACCCAGTATATTGCGTCATGTCGACGAACGCCGTTCCAGAAATCTTGTGGGCTCAGCGCAGCAGTGCCTCGGTCCCAGAGAAAAATGTGATTATGCTCACCATCAATGTGCCCAACATGACGGCAGAGGCCACCAAGTGTGACCTAACAAACACAGGCTTGCATTTCGAGTCGACCGTCCAAGGTGACGCCTCTAAGGGTATCGAGGGTAACAAGTTCACATTTGACGTCGAATTTTATGAGAACATCGTACCTTCCGAGTCGAAGCAGCATTTAACATCAAAATACCTGTACTTGGTTCTGCGCAAGGAGAAGGCACAAGATGAATATTGGCCACGTCTGACCAAGGACAAGGTTCGGCTACACAATGTGAAGACAGACTTCGACAAGTGGGTTGATGAAGATGAACAAGACGGAGAGATGAATGCTGGCGATGATGCTGGTTTCGATCCCAGTATGCTTGCTGGTGGTGGCGCCGGTGGTATGGACCTTAACTCCATCATGTCAAGTCTTGGGGGTGCCGGCGGCTCGCCTGACTTCGGTGCCATGGGCGGAGACATGGATGCCGGCGATGATGATGATGACGAGGATGACAAAGGGTCAGAAGGAAAGAATCCAAAAGTCGAAGAGACTGCTTGAATGCGCGAGGCTCAAGTTCAAGCCCAATACAACTCTAGCCTTTACACTATGTAGTAATACCATGGTATGAAAACATCATTCATCGGTTCGCTTTCATGCATAGGTATTATCGTCTGCACAAGTGATTGATTTCATCCACAATCTCTTGTGCACGGTGTGTATCTTCTGCCTCGAACTCATACCGTTTGGTGTCATGCATTCTATCGCGATGGGCAACCAAGCGGAATGCGTGAGGTATCCTTGGATTCAGGTCACATTGTACGATAGAAGATACATGGTAAGATGCTGACTTGGCATGTGACACGCGCTTCTCGGCAGGACGTCTAGTCGTAAGCAATGTCAAGCCATACACACATAATATGAATCCAATCTCCGTCTAAGGTTATGACACGATCATGGCGCCCGACTGCAATGTGATGCCGTCGACTAACAGAATATGCCTATGCCCATGAGATTCCCCGGCGAATTTATGCAACATACCTTGTAATTCGAAATGATATCCATAGCATTTTTGTACTTTGGTTGTTCCACAACGGGCTGTGATCCTGTGTGGGGTGTGGCAAAATACGCATCCCTCAGCGAAGTTCGTTCCACTAGAACCAAGTCGCCAGCACTCTGGAGCTGAGATACGGTCTGATTTGGCTGAACCAATTCATCGGCTCCTCGGCAAAGAAGTGCATAAGAACTTGCTTGACCCAATTCACATTGGTTGCAAACTTTCTCCAAGACCTGGTTTGCCGAAGCATTCATAGGCACTTGAACACTCTGTACACCACTGGCTGTGGGGACGACCATAATTGGCAAAACGGTCATAGCTTGCGAGAGCTGGTCAGCGCCAGCTGTGTCAGTTGCAGTCATCGGTGTCGATACAAGCTCCGAAACTTGAGGAGATACGTTTGCCTCATGGTTGTTTGATGCTGTAGCGGTGTTGAGCGCACAAATGTTTGGACATAGAGCGAACTCAGTTTCACCAAATTCTCCGACTACCAGAGCATAATCAATAGCTGCAGGTAAGATAGATCACGATGACATACCTGGGTAGTCTTCATCAACAAAGCCTCCTTCTACCATACGTAAGACCCAAGCTCTAGGCTCCAACACGGAATTTGACTGGCTCTCATACAAGGGATGAATGGGTCGATGACCGTACTTCTTGATATACGTATATAATCCGAATCCGATAAGCTCTTCCATAGAGGCGGTGTTCTGAACACACATTTGAACTGGTCCTACAAGCTCGTTAGTCTTGGTATTGGTCTGGTTTGGATAATATAAATCCACGCAAAATCTGCTTTCAGGTTCGAACCGTCCGATTCGAGCATAACGCGCAAGTTGAATCTCATCTACGCTCTCTTCCGATTCTTTCAAGTATTTTCGAAGTAGCGATTGGTGTGAACGTGATGGGATTGTCGCAGTTCTCCCAAACGTGATGTCTTTCTTAAAGCTGCCCGGCTCTTGATGCTTTCGAGAGAAAGAGTCAGTCGATTCTGAAGAGGATTTCAGTAGTCCCTCTTCAATTAGATCATTTGATCCAGAGACAAGATTGGTCTTACTGTCATGCGATCCACCCGGATGAGTGACCTGGGGTGTGCTCGAAATAGTTCCATTTCGGGTATTTTCCATCACTGGTGAACCACTAGATGTTTCGAGGAAAGATTTCGAGCTGAACAGATTGAAGTCAGCATCAATGTTTCCAAGGGTAGAACCGCTTCCGAGAACAAAGCTCTCGGAGGTGTAAGATGCCAGATGGTCCAAATCTGAAGGAGACGAAATATTCGCAATCGAAATTGATGCTGTCTGCTCTGGTGGAAGTTGTGTTCGTAAAATAGAAGCAAAAGTTTCAAGCGGTTGGGGATTCAATTCTGACGAAGAGTCTTTTTCTGACATCACGCCCGAGTTATGCCAAAGTTTGTCGTGGATTGCTTCCACGTCTGGAAAACGTTTTTCGCGTTCTTGAGGCGCTGGGTTGCTCTTTCCAGTCAAAAACCGATAAGGGACAGGAATATCATCCAAAGGTGAACTATCACTTGAATCAGATGACGATGCGTCTTGTGGGCTCGCGTTTCCAATGTCCAAAGGCCAGTGCTCACCAGGCAAGTATTTGTGAAAAATTCTTCTTACAGCATTGTGTTTGATTGGAGGTGGTGGTGAGCACGGCGCTGTACGACTGACACCGACACAATCATTAACGGTGTGGTTTACCTCACCAGGTTCAGCGGTTTTCTCAACGCTGAGCGATAGGTTTCTGTCACTTGCCGTGATACTACTATCGAAGTCAGTCAACACATGAGTCGCGTTTGGTTCATTAGAATGCTGGAGGAAACTCGATCGAAGCTTTTGCAATAAGGCACTAGGTGTTAATGGATTGATATACTCACTTCTGGTCAAACCCTAGCGACATGAGGCGTGATGTCTTGTCCGTGTTCGGGTGCGTAGTATCGGGCAAAATAAGATTCGAAATAAAAACATAGAGTCGAGTCTGAATGGAACACTCACTGACCTACAAACTACGCAATTTGCTCAATGTCTAAAATCCTGATTACTACAATAGGCGGAGCCTTCTAACTCAATTGTGTCAATATAACTTTTGATTCGACTATCGTATAGAAACGGACTCTAACAAAATGACCTTACTGAACAATCGCATTAACAGCCTATACCTTAAGCGCTCTGAGCCCTAGACGACATCAGGTTCAACGCACTACCGGCCTTGAACCATTCAATCTGGTTCTCGTTAAATGAGTGCTGCAGAGGAATACGGTCTTCCGAACCATCACGGTGTTTGCAGACCATTGTAATGATGCTGCCTGGGGCAATCGTCGTCACACCCTCAAGGTCAATCATGTCATCTGGACGAACCAGATCGTAGTCGCTCGAGTTCTGGAACGTCATTGGCAGAAGACCCTGTTTCTTACAGTTCGTCTCATGGATACGCGCGAATGACTTCGTGATGATAGCCATGCCACCTAGGTAGCGAGGCTCAAGAGCAGCGTGCTCTCGCGACGAACCCTCACCATAGTTGTCATCACCAATCACAACCCATGGGTGACCGTGGTCACGGTAATAGGTTGCAGTGGCAGGAACGGCACCCCACTCACCAGTGTAGTAGTTTTGCACATTGTTTGTTTCCCCATTGGCACTGTTTGTAGCACCAATCAGGCAGTTGTTCGAAATATTCCTCAGATGACCACGGTAACGGAGCCATGGACCACCGGCCGAGATATGGTCCGTGGTGCACTTACCCTTAACCTTAATCAAAATCGGCATATCCTTAGGATCCTTGTCCTCCCACTTCTTGAAAGGCTCAAGGAAGTGAAGACGCTCAGAGTCAGGACGGACGATTACCTCGACGTTGGAGCCGTCAGGTGGGGGAGCCTGGAAGGCGTTCTCACCCCGGTCATACCCTTTCGATGGCAGTTCTTCGCCGGTGGGAGGCTCGAAAACGAATTCCTCGCCATCGCTACCCTTAAGCTTATCAGTCATAGGGTTAAATGTCAATGATCCAGCAAACGCCATTGCAGTAACAAGATCGGGTGAAGCCACGAACGCATGAGTGGCGAAGTTAGCGTCGTTGCGACCACTAAAGTTACGGTTGTAAGACGTGATGATGGAGTTCTTCTCACCCTTCTTCACATCGTGACGGTTCCATTGACCAATGCACGGACCACAGGCATTCGCGAGCACCATACCACCGACTTTATTAAGGGTCTCCATCTGACCATCACGCTCAATCGTGGCGCGAATTTGTTCTGAACCAGGCGTGACTGTGAAACCAGACTTCACCTTCAAACCGTGCTTCATACCCTGATTGGCGATAGAAGCCGAACGAGACATGTCTTCATAAGAAGAGTTTGTGCATGAGCCAATTAATGCCACACGCAGCTCCTCAGGCCAGCCATTCTTGATAACCTCATCCTTGAACTTCGACAGAGGGGTCGCGAGGTCAGGCGTGAATGGACCATTGATGTGTGGCTCAAGATTGTCAAGGTCGATCTCGAGGTGATGGTCATATTCAGCGTCGCGGTCCGGCAGAAGGTTGCGGCGGAACTTAGAAGCAGCCTCGGCAATCTCTCCACGGCCCGTGGCTTCAAGGTACTTGGCCTGGCGGTCGTTGAATGGGAACACTGAGGTCGTCGCACCAATTTCAGCACCCATGTTACAGATAGTGCCCATACCCGTGGCAGACAGAGACGAAACACCAGGACCCTTGTACTCAACGATAGCACCAGTACCTCCCTTAACAGTGAGGTCACCAGCGACCCTCAAGATAATGTCCTTTGGTGCAGTCCAGCCTGAAAGCTTGCCCTTCAGCTCAACACCAATTACCTTCGGACATTTCAGTTCCCATGGGATACCGGCCATCACATCAACGGCATCAGCACCACCAACACCGCAAGCAATCATGTTGAGACCACCGGCGTTCGGTGTGTGAGAATCAGTACCGATCATAAGACCACCTGGGAATGCATAGTTCTCGATGATAATTTGGTGAATAATACCGGAACCTGGCTTCCAGAAACCAATACCGTACTTGGCACTACAGGTAGCAAGGAAGTCGTAAACCTCCTTGTTGAGCTCCTTAGCATTAGCAAGGTCCTCAGCACCACCTTGATCAGCGGCAATAAGATGATCACAGTGAACTGTTGTAGGGACCGTTACTTTAGGAAGGCCTGCAGACATGAATTGAAGCAGAGCCATCTGCGCAGTAGCATCTTGACACGCCACACGGTCCGGGCGAAGACGAAGATATGACACGCCACGCTCAATGTCTTGAGTGTGTGGCTCGTCCAAGTGGCCGTAAACAATCTTTTCCGACATGGTCAGGGGGCGCTTAAGGCGGTCACGAACGATCTTCAAGTTTTCTTCTACCTTTTGGTACGGGAGGTAGTAGCCCTTGCCCTTCTCGATGATGCTGAGCTCAACCTTCTTCTTGAGATCGGCTTCATTGAGGGGAGCAGCCTCCTCAGCAACGGTGATGACGTTACGAGTGGCAGCAGCCGCTCGGTGGGCCCGCAGAGCCACCGAGCGGAATGCGGGCGAGCGCATCGCACGGTAAGAGAGCATGATTGCGAAAAGTTAGAACGTTTGCTACAATCCAAGTATTTAAAGCCATTCATCCTCCCGAGCCACTCCTATGCATTGTAGCCTGCAGCCAATCTACGGCAATAATCGGATGGTTGGCATAGAACAATTTCAACCTATAACATTCTGTATTTTTTGTAATCACCATGAGGTGGGCATGCATTGCCAATTAGACTCCCATTATTGGTCCATTCTATTGTTCCCTCGGCAAATATCATTTCGTCTTTCTGGCCAATGATTTTGTATATTCACTTGCCACCAACGGGCCAAGACCGGCTCCGACAAGGCAGGCACGCACTACTAGCGGTCCGTTCGCTGCGAAATGATCGTCAATTCGTGCAAGTCAAAAAAAATTTCATCTATACAGTGCTGTAACTTTCACAACACATACAAACTGTCGCTATAGGACAACAGGCAGATAAACGACTAAGACTTCCTGCACTTCCGACATTCATCATCTGACACAATGCAAAGACGAAGAGAGAATCACGGAGAATCATAGACTAGTAGATAATTCTCTAGTCGCTTCCAGCTTCCTCTTCAGCCAAGAGGCGTTCAGCGTCTAGTGCTGCAACGCACCCACTTCCTGCGGACGTAACAGCTTGCCTGTATTTTTTGTCTTGAACATCACCAGCCGCGAATACACCATGCACTGAAGAGAGTGAAGTGCCAGGCTTTGTCAAGATGTATCCGTCTTCATCTAAATCAACTTGGCCTTTCACAATGGAAGTGGCCGGAATATGACCAATAGCGTAGAAAAGACCATTGACTTGCATGTCTCTCTCCTCATTCGTCTTTGTGTCCTTCACACGAATAGCATTCAAGAGCTCACCGTCACCCTTTGCCTCAAGAGCAACTGTGTTGAAAAGGACAGTGACCTTTGGATGAGAGAGCAAGCGCTTCGCCATGATCTTACTCGCACGAAGTTCATCGCGGCGAACAAGCACATAAACATGACTTGCATATTTTGTGAGATAAGTAGCCTCTTCCGCTGCAGAGTCACCACCACCTACGACAGCCAACGGCTTGTTGCGGAAAATAGGGACAGCACCATCACAGACAGCACATGCACTGATACCGCTCTGCCAGTACACTTCCTCACCTGGAATATGCATTCGACGAGCGGAGGCACCCGTAGCAATGATAAGGACCTCGGCAAGCTCAGGCTCCTCGTTTTCAAAGCCTTCCCGCCAGAGTTTGAAAGGACGACTAGATAAGTCCACCTTCGAAATGGTTTCAGTGTGAATCACGGTGCCGAAACGCTGAGACTGCGCACGGAACTTGTCCATGATCTCGGAACCGCCAATCCCATCCGGGAATCCAGGGAAATTTTCCACATCAGTAGTAGTAGTAAGTTGTCCACCGGCAGCGATTCCATTTGCAAGAAACCCTTCGTACAGCACTGGTTCGAGGTTCGCTCGGGCCAAGTAAATAGCGGCAGTGTGGCCAGCTGGACCGGATCCAATGATGACCTTGCAAAAGCGTTAGCATGAATAAACCAGAAAGTAAGATTTACTTACCACCTTGTGAGGTTTCTTCAAGCCAGTGTCACTTTTGTCGTGAATAGGTGCCATTGTAGTGAAACCTGAGGAAAACTGAGAGAACTTGAAAGCTGGACGTGCAGAACCCCGGAATAAACGACGATTTAAATAGCTATCACAAGAGAACTGCCAAAGCTTGTATAGAGAGCAAGATTTCAGCGAGTTCCTGAGAATGCTTCTGGTGCCCTGACAATGTCAGCACAAAACCATACCGAACATACGAGCAACAACTGTGGCGTTAGAATGGCGATTGGAGATCAGAACGTTTGATTCGCATTCGCCCCACGGAATTGCCTCATGTCTTAGTCACCCCGGCTTTCATCTGAGTAAACAATAGAGTCGTAGTTTAATTCCGCGAAACCAAATTTGACCATTCAAAAGCATTATTGCAGCTGACTGAACGACTATGTCGCTCCACATGGGTTGAACGGCACGCGCACAGATTATGCATGCCTCAGGTCTTGTCAGAGTGAACAAGTCCTTCAAAAGGACTTGTTTTATGCCGTACATTGATTACCACTAGACGCTTTGATTTCTACTCACATTTCCAAGATGAAGTCAGTGGTAGCAATTATTTTGACGCTGCTATTGACGGTAGCAATAGGAGCCACGGCTGATAGCATACAGGCTGGCAATGTCGGTATTCGCCGTCACGAAGGCATGTTTCGACGCGCGAAATCTAATGATAATCAAAGCCATAACAAGTGGCATGGAAACAATGGAAATGACAATGCAGATAAAGGAGAAAAAGATGATGGAGATCATGAAGGTAGAAACGATAAAGGAAGCGGTTCAAGCGATAATGATGACGTTGAGCATTATCTTGTTGTTAAGACTAATGAGGGTCGCGTCCGAGGGTTTTATAACTCAACCTCGCAAGCATATGCCTGGAGAGGTGTGCCTTACGGTATGGATACAAGTGGTGAAAACCGATTTATGCCGCCCAAACCAGCCAAAAAGTACAAGGGCGTCAAAGATGTAACGAAACAAGCCAAAGGATGCCCGCAGCACGGTAGTGGCACGTCGAGAGCGGCCATTTCACTATTTGGACTCTCGACAGATATTTTCAAAGATGAGAATCAATCTGAAGATTGTCTAACAATGAACATTTTTGTGGGAAAAGACAATTGGGAAAGCTTCCGCGACTCTGGCTCCGAAGGCAAGAAGCTGCCAGTTTGGCTCAACATTTATGGGGGTTCTTTTGAGTGGGGTGCGTCCAATGTCGAAATGTACCAAGCCTACGATCTCGTGAGTAAAAATGATATCATATCGGTGAGTATCAATTTCCGTAACTGGATTTTCGGATTTCCCCAAGCTCCGCAACTCTACCCAACGAAACACACCGACGATTCAGACTACCAGGGAGCTAATCCAGGCATGCTTGACATAGACCTTGCGATTGAATGGGTCTACAAAAATATTGACAAGTTTGGTGGCGATCCCGAAAAAATTACAATTGGTGGGACAAGCACTGGCGCTTGCGCGGCTGATAACTGGGCATATACTCATTACAACAAGCCATCCTCCAAGTATGTAAACGGGATTATACTTCAAAGTGGATCCATGACATCGCTTGGTCGGTATTTCGTTGCGGACCCTGGCGATGACTTCACTGGCGAAGACAGCGTATGGAACATTGTGGCTAAGTACTTGGGCTGCGGAACAAGCAATAGCCGGGAGCAATTCAAGTGTATGCAGCATCAAAGGTGGGAAGACGTGATTCATGCGACATTTGCAACAAACACATCCTTTTTGATGACCCCAGATAATATTACTGCTTACGTGGATTACGGCGAGCGTTTGGTTCAGCACAGATTTGTTGATGCTCCTATGTTGCTTGGAAATACCAAGGATGAAGGAAACGCCTGGCTTATCCACAACGCATACCTGACGCGCATTTTGGGACCTATCATTACGGCTGAGGTTTGGGTGTGCCCTACCCGTGTGCAAGCTAAACACCGAAGGGGCTACGCACCCACCTGGCGCTACCGTTTCAGCCCATCATTTTACATCCCCGACACTCCGAAGAAATACCAGTCTCTTCTAACATATCACGGCAGTGACACCCCCTATTCGTTCGACACGTGGCAACAACTGAGCTATATTCCTACAGAAGAGGCGAAGAAGGACAAAGGACCTGTATTCCAGAATCCGCTTGCAACAGACGATAACAGTGTTCGCGCGCCAGTCGCAAGTTTGTACAGTGCTGCTTTTGTCGCATTTGTGTCTGACCCGCAGAAGGGTCTGTACAACTTTCATTCGGGATGGCCGGAATATACACCGGACCAGAGGAGCATCGGCGACTTCGGCTACAAAAACAGCCCTCATTTCCGCCTAGCTGATTCATCGGAAGTGGATGGCCTCTGTCCTTTCACCGACGCTGAGATCAAGGAGAACAATGAGAAGTGGAAGGCCACCGCGCAGCGCTACCGATCGTACCTTATCTAATGATTCGGACAAATCCTTAATTTTTCAACTTTTCGTTCTTTTGAAGGGCGCAGCGTGTTTTTTTTTTGGAACATGAGGTCATTCAGTTATTTCTATTTTAGAAGATATAATGCAGTTAATAACATAACTATCTTTAAGAACTAACAAAACGTCCCTGCATGTTCTGATGTTACTCGATGCAAGTACTAAGAAAGACAATGTAATCTGTTCGACGAGCTAAAGCATTTTTAAAACCCATGTTATTCCTCGCCGGCTCACACGCACATAGCATTCCGTGTTTGAGAATCAGAGTCAGCATTGCTATTCTAGTGAACAAAAACTACCACCGTGTCTTATACCAGAACAGATATGCTAGCGGCAATTTTTTGGGACAAAATACAGCAGCCATGAACATGCGTCTAGATGCATGACCATTGAAGTGTATTTTTGTATCGTCAGACATAAACGAGTTTTACGTCACTCCATTAACAACCCAGCACCCCACTTTACGGAGCAAAGAGTTGCTCAAAGAATGCCTCGCTGGTAGCTGTGCGAGGGGTCTTCGTGTTCTTCTTCAGCTTACCAGCGCGACGCTGAGCCTGCTCACGCAACTCGCGGCGGATCGAAGCCTGGGCGTAAGGGTTCAGACGGAACAAGACACCACGGTTGCGCAATGGGTTCTTCTTCTGCGTGAATGGACGCTTCGTCTGCTTTGGACCAGCAGGACGCACGACGCTTTGGATTTCGTCCGAGTTGATGAGACGAGTGACATCAGGCATCGTGATCTTGGCACTTGGGAGGTGGAAGCCTTTCTTAACTTCCGAAGCACTTTCGTACGTGCCAAAGATCGTGTCAAGCTGCTTGAACGCGTCCTCTGTCCAAATCACAAAGCGACCCAAGTGGCCACCAGGGGCGAGTTGAAGAAGGTTCAAGCTGTGCACGCTGGCAACCTCAACGCCTGGCAGGTTACGGAAAGCCTTAACAATGCCATTGTCCTGATTGTAGATGACAAGAGGACCACGACGTTGAGTGTGACGACGGTTGCGCAGCTTACCGATACCAGCACGGATCTTGCGCGAGTTCGAGACCTTGATCACATCATCGTAAGCATTGAGAGCCTTCAGTGCGGCGATAGCTTGCTTGGTCTTGGTGAATGACTCAATCTCGTTCGAGACAATCAGCGGGACCTCCTCAATTTCCTCAACGCGGTGACCACGAGCAAGGACGAGCGCAGGAAGGGCGGTCGCGGCGAGAGCTGAGGCCGTCGCATAGCGGCGCTGAGTCTGATTAGTCTTGATGAACCAGCGGCGCCAGACCCTAGTTGGGGCGAACATGTGACCACCACGGGCCATGTTACCGAAAGCAGCCTGACCGGAGCGATGCGTACCGCCACCGCCAACACGGGGGATACGAGCCACGGCACGACCAGTACCCCATGATTCAGCAGAGGTCTGGTGACCGGCATTGGAGGCGACAGCGTAAGGCTGACGCTTGTTCTTAGCCAGGTTCGCTAAAAAGTGTAAGTCATATTTCGATTGTGCAAGGCAGATTGAGCTAACGCGATGATGAGAACGTGACACGAGCTAATAAACATAAAGTTCCCACCCATGATATGCCTGCATCATCTACTCTCCCAGAATCTGCCCATTTGTGACGATTACTTACAGTGAATAGCCTGGACGACATCCGGACGGATCGGCGCGTTGAACACAGCCGGAAGTGGCAGCGATCCTGAAGCCGCACCGTCAATTCCTCGCACGTTCACAGTCGGACGAGCAGCCATCTTGAGGATTGACCTGAGTGTAGGACGAGGAAAGTGTCTGTATGGGCGGAAGCTCTCTCGATACACATGCTCGCGCCTGTTCCAAGCAAATTTCCAGTTCTCACGCACACGTGACATGTGACAGTTTTACAATGTCCTGCGCATGGATGCCACATGGCTTCCAATATCCTTGCCTCCACAGCACCTCGTCGGGATTTTTTGTCATTTTTAACACGAGCACGCAAGACATGCATCGAGGCACAGATCACCAATGACTTCGATCACGGCTCAAATGTAGCAGCGGGTCCCAGCGCTGCCATGTTGTACAGCTTAAGCTTCCTTCGATTCACATATTACACTCTAAAGAACTGACACTTCTGCGTTAATGAGTGCGGTAACTCCATCGACATCTGAGTACGCCGTTGATGGCGCGAGTGTAAATGAGCAAATTCAACGTATTGTGGCAGACTTGCCACAGGTCAATGCTCATCTTGAAAATGCTTCCCCGGTGGAGATCCTCAAGTGGTCCATAGACCACCTGCCCAATTTATACCAGACCACTGCTTTTGGTCTCACGGGTTGTGTAACTTTGGATCTTATTTCAAAGATTAGCGCTGAGCGCAGCAAGAACGAGTCTTCTGTCCCCCATCACCTTGTGCCTCTGATCTTTGTTGACACTCTCTACCATTTCCCACAGACTCTTGACCTGGCAAACCGTGCTTCATCACACTATAATGCGCCTATGCATGTTTACAGGCCGATTGGTACAGATACAGTGTTAGAGTTCGAGAGACGCTGGGGGCCCGAGTTCTGGGTGCGTGAAGAAGACACATACGACTATCTTGTTAAGGTTGAGCCGGCACGACGTGCATATGAAGAACTTAATGTACGTGCGGTGTTCACTGGACGTCGCCGCTCGCAGGGAGCAGACCGAGCTTCTTTGCAAGCGGTTGAAGTGGATGAAACAGGGCTCATCAAGGTTAACCCGCTGCTCAATTGGTCATTTTCCGATGTGGAAAAGTACGTAAAAGAGAATGCGGTTCCATACAATGAGCTGCTTAATATGGGCTACAAGTCGATCGGAGACTGGCATTCGACATCACTCCCGACTGGGAAAGATGGCGCTGACGAGCGTTCTGGGCGTTGGAGTGACAAAGCTGGCAAGACGGAGTGTGGCTTGCACAAGGACTACTTCAAGTTCAAAGTGTTGGCAGAGAAGAAATTGCGTGAGGCCGAACTTAGTCGGATCGATGCGAGTCGTCCTTAGCTGCTCGCACGTGTCTATATGTATGTAGTTATGTATCATAACTTATTGTGCGGACAAATCAGCTGGTCGAAATCGTGAGAGCGTTAATGAAGCTCAGAGCTAAATTGACGTTAAACACTTGTCACCTACATTAGTTGTTGACTACGTAAAGGAGCAGCCACTGCATCTTCATCGTCAACTACCAGCTCATGAAGAGCGCCTTGGAACACATAACGAATCAAAAGCTGCTTGCGCTCGCCAACGCAAGGATCGAAGAAACCAATCAACTTGGACTTCGATCGACCTGCTGGAATAATGAGCTGGCTCTGGGTCACCAACATTTGTAGGGGAACTTGGACATCCCACCATAGTGGTTGATTCACATTCGTATCGTTATACTCTCCTTTCCGCTGAATAAGTGGAATAATTTCTTTTTTATCTTTGATACGACTCAAATCAATGTCAACAAGAGTGGGAAATGCATCGCGTCGACCATAGTAAGCTTGTACGATGACCAGGCCATTGCGTGTGAGCTCAGCTTCTGCGCGCTTCCAGGCCTGGGGGCGCAGAAGCTCGCGAGTCTGTTCCGCTGATGTGCGTCGTTGTTCGATTTCAGCCATTCTCTCATTGCGAACCTTAGCCAGGCGCTTGGCTGCCGTCCGACGTTGCTTAGGTTTGAAATAGAAGTAATGTGAACATGCCATAAGTACTGCAGGTACTAGTGCGGCCGACATAGCAAGATCGGGACGGAAGTTTGGTGATAAGATAATGGGGAAAACTAAGCGTTGTCCAAGGCGCGAGACGCGAAGTTTGAGCTGCACACCAGATGCTAGTCCGCATTCGACACCAAGTAACATGCGAATATTTTCAGTGACTCGACGCTCACTATTCGTGAAAGCAGAGATCCCGGACATGGTTCCTAATGTGATGCCGCTCTTAATTTTGAAGCCTCCCAGCAGCTTCATCGTCCAGTCATAGCCAATGGATTGATCCATGCCAGATAATGCGCATTGGAGCGTCCAAGAAGTGCCGTCCATATGCTGCTTGGTAGTTCCAACAACCATTGCACTTACATCATCGTATATTGGCTCACCATTCTCATCTGCTCCCCAATTACCAATTGTATAGGCACCCGACTTAAATGACGTGAAGCCTGTGAGGCTTGACTTACTAGATAGCCTTTGAGCATAAGTTAGGGTCAAAGATGGCGGCGTGTTGATAGTTTGTGACACCAAAGCATAGTTGAAAAACATGTTTTCATCCACCATGTACTGGCCTTTGGCCGTGAGGATGTGAGGGCGCAGGAGTGACGCACTTAGCTCAGAAAAAAAGCGTGGACTCCAGTGTGTCTTTAAAGTACCAATAAGGTTGCCACCACCTGCCTGGCCACGACTCATTAATTGACCAGAGACTGAGACCATGGATTGTTCAGTAAGAGGTATGTCGAAGCCATGCTTTCCGATAATTTGAGGGCAAGACACGAGCGCAAGGCGTTTGTCCATAGTCAATCGAGGACGGATGGCAGGACTAAGTGGTGATGTCTTGAGCACGTTTGGCAAGAATAAAGAGGTTGCATTAATGACCGCAATAAATTCGCCACGAGAGTTTACGAGGCTTTCGGCGTCGGCTGCTTGGCGAAGTCTTGACTGACGCTCGAATTCTGCCCGCATATCAGCAGGAGTTTGACCTGGAACAGCTACAGTCCATGTAGACCTGAGACCTTCTTCACCAAAGTGATCGTACACAGAGCGTTGTTCAGGATCACTGAGAACTTGGTACGCTTTGTGGACTTCTTGAAATGCTTGTTCTGCATAATCTTTGTTCTGTTGCCCAGGGTGTTTGTCGGGATGAAATGCCATAGCTAAAGTTTTATACGCGTCGCGGATCTGTGCCTCTGTTGCATCCTTGTCAACATTGAGGAGAGCGTAGTATGGACGTGCGTTCGAATCAGCTGATTCCGCCTGGTTTGTATGAGCGTCGCGAAACGGCGTACCGCCAAAAAGCGGCTCTTCAACCTGTGTATCTGGTTGGCGTGGGCCACGAAGGTCATATTATAAAAAAATGTTAGTGTTTTAAGACACATTAGGACATACTAAACGACATGGATGGTTCGTCCCTAAGGGACGTCATTCCCTGAACTCGTGAACTGCTGTGATGGCCAGTTAGTGCGTGGAGACCCTTCGTCGCCCCTCCATCTCGTTTATTTGGCCCTTTTTTAGTTGCGCGGATTATTGTATAGAGGCATTCAGCTTTTTTTCTACCTGTTCCCTAGGGGTTTTGCCACGTCGGCATCTAGACTCACAAACATATGCCTAATCAATCATCACTGTTATCCTTTTCACCTAAGGAATATATAACCATAGATGTACCGGACCGGCGAGTAAAAAGAAAACGAAAGAAAAGGACATTTTCAGTGGCACTAACAGACTTGACCGTCCAATTTGTAGCAGTAAGGAAGGAATTAACATTGTAATGATATTGCACATTTCATCCACTAATCTCTATGTCCACCCTTTCATCATCTTTCTAGTTCGATAACTTCGTCAGAATTCGACAGCTGGGAATTTGGCGCTAGTCCCCACTGCCATACACGGTCGCATTGACCAACTGGTAGGCATGTCAATATTACAAATATTTATTTGAAATGTATCAGCGCTTTGTCGACACCAAATACTATACTCTCGTGAACATGTCTGAACAAGCACAGGCTCCAGCGCGCGGAAACGATTCTGTCGCAAATGCTGCGCCCGAAGTTAAAGCGGGAAGCCCGAATGACTTTTTAAAAAGTAAGCTGCATAAATATAACGTCTGTAGCTAACAGCTGAAAGGTGTCATTGGTAAACCAGTTATTGTTCGATTGAATTCCGGCATCGATTATCATGGTGCGTGGTCAATTTGAACTGGCAAGCTAATGTATCAGGGACTCTATCATGTCTTGACGGATACATGAATATCGCCATGGAAGATACAACAGAGCATGTCGACGGTGTTTTAAAAACCACATACGGCGATGCGTTCATTCGGGGCAATAATGGTATGTTTTTGTTTCTGTTTGTTTTTTTCCTGCATTTGCAATACAATTAACACCGCTGACCGATGTTAGTACTATATATTACTGCATTGGACATCTAGTGTAGTAACCTCCCGACAGAGTGACGACAAATTCAGGTGATACAAAACCTTGATGATTATTCACTCGAAAGAACTTCACACTTTAGATATGCGCCACTCTATCCAGCACCACACAAGTCTTGCCGTGCAGAGCTTCAGCAGATGCGACTATTCAGAAGAAGTCGGATGGCATCACGCGTATTCCTACGAACGACATCTGTAGAAAATGATACACCATAATCAAACATTTGAGTGTTACACGAGCTTGGCAAATAGTTTTCTAAAAGCGTCAGTATACAATCCCCCGGATAATTAATACGTACGGTGCCGCGCACTCTAGGGCACAGTGAGCAAGGTGGACTGGATATGTGTGAGTACATATTTCAGCAATAGGGGAGTGCTATTTCGAGACCCGATGCACATACAACTGTTATGTTAGTCTTATTCAGAGGATAGTCAACATACAATTCTTCGACACAGTCTTCACCCTCATAACCTTTGCCCTCTGTTACACGCTCCTGGCATTCTTCAAAGTGATGCCGAGCCTCTGAGCATCCAGACGAGTTTTGGCATTCTGCACGTTCTGTAAGCTCGAGTTCAACCGCTAGATACATACGCTCATAAATTTCCGGGTAAGGCTGAAACAAAAAGGGGAAAGCGTATGTCAGTCGACAGCTCTCACTTGGCACAAGGAAAAAAAACATACATCTTCAATCTCCTGCAACGTTAGAAAGAACCAAACAGTGCGCAACATACCTCTTCCTCCTCCTCCTCGTCTTCTTCCTCATCGTCGTCATCGCCTTCGTCATCGCCGCCCTCACTTGGCTCCTCGGACTGTTCCTCCTATCGTTTATGTTAGTATCCACAACTCTGCATTCTTTCCGGAAATGCGTACCTCACTGTGTGCCACAGGGAATAAGGACTCGTACCAAGTGCTGGCAGACGTTCCTTCGACGGCCGTCGAGGTCGAGCCCATGTTCATGATCGTCGCAAAGAGGGACATATTTTTGAATGCCGTCAGTCACAAACGCAGAGACGCCAGGTCGTCAAGCTAGCCGACGTTGAGCTATTACCAATCCTTCTCTACCCCGAACCGTCCCGAATTTCCATGCTACATCACGTGATCAGACTGGTTCCTGATGGAGCGCTGGATGATCTCAAGGCGGGTCTGTGCACGGCTCACTATAAAAGGCCGGGAAGCCGCCACACAAACCTTTCCTTAACTCTAATTTCATCATGGTATGTTACCAGTAGTGAGCTTTCGTTGTCTGACCGTGCAGGCTATTGAGAAGGGTGCAACTATTCCTAACACGAAGATGGGTCTGATTCCCTGGGCTCCTGAGCTTGACTCGGGTGAGGTGTGCGGTGTTCCCACCTCGTTCGAGACTCACAAGGAGTGGAAGGGCAAGAAGATCGTGGTTGTTTCAATTCCGGGTGCTTACACCCCTATCTGCCACCAGCAGCACATTCCTCCCCTCGTGAAGCGTGCTGATGAGGTGAAAGCAAAGGGCGTGGATGCCATCTACGTTATTGCGTCGAACGACCCTTACGTCATGTCAGCGTGGGGCATCTTTAACAATGCTAAGGACAAGGTTGTTTTCGCCTCCGATCTTAACATTGCATTCTCGAAGGCCTTGGGCGCGACAATTGACCTGAGCTTCAAGGACATGGGTGAGCGTACCGCTCGTTACGCCCTTATCATCGATGACCTTAAAGTTGTCGATTTCGGATCGGACGAGGGTGACACTGGCAAGCTGCAGAATGCTTCTGTGGAAACCATCCTCCAGAAGCTCTAAGTAATATATGTAGAATGCACTACAAGGAATTATCCTAGCTTATCAATTCAAGAGTGAATGTCGAATCAAGACGTTTGTTTTATTGACGAGAATTGGTGAGAGTCGTGCGAGTAGTTTCCGGCATGATGTTAAAGAGTCAAACAAACGAAATTGGTAGGAGCCTATAGTAAGTATGGATGCAATTCTTCGATGGAGAGTGAGGCTTTTCTGTACAAGCCTGAGAGTACTAGAACCGTAGCGGAAATCACACCCGTGAAAAATTGGATTAAACCAACCGTTGTGACACGATTCATGTCACAAGCGTGGGGTTGAAAGTTTAGTCCATTTTCTAAACAAAACGTCAAATGACAAGTATCTGAAAGCATTGAGATTGAAATAAAAGGCGAGCCCAATACTATTTTTCTTTGAGAAGGCTGGGCTATGAGACTGACACAATCAATAACTTTCAAAGTAGACAACTTCTGTAGGAAGAAACCATTGTACGAAAACACACAAATGCATTGCGCTACATGTCATCCATTCCACACTACTGAAGATTTATCTAAGTTAAATTCTGGCCAATTTAAGCAACTATAATCATCAAACATCAGGAGCGTCAGGACTCTCTACTTACTGTGACTTAATTCTTTGCCTTCGCGGGCAAACATTCTCGAGCTTGATGGTGATGTGTAACTAGTCCGGGATCAACTGTCCGTGTGGAGGCCATGCGTCATCGAACACATGTTGAGGCAAGCCTGTCGGGATAGTAGGATAGACACGTTTTGACTAATTTACATATGTATGGAATCATGTTGCTTGAACGGGCCTATTTAATCAGTAATTCAGTAAAATCGTATCCGGATTTCTCGCTAGCAGACGCGAAAATCTCAGGATTTCGAGCCATGAATTGCTGCCGGAATCGTTCGACAAGATGCAGTCGGGTCACACGGTTGTTCGAGAAAGGAACCATGGACTCAGCCGTGTCGAGATAAATTTGGCTCATGATATCACTTTGCATTGCGAGATTGCGGACGAAGCGGGGAAGCGTGGCAAATGAAACTAAGCAACCTTCACCAGCGGGAGAGAAATCTGGCAAGCCAGGTCGAAGTTGCAACGTCACATGAAAGTATGTTTCATCTGTGACGGAATAGTCCACGCCTTCACGGACGGTTGAATGAGGCGAGATGACTATATTCACGAAGTTGAATTGACTAGGAATCGTACCAAATTCATAAGGCAGACCAGAGTCATTGAAAACGATATGAACCCAGTCATTTCCAATAAGCGCTTTCTTGTGAGATCGGTTGGGATCTTCCGGATGATTCGGCATCAATGTACTTGTATGGAAGACAATTTGTTTGCTGTAATCGCGCCAGACGTAAGCATACTTACCATGCTCATTTGACTGGCGGTCTAATCCGCCTG
>ERZ500990.243-NODE-243-length-19949-cov-4.378406_pt1 | contig 19949 bp, 14 predicted proteins | sample MGYA00248876_ERZ500990 | MGnify/ENA primary metagenome ERZ500990 (study PRJEB25958, sample SAMN03398517) | human skin metagenome | study: EMG produced TPA metagenomics assembly of the Human Skin Microbiome Metagenome (human skin metagenome) data set.
ACCCGTGATGGCGCCGGCACCGGCGGAGTCCACAGGCGGCGTGGCATCGTGCGCAGCACGTCCCGTCTGGCCTTGGCGCGATGCATCGCCCTCTGAGCCTTTGGCATGATTCACCAACAGCCAGTCGTAAACGCCATCGTCCACTTCGCCCAAGTCACGCAGCACTTTGGAGAAGAGCTCGCGCAAAAAGTCGTAATCGGGCGTCTCCTCAAACCCAAGCTTGCGGACATAGTTGAGATAAATACCAAACTCTTCGGGGAATCCGTCACACAGCTCTTTGATGGTGGTGCTCTGCTTCTTCTCACCGATCTTTTCATATTTTTGCTTGTTCGTGGCGGCTTTGAGGCCCTGCCACGGCAAGCTTCCGCGGAGGAAATACAAAAAGACATGGCCCAAAGCCTCGAGGTCATCGCGGCGAGACTGCTCGCGCCCAAGATGGGTGTTGATACTCATGTACCGCGCAGTACCACTCAGACTCTTGCGTTCTCGGTATGGAATATGCTGCTTTGTACGTGGATCGCGATACTGCTTCGCCATGCCGAAATCGACGACATTCACGATATTCGCTGATTTTCCAGGACCACGTCCTACTAAAAAGTTGTCTGGCTTAATGTCACGATAGATCAAGTTGCGTTCATGAATAGATTGTACACGTGTGATCTGAAAAAGTCAGCGTTGCGTTACGTACCATTTGCTTGGCGACCATGACGACAGTCTTGACAGAGAAGCGTCGCCCACACAGATCAAACAAATCTTCCAGTGACGGACCTAGAAGGTCGATCACCAGCACATTGTGAAGGCCTTCCTGACCGAAGAAATATACTTGCGGCACACCTTGGATACCACTCAGGACTTTGTAGGTCCTGTATTCATCACGGAGCTGTGGGGCATCGCTTTTGCGCGGCTCGAACTTAATAGCAACTCGTTGATGCGTAAGTAGATCAGTGCCCTCAAAAATCACACCAAAAGAGCCTTCCCCAATTTTCTTGCCGACTCGATAGTGACCACCCACCACATTCGAGGCATTCGAGTGCGATGCCATATTGGCACTATGTTGAATGACCCTGAAAAGATGCGGAAAGCACTAAAGACCTTCGTTCAATGCCTTGCGACCGACCTTATCAGGATATTGGAGCGTCGCAGGAGTCGGGCGATGCGTTCTTGCTGAATGAAAAGGCAGCGGCTCAGGGTTTTTTGGGCAGCGCCCCCGTGCCTTTGGCCAAGGCTTGCAGTTTTTATTTTCAGATGTACCACACACTCGAGCCTCCTCCGGCCGATATCGGCGGCGGTGCTGTGCGAAGACGTTCGCACCGTGGCATTTCCCTGAGGATGCAACGTGCGGCAGCACGTTCTCGCACGAGCACAGGTATACATGCTGCCTACGTGGAAAATTGCATGACATCTATGTAGCGAGATATTTTCAGTAGAAAGGCACACACACCCCCTTATGCAGCAAGGTCGCGCTGGCTCTCGAGCTTCTTGACCTGCCGGCGTTAGCCACGATGCGGAGAGACATACAATAAACAAAGAAGTGTCCAGGAAGCTATGTCGAGTTAGTTATACGTGTGAGCGTACCGTTCCACACAATTGCTTAGGCAAGCCTCCTCACCACGACCAAAGTGCGAGCCAATGGACGACGTGATGCATTGGTCCCAGCAGCGCTCCGTGAAGGCATGCACAGTCGATTGCATGCGTGCTTTGGATTGCTCCGAGTCGAGAAACGTGCTCAGCTCTTTCTGGTCGGCCTCCGACAAGTTCTGGCTCATGACGGCAACGAACCAAGGCCACCACCTGCCTACGGCACGCAGACGCTACGCAGGGTCCCCAAGTCGACACGTGACTGCTCACATTAGGCCAAGTCTCCACTGCTATGTAAGGCGAGCCTTCGCTCGCTTGTCAGGTGCAGACTCTGCGGCAGAGCGCTTCTTCTTGATGTTCGTGCTATCCTTGCACAACAAGTTGTATGCCTCCTTCAAAATACTGTGCAGTGATGTCGAGTTCTTGAAGCGCTCCGACTGTTGCAAGCGTTCCAACATGTTGGTCAGTTCTGCCGGGGGCCAGCATGCATGCGCTTGAGACATCTGACCATCGGTGATTCGCAGAGTGATACGCACACTCTGAAGAATAAAGCGCAACACATCTTTGAGACGTTGAGAATTCAGGCTCCCTGCATTATCATCACCCTGTGCAACAGCTGCTTGGACCGTTTCCAGCACCACAGCACGGACATGCTCGATAAAAGACAGGATCTCCTCCATGTTCGCTTGGCGCATGTCTTCATGCTGCTGCTGTTGCAGCAGGACTTGGAGCATGGTGAACACTTGAACTTGTCGGAAGGCGCGCGCCGCCTTGGAGACGCGGCAGCCTTGCAGCAATGCATGGCGCAAGCCCCAGCTCAGTTCGGGGTATCGCCGAATCGCTTCGATCAAAAAAGCCGGACGGATCGGGGACGACTTGCGCTCCAAAAAATCATCAAGCGTATTCTTGAAAACGTCTGCTGTTTCGTGGACGTGCCCATGACGAACAAGCACCTTGGTATATAGATGACTCACGGCAGCTGCCATGTCTGCGAGCTTGGCATCTTGGGACGTACGCAAGAGCTCATGTGTATCTTTGAGCTCACTGACGACTTCATCCACGTCCCAGTGATCTCCGCGCGGCAGGTCTTTCGACTTGCAAAGACGCTGTCGAAGAATCTGACTCGCGCGATTGGCCACTTGCTGGCTCGTGTCGCCAGAACCGCGCGCCAGCGCCAAAAGGGGTGTGACAAGACGAAGCACGAGGATATTTCCGCTTTGCTCTTTGGCGTATATGTCTAGAAGATCAAGAATCTTGTTGTGAAACAAGGCCGTGTCACGTTGGATCCATTCACGCTCCTTACGCTTCGACGACGTGTGCTGTTGGAAGATTTCGGCCAGCTTGTCATCAAGTTGAGCCATCTGGTCGTCATCCATAACGGCATCTTGTTCGTCGTCGTCGTCATCATCCATCATGCCGGTAGACCGGAATGCTTCCTCTACGCGTGAGCGAAGAACAGGATCCACATCAGAGTCGTCCATGTCTTCTTCATCCCCCTCTTCGTCATCATCATCATCATCATCTTCTTCTTCTTCTTCTTCTTCATCTTCATCATCATCTTCTTCTTCTTCTTCGTCGTCGTCGTCTCCGTCATCTTTCGCATCTTTTATCTCATCATCCTCCGCATCTTCGTTTTCGCCCATACCAAGCTGATCAACAAGGTGGTTTAAACTGGCTCGGGTCATAGAACTGCTGAAAGCAGAAAATACCTGAATCGTCATGGATCGCAGAAAGGCTGACGAGATCTCTAGTAGACCAATAAGTGCATCGGTGAGTAGTTCCATCCCATCCACTTCACGCTGCGAAGCCTTGTCGTCAAAAAATAGAAGCTTGGCTGCATCGACAACAGAATCAACCATATCAGGTGCATCATCGCCATCCTCAAAGGTTACCAAAATAACGGACGCAAGAAGAATTTCGAATGCACGTAAATGCAACTTACGTGTCTCATTCTTTTCTTTCTTGGATGCATTTCGCATCTGGTGTAGCATGCTCTTAGCGCGCTGAATTCTTTCCTGCGCGATTGGCCTAGCCGTAGTAGTAAAATGCTTGTGATCTTTTTCCATGGTATCAAGCATATCCATCACGGCCAAACACCATGGTGTGCCGCGCTCATCTGGCTCGCTTAGCTCAATAAGGCATGCCTGGAGTCTAGAGCGGCATACTTCCCGAAGAGTATCAGTGAATGGCACAGTGGGTACCTGCAGAATACCACTCCATGGTCCTTTGGGGGGGTTCTTAACAGCGTAGTAGCCATGTCCAGCAAAAAAGATCAGCACATCACGTACCCAGCCGCTCGAAGACTGCACAAGATGGCTGCGGACAAGTCCCAGCATTTGATCGCATGCGCTTTGGCGCTGCATGGCAATACTTTTTGCGTCCTCAGGCGCGACAGAGGTCGGTGCATATATAATGTCTCGAAGATATGCCAAGTAACGCTGTAAGCCTTCTTCATCAAGGGACGAAAGAATTGACTCGATGGTTTTGGTATGTGTTACACGATCAAAGTTCTGGCGGCCGTGTTCACCCGTAAGTTGCGTCACTAGGGCGATACCCGCTGTAGGACTACGCTTCACCGCTTCTCCTACAAGCGAGACTGTTTTTTGCGCCATGCTGTGAAGCAAGCGGTCAGGAACAGAGAGCTGATTCACCCATGTGCGCATGACATGAGGTGTGAATAAGAAGGGAAGTACATCTTCAGATGCATGTGCAAGCGTGCGGTGAAGCACCTGAAACCCCCATGATTTGCGCTCTGGTGATGCTTGGGGAGCAAAAAGCGACTCATCAACGACAACACGGAAGAAGTCGGCAAACGGCGCTGCACCCTCTGGCAATTTGTCATTCAAATACAGACTCAGTAGCCTATCCCAAACGAATGGCAGCTTTGTTGACCAGGAACCAGCTTTGGGAACTGGTGTGTCTGGCTGCCAATGCATAGGTGAAGCTTCGCGGAGCACAGATGCAAGAACAGGCAGGTTGGCCGATGCGAGGAAATTAGGCGTCTTGAAGGGTGGTATCATACGTTCGCCCAGCTTCAAAGTGGGATCCATTTGCGTAACTTGAAGGGCAAGCGCCAATGTTTCAGGCGAAAGGGAACGATGTGAGCTTAGTTGATCAGCGATCCATCCGAGCGCGCCGTCAGCCCAAGATGGGCGATCAGGATCATTGCGGGCTAAAGGTTCGACGAGCTCAGTGAGGACCCATCCGCAGGGCTCACTAAGCCAGGACTTGTACGAGGCAACTTGCACCAAGATATGAAAAGCACGTTGAAACGTGCTAAGGGACGCACGGTACAAGAGTCGCGAGCGCACGAGAGCATAGATACCGAATAGGCGCGCAAATTGTAAATCACGTACTTCTTGACCATTCATGTTACCACGCACCACGCTATACTTGAGAAGGAGCACAAGAACATCGTTGGCAGATACTGTTTTTAAGTGTGACAATAACCCACTCAGTGCCACAGCGAATCCAATGCGTGCATTCTCACGCGGACTTGCAAGACCACGCACAAGTCGGCGTATCGCATAACTCACGTCTTGCGTATTGGCATCGTCGATGCGTTGTTCTGCGCCTGCCATTTCATCGTCAGTGACTTGTTCTGACAACGGTGATTCCATAAGCTTAGTATCATCAACTAAGCCAATGTCAGAAGATTGTTGCAGCAATTTGCTAACAAGCTCATTTGATGCATCTATACGCGCCTCGCGATCTGTCGCGGCGAGGTTCCAGAACAACGCCAGCGTATTCGACATGCAAGTGACGAGAAAATCAGCAATGGATTACGACAAAAAAAATTCTGCAGCCTCGTGGAGGCAGGTGCCGACCGCTGGCTGTCTCGAGCGCGCTTATGCTAGGCCATGCGACATCCAAATATGATGGATGACTAAGAATACGCGATTTGGCTTGGATAATTGTGTGCGATTGGTTGGTGCGCGCGCGTAGATACTGAGACAAGTGTTGTTTCCTTGTCGGGGCTAGGTGAGTTTTCCTTTCGGCGGGAGAAAGACCTTTGTATCATTCACTCATCTGAGGCGCGGGGAGAGTCGCACGTTCTCGGTGTTAGCATTTCCTTTGTTCGTACGCCGCTTCAAACATATAAATTTGCGCGGGACTTGTGCAATCGCGCTCAGGCAGTATACATTCTTTGAAAAAGAATGTCATCATCGCTCCAGTTCCCAAGTAAAATCATGCCTGCACCCGCAGGTTGGGGTAATGATGCACCTACTTTGCGCCCCTCCTCTCCTGCAAATCTTTCGCGCGATGGTTCTCTTATAAATGACCTCGACCGCTCATTTGGCTCATCTATGTCGATTTCGTCACTCGACAGCCCTCATCGCTCTATGCGACGGGCGCGTGCCTCAACTCAGTCAGCTATGGGGATACATTTGGATGATCCGTTTGCTGTAACAGCAGAAGAAGGCTTTGTAGTGCCTACATCTGTACCACCCACATTTGCACACATTTCTTCTATACCATGCCGCGGCATACCTGACAGCTCACCCCATGCAATGGAGATATCATCACCAGCCGTTATCATGGAGCCACCTGCAGGCAAGACTCCCACCGCTTTTCGGCCCATTCAGCCTTCCTCTGTCTCTCTTTTGGGACGTGACAGTGGTACGATGCGGTATTCTATGCCTACTCTTGGACATTATTCGAACCTGATGTCACGCCCATCATCACCGGATAGCCCGGACTATCGGCGGCCTCCAAAAAAGCGTTTAGCATCTACAAGTCAGCTGCAAGACGCATCGTTTGAGACAGATGGCCCTGAGCGCTGCGTATTATTTGATGAAAATAAGAGCCGAGTCCCCGTACAAAATAAGTCACGGCTGCACACACGGACGCAAAGTGTATGTACAGTGCATGCTAACAGAAACAGGATTTATTGTGGTGGAAAAAAACAGAAATGGATTGGAACACGGCGGATGCAGAAGATCCTACTTCTGTTTCACCCACAGATACGGCACTCCCCGACCGGCTGACGGCGGACGACAGTACTGCAAGTGATTCATTTCTGGCGCCCCCGCAGCCAGCGAAATCTGTTTCTCCCATGGCGAATTACTTCTTTGATCCCCAGTCACCTCATGTCAGTATGGTCAGTGCCGTTCCTTCTTCACCTGTTTCATCTCCGAGTCTCACTTCTACTGACCAGAACTGGGGCAAACGATATCATGCTTCCACGATACCCTTGCCAGAAGTGCGGGCGCCACCGCCATCGGCAAGTTTCAACGCAGACCCCATCATGCTCGATGAACCCAGTGAAGATGGGCCTGTCCAGACTGGATCGCCTGTGCGGTCATCTGTGCGGCGGAGCTCGCTTTCTGGGCCCAGGCGCACGAAAACTACCAACGATGCACTCACATCGAAGGAAAACGTGCCTCCTTTACCCTCTGCAGCACTGTCCCACATCGTGCCCGGATTTGGTACAAACGAGATCGAACATAAAGTTTTACCGTGTTTCCCTGTAAAGAGTGACGGTCTTATGCGCGTATCTTGCCAAACAGTTCGGGATCTAATGAAAGGCCATTTCGATGATCGTGTTTCTGGCTTTCAAATTGTCGACTGTCGCTTCGCGTATGAACACGAAGGAGGACACATTGCAGGGTCGATCAACCTTAATTCGATTGAGCAGATCCAACAGCATTTCCTCACGCCTGGTTCTGGTCTGCATGCAGAACATGCTCTTCCTCCCCGAACACAAAGTGGTTATCCCGATGAACAAGGCAGCACACGCAAATTCGTTCTCATTTTCCACTGTGAGTTCAGTTTTAAACGGGGCCCCAGCTTGGCATTGGCGCTACGCCAAGCGGACCGCTCACTTTCCAACGACTATCCAAAATGCCATTTTCCCGACATGTACATTCTTCAGGGTGGCTATGCTGAATTCTTCCGAACGTGTCCGGAGATGTGTGAGCCAAGAGCTTATGTTGGCATGGATGATCCCCGCTACTTACGCAAGCGCTCCTCCGAGTTATCTGGTTTTCGCCGCCAGTTTTCGCGTAACCGCAGCTTTGCTTATGGGGACGGTCAGATGGCTGGCACGGCAGCTGCGCCCATAAGGAGCATGCGCCGCGCACCGAGCCTTATGCCCTCGCTGCCGCTGCCGACCGTGACAGGCTCGCCGCCTCGTTTCTCACCAACAGAAGTGACTACTGCTGCGAAGACCGAAAGTGGCAGCACGACAGCAGCTCAGCATCGAATGGGCCATATACCCGCCTTTGGAAAAGCATCCTCGTTGGCGCCACCTGATTTGGCGCGTGATGTAAGCTATTCATCATGCGATTCGTCGTTTGATGGTAGCACGACAGATTCACCATGTGCTGTGGCACGGTCAGGACGGCCTGCTTTAATGGACCTGCCTCAGCCTCAGCAGCGAGCCACAATAGCAAACCGATTGTTGAGGCGTGCAGATACCACGCCCTCGGTTACGTTACCACTGTAGAAAGTTGCGGTTATGTATGTATGATGCTAATATTGGTATTTTTAATTCCTTCACAATATGGCCCTTATGGCGCTACAATACAATACAAGAGTGCGCGGACGTCACAAAGCGCGGCTTCGTAGACGTGTCGAGTGACTGCGCGGATAGGTAGCGCATGTCGATGCATTGCCAGAATGACGCCGCTTCGATTGTGGACGTGTGCTGCGCGTAGATCTCTTACGGTCATTCATGGGACATGTAGTTGGTTCGAGATTCTCTGGCGAACCCCAAGCACGATCAAGATCAGTCAAAGCCATAATCTTATCTGGTGCATTGAATAGGGGCTCCATGTCTGCATCATCACGCAACGGCAATTTCATGGACGAATTTGTATCGAGCCAAATCTCAGACCTGGGTATGATATCCTCACGTGGTGTAGGAGATGGGTCAGATGACTCAAATGCATCTTCTAGAAGGGGGGCAGCTGGCAGGCTGTCCAAATCACCATTCGCACTTGCGCTTCCGGCGGCATCAACACCCGTCATCGTGCTGGCCATCAGTGCATCGGGTGAGCGCGGTATCGATGCGGGCGAAACACGCGATAAATCCGATGGAAGGGACGGGGCAACGAGTGATGGTAAGATATTCTTGTCGTCTTCTTTGTCAGATTTCTCTGCAAGCTCTGCAGCCGTTATTGTGTGCACAGGCGTGAGTGGCGTGTCACCATGCGCATCCAATATAGGTGATGCCAATGCGGCTTCATGTTGTAAAGAGTCATGGTGCATGCCGGGCGCAAATTCATATGGCAATGATAGGGTAATCGAGCCGGCATGAGCTCCTGACTCAGATGACCGCGAATGAGGAACAGGGAGCGCATGCACAAACACCGTATCTTTGTTTTCATCTGATGTGGGAGAGCAGCTCCGCGTCCATGAGGGTGAATCTCTCGATCCCGGGGAGGCAGGCGTAGTCATGTGGCCATCTGTCAAAGGGCCGTCGTATTCACTGCCTTTTGGTGAATCGACGCGAGTCAGCATATCCAACTCAGCATCCAGTAGCATCGTACGGTGAAAGTCATTATCATCATCACCATCTGACTCGACATCTGGAGCGGAAGCGGCAACCGCATGCGCGCCCGATTTGGGTGCATCTTGTACGGAAACAGACCATGCGCGTTCGGCGAATTCGACGTGCAGTGCATTCCTAGCGAGCTCATCCACTTCATTTTCATCGCCATCGTCGTCATCATCGTCGTCAGATACTGGAGCAGGGCCTACTCGCCCAATTCCGGCAGCCGTGCGTACGGGCTTCGGGCTCATGATGCCTGACATGTAAGTTTCATTGGTGGCCGTACCATTGTTAGACTGACGACGCCGATTGGGTTCCGTTATACGTTCACCACGTCTTGTAAATATTGGGGGCATCTGCAAATCATTGGTAGATGGCTGGGGGCTGCGAGAAGAGAAACGAAGAGTTATGCGAGTAGACGTTGGAGAATCCGAACTCTCTTCAGATTTAATATAGCTTTTGGATTTTGGACGCATGGAAGATGAAGTGGGCGTAGATTTGCATTTAGGTACTGTATTGGGTGGTGAGACACGCTTGGAATCAGCTGTGAGAGCCTCAGGAGGCTTGTACATTGAGTTGGGACGGCGTATCCGCTTACCGGGGCCAGTGGCATGTGTTTCTTCAGGATTGATAGGTGGGCTTACAAGTTTGTTGGTGGTTTCCAGATGTAAGGGAGCTTTTTGGGTGGGGTCAGTGGGGGGTCGTGGTGTAGACAAGGGCGTGGGAGACGGCGAACGCAACCAGCTAGGTAGCTTTCGCGACCGAACGGCACGACGAGGCGCATCCGTCTCTATTTGTTCAGCTTCTTTAATCATGAAGCGCGCAGAATGTGGTGGCAACTGTCTTGAGAGTTGTAAATGTATGCAACGCCACCAACGCCGGCTCTACCGTGACTCTTGGTCAGAGATAGGCGCGCTGAAGGGCGTGGTCCACACACGCTAGCCACAAGAATGGTGCAATGGACTAGCACGCAATGGGGACACAAACAGTTGCTCAACAGCTCGTGTCCAGACGACTCACACGCCAAGGGGAGCAATAATTCGTTTGGTGGTGCAGAAGAAAAATTGAAAGATGAACGCCCCAGAATGTTACGCAAGCGGGACTAACGACGCCCGATTCCGCCAAATGCCCCCGATGCCCGCCCTACCTGCGCTCTCGCATTTACTCGGCCGAAGGGCACCGCCGCGCGCTGACTCAGGCGTTGGTGCACCAAACCGCTGGTTGGCTAGTCACAGACCTGGCAGACCAGCAGGGGCTTACGTCGGAGTACTACGTAAGCCAAGCTGACAACCTGGCATACGCCTAATCGGACGAACGATCCAGCTTCGATCTGGAAAAGAGGACCCTTGCACGGCCGCGCGCGTCTCAGTAAGCAACTTGTATCTCGCAGAGACAGAGTCACTGCCGAATGAGTGCGCACGATACTGCGTCTGGTTCTGGAAGTGCATCTGCGGGAACTTGGTCTTCGACCCCTATGTGGCGTTCCACGCCGAGTACGAATGCTGCTGCGACCTTATCCAATGAGGATTTCATGCCGACACTCGACTTTCCTAGTATGCAAGACTTGCCTTTACGTGAGATGCAGCCCATAATGACAATGACGCGTGGACGACATGCAGCTACGAGCTCTTTGTCCACGATCCCTTCATTTGACTCACGTCCCAACCTGTCCACGTTCGATACGGGAATAGCTGCAGGAACGAGTCAGCCTCGCGGTCGCGCCCGTGCGGGCACCTTGCCTTCAAGGTTTGATGCGACCGCACCGGGTGTGCCAATCACTGGTCTAAAGGAGCAGAGCAGTCAGGCCCCCATTGGTAGTACAGAACATCTTGTTATATCGTCACTTAACGATAATAACGGATTCCCTTTTTTTACTGGAAATGATGAAACAGATGCTCTTGGACAGACGCAGGAAAATTCACTAGCCAAGACATTGGACTATTTGGGCTTAAGTGATGAGCCGCGCATCCCTCCCTTGCCTCGGGATCGCGCACGAACAGATGCTGCCATGATGACTATGGGATATAACGACTCGATCCCATTGAGCACGCATCGCTTCTTGCACCCGCAAGGGCCGTCCCAGGTTGCTCCAACTGCGCCTTCTATGGCCGCGGCTTTAGGCCCTGCGCCGCCGCTTATTTCCCGCGCTCCCGGCTATGGTCGTGCGAGGTCTGGTACCATCGCAGCGATGAGTGGGCCTGACGGGCGGCAGCGAACGGAGACTGAGCTTCAGCGTGCATTCGGTTTGTTGTCATCGGATGCACATGCCACGCGACTTCGAAGCAATTCGATGCATTTGCTCTCCGGCTCAACGCGCAAAGACTCGGAAGAATGCTACTTATGTATAACGCGGTTAAGTACACAAGTATCCACCCGGCTGCTTCTTCGGTTGTTTGAGCCGTATGGTCTAATAAAAGATATTTTACTATTTCCTCAGCATGGTGCTGCGCTTGTTCAATTCGAAGAGCCTTCGCACGCCGAACAGGCAGCTGAAGCGGGCGCCACGTTTATTGGCGCCTATTTGATGGAATGCCTCAGTGATCAAACGGTATTGCCTCAATTTTTGGCAAACTCTGGTGCATTACCCGATAGCGCCATTGAGGGCGAGCAGATCAGCACGCGTGTCGTAGAGGTATCGCCCTTACCGCCTGGCATAACTCACGCTGACTTGATGCATCTTTTCAGTATCGCCGGACCCATCGAGCATATTTCTTCGAAAGCTAATGTCTCGCAAATCACGTACAACGGTGTGGATGAGGCTCGTATGGCTTTGCAGCTCAATGGCAGCTTGCCTTTTGGTGGCACCTGGCCGCTATCCGTGTTTTCCGTGCCGGAGGAGAAGATATGGCCTCGTCGGCAACCGCGTGCTATGCGTGTTGGTGGTTCTGGAACTATGGTGCCTAGCAGTGACAAGGGGGGTGTACCATTACCCTCAGATCTTTCACCTGCGCCAGATTCTGAGACGCAGAAAGCCCTGCTAAAGTCGCTTCACTTTCAACAGGGCGAAGATCCTGAAATGCAGACGATGGACTCACCCGTGGAGCATACGTACGCAATAAATATACCAATGCCTGCAGATGGCGGTCGTGCCAGTCGACGTATGGACCATGCCAAGTATCGTGAACTGCGCAAGACGCTCGAGTCGCATCAGTTGAGCCAAGAAGAAGTCGATAACGTCGCGCGTGAGCAGCTCTCGGTGATCGTGGATCTCGCGCGCAACTATATCGGCAATACGGTCGTTCAGCGTTTCTTTGAACAGTGCTCTGAGACGGTCAAGACAGAGATGCTCGAAAGACTCGCGCCACATCTCGCTTCTCTCGGTACGCACAAAAATGGAACATGGGCGGCTCAAAAAATTATTGACTGTGTTCGAACAGAGAAACAGCAAGACCTGATTACCATGCATATGCAGCCGTACGTGCCATCGCTGCTCCTAGATCAGTTCGGGAATTATGTTGTGCAGTGCGTGTTGCCCTTTGGTTTTCCCAAGGCTGATTTTATTATGGACGCCATGGTGGATCGATGCTGGGAAATTGCTCAAGGTCGTTTTGGTGCTCGCAGCATGCGTACGTGTCTTGAGCACCCTGATATGCCTCGGAAGCACATTAAGCGCGTGGCTTTGGCGATTATTCTGCACTGTGTCCCCCTCTCGACGTCGTCCAATGGCACACTCTTGCTTACATGGCTTTTTGAATCGTCAGGCATGACAGGTATCTCTCAGCTCATCGCCCCGCGCTTTATACCGTACATGCCGCTGTTGTGTACACACAAGCTGGCATCAGGCATCGTGTTGCGTATCATGATGCAGGCGGACGATTTGGAATCCGCTCACCTGCTTCTTAATGCGCTATTTGATGCGCCTCGCTTCCAAGTGCTCGAGGAAGTACTTCTTGATCCTGTCCACGGTGTTCTTTTGGTTGGCCGTGCTCTGCTTAGCCCCGCACTGGATACAGAGACTCAGGCTAGCTTTGCACAGGCTGTGTCCGAACTCTTGCAAGCCAATGACCTTTTGCAAGTGCGAGCCTATCAACGACTGGCCGAAGAATTGAGTTCCTTACCCTTCCATGGTACTCAGATGCCATTGGTTGGGGTACAGCGACCCCCACCGGGTTTGATGTACCCGGTTGTTGCCCCCCTCCAGTCGCAAATGTGATTAAGGACGTTGGCATGATGTTTTGTATACCACGTTTGTACATCCTTTGACGAGAAAGGTACATAGTGCACGAAAAATATAGCTATGGTGAGAACTTGATACGATCCGCCTGTAAATGCTGACCGTTTACGTCAGTGTCATTCAGGGCATTGCACACATTGTAAGCATCTTGACCTGAGCCCATAGTTAGACGCACAGAAAACGTCGTGTCGCCAGCAAGATTTGCGGGAAAATCCATATCAATAATACGACCATGTGGTTCAACAAGCAAGCGAACGTCGTCTGCATCGATCGTGGCTGCAGGCAAAAGACCCTGTAGAAGGACCATGGGAGAGGATACCGATATCTTATCATCGTCCAGACAGCCGTCACTTCTTTGTACGAGTGCATATGACACTTCAATCGGGTAGCCATGCCAGATATGACCATTTAGTGCATGCATCGCAGCTTGTGCACTTTCAGGTGTATCCATATCAATAAAGCCTCGCCGACGCGCCTGAGTGTCGAGCATGGCCAGAATCACACTGTGTACGACGCGCCCAAACCTTCCAAACAGCTCATTTAGTTCAATGGCTGATACTTCGAGTGGCAAATTGAGTACATACAAGTTGCGATACCCATTATGCTCATAATCTGCCTCTTGACCGGCGCTTTTGGCCACCGTGGCCCAGGAGGGCTGCAGCAGTGTCGATCGAACCCCTTCATCCATACTTCGAATTCGCACAGGCTGTCCCAAAATGACACCACTCGATATTCTGCATGCATTTTTGGCATCGTCCGTACTGGACAAGACAACCGTTGCCGTGCCTTTTCCTCCCTGCACTGTGATAGACACGCTCTCTACTTGCAGTGGATGTAAGAGACGCACAATATCGACGGTCGTAGCTGTTAAAGGAATCGGCTCAATGACTACCTTGGAGCTCTGCTTTGGTGGCATGATTCCCAAAACATGACTACACTGCCACGCTGCCAGGTCATTGATGCCTTGTGTCGCTGCCTCGTCGCTGCTGGGGCCGCTGCGCACGGACGCCTAAGAGCGCAGAAAAATATTTGGATGCGCCGGATCGGCCGAGATGCGAGCGTCGACGGGCACCAGCCACGAAATATGACGCTCAACAATTTTGCCAAGGCCGGTCATTGCATATCCGAGACGAGCATACAAGACGACTGTCGCAGCATTGAATATATACTCAAGACAAGGTATTTGCATTCAGTCGCTTGTTTTCTCGAGGAGTCGCTGAACGCACAATGCAAGCGGGTGATTTCATCTTGTATGACGACCAAGAAAGAGATGTGAACTACCCTATTGCGTCACCATTCAGCAGGCCTTCATTCCAGCAGCATCGGGGGCAGCTGGCAGATACATCGCCCTTATTTGAAGAGGCGCAATTTTATGCGCCTAATGATCCAACCCAGTCCCAAAGCTCCTCCGAAAATGTGTCGCGCGTGTCACCAGTGACCTTGGAAAATGTATCGCCTGATGCTACACCGCCAAAACAGCCTTCTAGTGGTACACTTGGTACACCGTTGGATCTTTTATCACTTCATGGATCGGCAGATGCACACCAGCGGACAACTCCAAAAATGGCACCTTTATTTCCACGCTTGCCGCAGGAGAAACAAGCATCACCGACTACGCCCATGTCACAGCAACCGCCTCAAAATAATGACATGAATGCAGCTACAGCTTCTTTGCTTTTTAAATCTCCAGAAAACGACACTCATTCCAACATGCAGCTCTGGCGCTCGTACTGGAGCACACACGGAGGTAATGCGCCCGTGCCATCTATGATCATGTATCCAGACATGTTGCGTTCGACGAACGAGGCGATGGGTCTGCAGCGTGCTCAGCCCAACGACAAGCTTACTGTATCTCCACGCGACTTGCATCTTGACTACAATGAGGCAACGACGCCGCCTGCGAAACTCAAAGAGCCGCCTGCCTTGGTCGATACAGCTCCCTTGTTCCCAGCAGCACCTACGACCGAAGACGGTCTTTGGAAAGCTCCATGTGGTGTATCATCCGGTATTGAAACTGGCTCGAGTACAGAAGAGGAAGATGATGAGGATGAAAGGCCGTTGGTCAATGGCGCGAGTCTTGGAACAACTGTACCAAATGAGCAGCTGCTCCAGCAATGGAGCCAAGCCATGTTTGGCAGTGTCCCGACAGATGAAACGATGCGGACTCAACCTTTTCGTGATTCGGAGACTGTGTGGCCCTCTGTCGGTCCTGTCTTTTCTACGGTGTCGACCTCGAGCGAGTCGGAAGATGACTCGGAGCGCGTCCACAAAACACCACAGACATCGAGATTTTCTTCATATACCCCTCATCAAGCAATGTATCGTGATGGATCAGGTGCCATGGGTGCTTATGGCTTTATGCCCGCTAGCAGCCAAGGCAGTGCTATGAGTACAAATATGAGCACAGACAGTGAATCAAGGCGCAGCTCGGCCGTATCCATGAGTGTATCTGAGAGTGAGGCAGGCGGACAGGATGCCGCGGGTAATAGGAGTCCCTCCATTCGGCGCACAGCTCAGGTGGTAGACCCTACCCCCGATACACAGCTTTCTCCATCGTCACCTGCGCAGCCTGCCATTCGACCGCGTCGTTCATCTAGTCGCAATCTTCGACAGGAAGAAAAGGAAGCCTCTTCGGTTGCCATGGGTCCTCCCTCTTCTGAATCTTCTAGCCCGGACGGAGAAGGAGACGGCGACTCGGATTACGAGCAGACGCATCATGTTGCACAGCCTGTTTCGCGTTCAGTGCCGCGACGCGGACGTCCTCCACGCACCATTTCTGGTCATAACAAGACACATGGTTCGGGGTCGCACCACTCACTAAGCACTTCGCCAACTTCGCATGGATTGCCTCGTCGGAATGCGTCACCTCCTGCTTCAGGCTCCGTCATTCGTTGTGAGTATGTATCTCCCGTGACGCGCCAAATGTGCGGTACCGTTTTCCATCGCATGTACGACCTTGCGCGTCACCGCATCACGCTCCATGTACGTGAAGAAGCACAGCTCGTGAAAGAGGGGGTGCTCAAAGTAGACCAGTGTGTTGTCCTTGGTAAGGAAGTCGATGTCGAAAAGGCCCTTTCTGACCTTGAGTGGACATGCCGCATTTGTGGTGCAAGCTTTTCTCGAAAGGACGCCATGCTTCGTCATGAACGTCTACGACACCATGCTTAGATGTAGTACTTGATATTCCTACGGCTGCCGTAACGAATGTGTAATACAAGTTCATAACCTCCACCCTTGCCGCGAGCGGCGCGACTCGATTTTCTGTTTAGCTGCCGCATGGATGAAGCACTGCTGCAGGACGTGAGTGACCCGTCAGATTGGACCGGCAGCTGGTCGGAGCTGCGTCACTTGGATATGACGCTTCGATGCGGCTTGTGCTTTGTACGTATGCTATTTTAACCTTGCCAGGATATTTTTCGTGCACCTGTGGCTTTTCGTGAATGCGCGCATGTATATTGCTCTTCTTGTATACGTATGCACATCAACCAGCCTGGTGGTGCGGGAGCGTTTTGTCCAAATTGTCGTCAGAAGAAGGCATATGACTCCGAACTTGTGATACAACCTGTTCTCGAAGCGGCTTCAAACCACTGGCGACATACTCGGTCTTTTCTCATGAGACAATGGCAAAAGATGCAGGAGCTCGAGTCAAAGAAGTCTGAAATGGAAGATGCGAAAGCGAATGAGGAGCCTCATGAAATTTTGGCGAGATCTCGCAAGCGTGTGCGTGGCACGCCTGATGAGGACCAGGACTATCGTGCATTGGATGCAGGTACGATTGTACAATGTCCTATCTGTCAACGCGAATTCGATGCAGTCGCAATAAATGCGCATTTAGATCGAGGGTGTGGGACAGAAGACCCAGGACCTCCCACCATGGACCATTGGCTTCGCGCGTCGTCACCTGTAACGCACTCAACCGAAAAGCGACTCACTCGACCGCAGTACCAATTAAAAACGGAGCGTGACATGCGCAAACTTCTTGAAGTTCGTACAAACCACTACTGACCCAGGCACTCCAGCTTCCGACGAATGGGAATAAGGACCGCATGGTCGAGCGGCATCGACATTGGGTAAACCTATACAATGCAAATCTTGATGCGGCACCCGCTCTCAGAGCCTCTTTACCATCTCTTCGAAAGCAACTTGTGCAATGGGAGCGTTCGCAGGGTGAAATGAGCGCAAAAAATGTGCCGACAGAAAAGCATGCAAAAGCTTGGCTTAGAGCGAATCAGCATGCCTATATGGACTTGATAGCCCAGGCTCGATCAACGCTGCCATCTAATATATCCGAGCATGCCAAGAACAGCGAAAAATAACCTAGTTTCCTTATTCCTATTTAGTGCTGACGCGCGTAAATCCCCCGTGCTGCGATAGATCCATAGTGAGCGCAAAGTGGAGCTTATTTGTGACAAGGGGGACACATTTCCGCTACTTGCGCACGTTGCGGCGCAACGACTACCTCTATGGCAAACGAAGAAGCTGTGGGAGATGAAGAGGCATCACATACATCTATGGAACAAGATATTCCATTCAAGCCAGCTGTCGACTTACCTGATGGCCAAGATCCCAAGCGCTGGTCCGTGCCACGAAAGGTCTACGTGAATACCATATTTATGTTCATGGTGTTTGTCAACACCTACATTTCAGGTATATATTCGCCTGGCATCAAGGCCATGTTACATGATGTGCCAATGAGCAGAGAAGTGGCAGACTTGGGTACGGGTATGTACATGTTTGGCATAGCGGTGGGGTCATTGCTATGGGGTCCCATGAGCCAAGTGGTGGGTCGTCGGCCTGTATTCCTGGTGTCATTGGTCGGTATGGTTCTTTTTAATCTTGGCTTATGCCTTTCCATGCACATATCTGGTTTGATCATCTGTCGTTTTTTTGGTGGTGCTGTCGGTGCCACCACATTTTCTAACGTCGCAGGGAGCATCATTGACATGACAACAGAGCGTGAACGAACCCCCTACAATACCCTATTTCGTTACTTTACTTTCATTGGACCCCCTTGCGCTGCTCTTCTTGGAACAGTTGTTGTGCGTGACTCTACATGGAAATGGAATTTACGCTCAGCGCCGATCGCCTCTTTTGTGTGCCTTGTGCTATATACATTCACTGTTCCAGAAACATATGCCCCAGTCCTCATCCAGCGCAAAATTGAACGGGATCGAGAGGTGTATGATGAAAAAAAGCATCATCACTCTTGGATTCATCGAGAGCTGCATCATATCAGACACAAGATACCCGACTTGGCATTGTGGACGGTGGTTGTCTCCCAAATAGCGGAATCTCTGCCTGTGCCATGGATCCTGCTTTTCGAAGAACCTCTAGTCATTGTTGTGACATTTTACACTTCTATGCTGTACGGTTTGCTGTATGGCTCGCTGCTATTCTTTCCGATTATTTGGGGCGACGTGCGCGGCTACACGAATGTTCAAGTGGCGTACTGCTATCTCGCAGTAATCACGGGCTTTACCTTATCTACCATGATGGTAGGCTTGTGGATTCAAAATTCAGAATACAAGCGTGCGTATGATCGAAACCAACATACGCCTGAGTTACGCATTCGCTCGGGTATATTTTCCATTTTTTTTGTCCCCATCGGTCTGTTTATTTTTGGGTGGACAGCGCCATTTCTTCACGTACATTGGAGCGGACCATGCATTGGTGTTCTCTTCTTCACGTTCGGCATGTTGTCTGTTTTTAGTTCATGGATGACATACTTAACGGATACCTATGTAAACAATGCGGCTTCAGTGGTATGCATCAACTCGTTCGTTAGGTGCAGTATCGCGGGTGCCTTCCCTCTGTTTACGAGACAAATGGTGCATGGAATGACGTTTCAAGGTTCCATGAGTTTGTTTGGTGGTATTTCCATCCCACTGACCGCTATCGGAATCTACATCGCGTTTCACGGCCATCGAATCCGTGAGAAGAGCAAACACGCTGTATATGGATAATGCTTTAAAATTTCCCTGTACCATAGTTAGACCCTGTATTATACATACCACGAAGAAGATTCGCTATCATCTCGCGACCAGTGATCACACACGTATGCATGAACGTCGGCAGATCAAGCGTGGAGAACACTGAGTCAGCCATGCCGAAAGGCAGCATGGGTGGGATCCAGCCTTGGGCAAGTTCAAGAGCCCAACATCCGGATTCTGGCATCACGTACTGCTTGACCTGCCCGCGCTTTAAGTGATGCATGGCGCCTGCGGGGTAGCGCTCCGGTGTAAGATCTCCAGCACGGAACGCGAGCTGCTCACCCTGAAGAATATGGAAGTAATCATCCGCTGTATGTCGGCCGGTATGACCCTCTGTTCCAATCGGCGTACCGAAAAAGATGAGGTACTCGGTAATGGATGCATGAATGATGTACATCGAGCCCATGGCACCACCAGCGTTGTTGAACACCCACTCGTTGTGGTCCCGAAAAGAATGTTTGTTCAATGTGGGGCCAATTTTTGGGTCTTTCCTAAGCTCAGACACGATCTCATCAAAAATGAGGTCAGTTGCATTACCGTGCTTCGCAATAGCAGCTCGCGAAATATCATGCAGTTGGGCCTGATCAAATATATAGAAATGACGCAACCTATTGTCTAGGAGCTTGATAACAGCTCCAAACAAAGCGAAAAATACAGCGAGAATGGCAAGCCAGTAAAAAGAACCCCTGGACGAAGTGGTCGAGGATGTCTT
>ERZ500990.249-NODE-249-length-19678-cov-4.847679_pt1 | contig 19678 bp, 20 predicted proteins | sample MGYA00248876_ERZ500990 | MGnify/ENA primary metagenome ERZ500990 (study PRJEB25958, sample SAMN03398517) | human skin metagenome | study: EMG produced TPA metagenomics assembly of the Human Skin Microbiome Metagenome (human skin metagenome) data set.
TGAAAAGCTTGCTGCTTTATGGACGGGGATCACCCTCGCCGTATGAGCCGGTTCGAGTGAAAAGAATAGAGCATCAAAGCTTTGACATGGCTCTTGTATGTAGACATTTGCATCTTTAAGGTGTCTGCATCACACTAAATGAATCCCCCATGGGGTACAGGTCTTGCAACTTTGCAGTGCTTTTCCATTTAGGAAGTCACATGAAGTGGGTGCAACTGCCTTAATTCGGCCCTTTTTGGATTATACAAGGTGGAGGACAGGAACCTGTGGAGGCGCATTAGCCCCGTGTGAAATATGTCCGTGATTCTAACGCCGGTAAGGTGCTGGCAAGAAACCACACCATTGTTGATCACGACATGTCGAAGCTGTACGGGCTACTCAAGAAAGCACACAAACATTAGTTTCTCTCGAATTCCCTCTTACTTGATACATTTCCACTGAGGCATACCTCGCTCAAAAAATCTCGTACAGATCCCCTTGTTTTCAGGCCCACCTCTATTTCGCGATGTTTTCCCCAAGTAGCAGGTGACAAGATCGAAACAGACATGCTCGATTTGTCCTTCTCATTCTGCACTCGCCTATAACATCTCATTCCACCAAAGCGCACCTACATCTGTAAAAGGTGCACACTCTCCTATCCTGCTAGTCGCGCTCTTGCACTGGCCACTATAGCCCAGTGCACATGAAAATCAAAAAGGCAATCTTAATCGAAAAGAAGCGAGCGAGCGCCTTTAGCACACCTGCACTGAACACTGGTTGACAATAAAAAGGGTTCCTTTTGGTGGGCGCTGCGCTCACTGGGCTGCTAAAAACAACCGCAGAGATAGAATCAGGGCTGAAGCAAACTTCATGTCCTCTCCTTGTTTCTTGTTCCCTTCAGTGGCTTAAATCGCCTCGGCTGCAGTAGCGGTATCGAATCGCCTCTTCATGCCACGTTATTTCAACAGATTCGAATGTGGCGCATGTGCTACGCATCCGCGGTGGCATTGTCTCTGCAACTTTTTTTTTTTTCTTTACAAATTACACATTCTGCAACGAGACGCTATACGTGAATCAACAGTCGGCAGACGTAATACAGAACTTTTCCACATGCCAGGTGCTCCAGGAACAATTCACCCCTTGAATGTGACCTATATTTCAAATTTGTATCGCGCTCCGCGTGCAATGCATTCACCCCAGGTACATGGAGCTAAAAGTGGCACTATACGAACAGAGCGAATCATGCGAAATGCGGTGCTGACATGATCTTATGGAGAGAAACATGATCCATCAACAAATCGCTTGGCATTCTGGGCCTATGTGTTGATTTCCACCTTCTAGTACTGCATGCCCCGCATATCATCTAGGCTATGCAAGTGCTTGGATGCATCTGTCTCGGCATGTGAGTCCTTTAAATTTTTTGGTCCAGTCCTAGCTAGTAACGCTGGTCGAGACGACACAAGATGAGTAATCAACTATCAACACTATTTTTCATTGGCACGTTCCATGCGCGACTTGCTCGGTTGACTGTGCTTTTTGACATGTCATGATTGGTTTGCAAAGAAACGACCATAGCACGAACTTTGGCAGGAGTTCAAAATTTTAAATGAATATATATACTGATGGCTAGCCGGCAGTGATCTTCATCGGACATGAAGTTTATTGCCATCCTTCTCGCAGCTATAGGTGCTGCAGCTGCTCGCCCGGTCGCGTGCCCCCCTGGCTCTTCAAAGGGTGCTTCCTGCGCTGTTGGTGAGCCAGAAATCAACTCCAAGCCAACATTCACCACGGTGGCTTGCCCTCCTGGTTCGCCTAAGGACGCCGTGTGCGCCGTTGACATCCCTGAGTACCGCACTCTCCCAGAGGGCAAAGACAAGCGTGCGATGTCTACTGTTTATGTTACATCAACTACGGGCACTACCACCATCCACAAGCCCTCTACGACCGAAGATGTCACGAAGACAGTCGTAGTCACTAAAACAGCATGATTCTAGTACTATAGACAATTACTGTGGAATTACTGTCACCGACACGGGTTCTGATGTTCCAAGATGTGGCTGGGGTACGGGTCCCGTTGGGTATGACTGCACCATGGCCGAATCGAGGGGTTGGGAATGTTGCGTTTGGCTGAAGACCTCTGCACGAACTTCTGGAACGTGCCTACCGTGCTCAAATAGCGGCATCGTCTCACTATTGGCCAACAGGACGACGTAAGCCAAGTCTGGAATGATGGCAAAAATGTAGTATAGCGGCGTGATGAAGAACAAAGGAATGAGTACAAAACAAACGGTAAGAAAAATGGTCTTGACAAGCTCAACTGTGAGCAACACGATCATAAACACAAGCATATTGTCCAACTGCTTATGGCTTGTCACAAGGGGTGCATATCCGAGCTTTGATTCCATTGTGCTCATCACAATAGTGCGCTCTTCCATCGATGGTTTCATCCGTCGGTGGATGACCAAGTATACATTCGATGTAAGCCACATGACTAGGATGAGTGCTAGGTACACCACCCAGATGGTCGATGCAACCCAGATACCAGCAATAAGCAAGCCAGTAAGAACCACAGAGACAACTCCGATCACCACATTATTACCATAGCCGCGGTCAAACACCCGCTTGCCATAGTACCTGTCTGCAATCCAGGTCCATCGAACCAGCATGCTGTACATCACGCCAACTGCTACAGCAATGGCAGCAGAGTACACCATCAATGCAATGAATGCATCTGTGATGTCTGAATAGATGCGAAGTATAAAAGCACCAACCTGTAATGCGCACACGGCGAATAACAAAAAGTACTCAAATCTGGGTCGACGCGCAATGGCGTAATAAAGAAACACTAGCCCAAATATACCAAACACAATGGACAAGAAAATATGCACACTGGGATCATGATATGCATCGAACACATCCTTGGTACAGATAGGAAAGAGCCCATCAACTAGGGGTGTATTCGATTCTCCCATCACGTCCTCTATCCAACGACGCAATGTGTCATGGATGTCAGTTTTTTTCTAACTAGCCCCGATCTACATAGCCACGTGGTATTACGCGTACAGATCCACCAACACTGTTTCGTCAGCCAATGCATGCACGCACTTGTCGCTACGCCCAATATAATCCTGCGTGCCATTAGTCATTTTGCTTACACGTACTCTAACACGATCAATATGATTACAATGATTTCCAACCATTCCGAGTGACTTGATGTAGCCTGATCCTTCAATAATTGTAGCATGTCTTGCAGAACCTCAACACGAATATTCAACAGGTCAATTCGTGGCTGAATCTCCAAGTAACTTCGTGCCGCAGCGTAGAGCGGTTCGAGATCCGGCTGCGACCAAAAGATCTCGGGAGAGTCCACGACCGAGCCGACCAGGTGGATATTCATCCGCAGAATGAACAGGTGACCAATATTCTTCATAATGTCAATGGGCGGCATGCCAACTTTGCCGCTCTCCGCAATACTCCGCGGAATGTCCTTCGTCGTATCAATAGTGGCCTCGATCACACTCTCAAAAAAGCTAATTTTCGTGGACTGAGCCAAAGCATGCGAAAGAGATAACTTTGTCATATAGCTCGATCCACGGCGCAACGTAATCACGTCGTTGTATATACGACTGTAGTCAGCCAAATACCAGCTGAGATCTTCGCACTCGACGTCTTCAGCAGCGAGCCGCTCCACTTCAAACTTGCGCAGCTCACGAAGCATTCTCTTTTCTTCCGTTAGAGACATGCCCCAGATCACAACCGTGCCATATTCCATGAAAAACACCTCTGGCACGTAATGCGCAGGCTTTCGCACCAACGGCTGAGCAGGCGGAGTCGTGTCCTGCTTTGGTCTCTCGCTGCCACCCTCGCCTTCTTCCGTGATGGTCTGAAGACCATGATCAAGTGCAGGCGAATCTTGATGGAGTTCCGGCACACCTAACAGGTCACCAGTGGGTGTCCTACTATGATCCAGTCGAAACGGAGGGCGCCCCCGTTCCAGCACCCATGGTGATGTGCTTGGCAATCCACGGGCTTCATCAACGTGCTGATACGTATAAGTCGTGTACACACATTCGTCAAAACGAATGACGTTCGTCTCATGTGACGCTTTGCGGGTTTGGAGCCATCGAATCAGTTCAGGTAGTTTGTACGACGTAGCCGTGCTGTAGGCTGTTACACGGGGCAAACGTGAGCGCGCCTTTCGCGTCAAACGCAAAGCATCACGGCGCATATTACCTTCAGGTATATGATGCAAATGCGACATATCCTCATTATTGATGTCGCCATCATCATCCCAATACAGGACAGCGGGCGTATCCTCCATCTCGGGTACGGCTGCCTCTGTGTTGCGCTCCGGCTCTTCTGGTAGGATCTTGTGCTTTAGAGAGCCTTTTGTCGTTCTATATTATATTAGTGCAATACAGCTATACATACCTTTGTGGTCCTGCTTTGCCGGCGAAGGTCGGATCAAGTGTCATGGCATTACACGGCGCAATGACAACGTGGAGCCGGCCGATAATTCGAGTGATTGCGCTCAAGCAAAAATCGGGCCATCGGGCCATAATCGGGTGACTACAATAAAGTGTAGTCTATATAAAATTCGTTGTGTAGCCTAATCACGACCTCAGCCATATACAAGCATTCTGCCACTTCACGAGACGGCATTCCGCCTCTACAGTTTGACAGGCTCTGTACAGAAATTTCCTTGCCTGCGCCCCTCTCGATCGCTGCCTCGAATCGTTCTAATCTCAGTACTCGTCGCTGATTGACCTTAGATCGTCGCTGCTCCATTCGAGCATCTGTAGGAATATTGAGAGGCGTTATGGTTGTCGGATTAGACATGAATCTGCCTTCATCATTTTCGTCTTGTTGATAAGGTCGTAGCCGAAATACGTCCCTGTGCAAAGGCGGAGCAAGTCGTATGAGTGGCGTGTCTCGTGGTATCTGCACACCTACCACCTCAGCATCTGGGAGACCTGCGTCTATTCCCAAATGCATTCGTGCCTCGTCGTCATCAGACAAGATGTGCACCGTTGGTCCGTCACCCTCACCTGTGCGAATCATCATGAGTCGGCATATTTCAGGCTTGGCATCAAGGACCTGTGCCATAGCACACAGGTTCGCTAGACTCTTTCGCATGTCTTCCCTTGGTATCCCGGCTAATGTACCATCGTCTAATACACCCACTTCATACATACAAAGCCCATCCCCCTCCGTGAGTCGCCAGTTGAGCTGCGTCACTAGTCGGTCAAACCGATCAGCAGAGGAAGGAATAATTTGGAACTTGTACTCGACATTTCCTGTTGCATCTTCCTCTGGTTCAAGAGAAGACAAGTAACATGTGCGTGTTTCTTCATTCTTGGTTAGCATCGACAAGGCGTTAGGACAGCCTCGAATGGGCTCATCGCTCTTATCTCCATGTCCCATCATGTTCGAGGCAGTCCAAAGAGAGCCATTTCTGGATGTAAGTCGCTATCTACATTCTAGATATACATACCTGCTCTGCTCTGAGCCAAACATGAGAAATGACTCATGCCTGGGTGACTCTGATCAACACTTTAGCGGGGAGGGAGGCAGGTTCTCCACTCGGCCCAACTTTGCACCTTATACATGACCCACAAACGGGCACGGTATTCTGCCACCCTTCTCCATCATCTTCACGCTCTTTTTATCGCACATACAGGATATGTGCCTCTTACATTTCTTGTATGCACGATTGACTGCATATTAACGGCAAGCATCATTCGCTTCGTCTCATACACAGAAATCGATTTTCAAACCTATCTCCAGCAAGCGCAATTGTTTTTGGATGGTGAACGTACCTATACAAGTATCGATCCTCCGAACGGGACCGGCCCTTGCGTTTATCCGGCCGGCCACTTGTACGCCTACGCTATTCTAGACCACCTTACTGATCATGGTGCCTATTTGCTACCAGCACAAGTCACTTTTGGTATCTTGTACATATCCACGTTGTTCCTTGTTTCTCAACTCTATCGTTTAGCCAAAGCACCACCCATTTTGATCCCATTCTTGGCATTATCCAAGCGTTTACACTCAATTTACGTCTTGCGCCTTTTTAATGACCCTATTTCTATCTTTTTCGTGTATTTATGCATGTATCTTTTGTGTTGTCGCCGTTGGAAAGCAGCATGCATTTCATACTCGCTCGCCCTTTCAATCAAGATGAATGCATTGCTCTACCTTCCTGGTCTTTTGTTAATTCTGTTCAGGGCCATCGGTGCTACATCCACCATGGTGCATGTGGGTGTCATTGTTGGTGGAACCCAGGGTATCCTAGGTCTACCTTTCATTTTGCGAGATCCTCAAGCATATGTATCCAATGCCTTCGACTTTTCTCGCATGTTTCTGTTTAAATGGACGGTCAATTGGCGGTTCTTGGGTGAAAAAATCTTTTCACACCCAGCAACATCTAAAGTGTTGCTTGGATTACACGTTTTCATTTTATGCGTCTTTGGCGTGCACCAATGGACCAATATTTCGAAGGAGGGATGGAAATGGGTCTCATCCAGATGGAAAGGCGATAGTCATCCGATGACTGCATCCTTTATCGTGCGGGTGCTGTGTACGAGCAACCTTATCGGTATGACTTTTGCACGCAGCCTTCACTATCAGTTTTACAGTTGGTATGCTTTCCAACTCCCACTCCTGGCATGGTCCACTACATGGTCCCTGCCACTTCGGTACGTTGCCCGCGTTACTAACAAAGTGCAGCATCGCGATCCCTGTCATAATCGAATGGTCATGGAATGTATTCCCCTCGACAACATTGTCATCAATATCCCTATTTCTCGCACATACAATGCTCTTGATCGGGCTATGGACAAGGCGCGCCCGTACGCCCATGCATGTTAATTAAGTTCCTAGACAATCTTCTGGCCGTCCGGCAAATACTCTGCTTGGACAAATTTCCCACCATTTTGCTCAAGTATCACTTGTGCACCACGCCCTAGGCCCGTGGAGGCACGTGGGTCCCAGGGAAGCCAGCCCGGGTACAAGCCTCTCAAGCGAGAATTAATGGCGGGACACCAATCCAAAAGGCCGGCAAGCTCAGGTGCCGTGCTTGAGTAGGGAGGGACGCGACGGCCACTATTTCGCTTTCTGCGTTTTTCCAACAATCGTCCATAGCAACCATACATATCGACTTCGAAAAGATCATAAGCAGAATCATGCAATTTGGGTATGGAAGGATTGTTCGGCTCATCATCGATGCCCACGTAATTTAGGCGTTGTGTGCCGCCAGGAATCAGCTTGTTCGAGGGCCAACGAAGAGCATGTGCATGCAAATCGACAAAACGACGCTTCTTGAACTCATAGCTCACCACTGTAATCTTTTGGGGATATGTGCCGGTAAACTCATAAAAACGAGCAATACTGAACAAAAAATTCTGGAAGCTGTCCAAAGCATAATCTTCCGTCGTCATTCGCAACCGGCCAAGGTCGAAATACTCATTTGCACCCATGTAGCGCGAGGCACGCGCTGCCTTGGATTTGTCAAGTGGCTCAAATGGTAGTCGAGACTGAGATGGGTCTTCTTGTGAATCGCTAAAAAATGGCAATCCTTTGGACATTGTCAGGGCTAAATGATAGTAAGATTCTGCCTCTGTTTTCCACGACTGTCGACGAGTTTGACCACCACTGAACACGAGCAAACTAGACTTGTCTTCGACTGCAATTTTTAATCCTTCTTCAATATGCTTGACGAACGTTTTCACGCTTCCTCCTCGCTGATAGTCTTCAAGCAGCCAGCTTGTGTCATTCATAATAAGTGCTGGGTCATCTCCTTTCCAAATGGCATGACCTGCCACCATAACCAAATGTGTCAGTGGAGACTCCTCGGCACCAGGGTATGCAGGCACAGAATCGCGCAAGTGGATGTCGAAGGCCGGGTGTTCTTCAGCAGATTGAATGTTTGATACGACTGGAACATAAACCTTACGGCTTCTTGTATTGAAAAGCAATGAAATTATAAGGGCACAAGCTAGTAATGCGACACCCAGGTTGGTGACTCTAGAGCGGGCAGACATCCGTGTGTGCATTCGTGTCCATAAGCCGCGATCCAAGACATGCCTCTGAATGTCCGACCAATGCTGCGGGAGCGACATGTCCGGAGCCTCGCTGCTATAGGAAGCTCAAGTTAAAAACACCTCACGTCTCTGGTGCCGTAACCGCGCCAGCAAGTTTCAAGACTTGGATACCTGCAGCGTAGGATTGACGGGCCTTAATATCGGCCGAGAAGTTAGTCAGCACACTTGTCGTTGCCCGACCACCATATGACGCGGCACATCCACTTTCGCCCACTGACCAAGTGAAATGGTACGTATTGTGCATACCGCACAGATCTGACATGAAAGCTAAAAGCTAGTGCTCCGCATCTTGTCTGGGCCGCCGGTCACTTTCTGACGTTCTTTGCAGGTATGCGATACTGGCTTGCCGTGGCCGCGTTCTCCTGGACCGGTTACGATTTATGGTACCGCCTAGCGTATCTCGGTGCTATAGTCAGCTATGGCGTCGTCATCTATAAGAGCTTCGGTGTTCCACGCACAGAAAAGTCGTATTTGCAGCGTGCTCTCATGGATGAAAATGTCCAATACCTGGTGATCGCAATGTATTGGTGTTGGATCAAGCCCATTTCCTGTATGTGTAGCGATTCGCCATCTAACTCTGCGCAGTGACTCTTATCCCCTACATCACCTTTTCTCTCTTCCATCTTCTCACGTTTACCCGCACTACTATTCTACCCTCCATGGTGCCTGCAGCACGGAATGCTGATGGCACATCATCGCCTGCAGGTGGCGACCTATCCAAGTCTATTCAGACTTGGGTGAAACAGAATTATGACCTTGCTATGCGCTTTGTGTCTTACTCTGAAGTGATCATTTTCATTCGTGTCCTTTTTGGAGCCATTCTGTTTCGCAATTCGCTCTTGGCCCCGCTTCTGTATGCACACTTCTTGCGCCTGCGCTTTTATATGAGCAGCTTCACACGTGCTGCGATGCAACATGTTCGTGCTGAGCTCGACAAGATGACGCAGCATCCATCCTGCCCTCCCGCACTCCGTAAAGGATACTTGATGCTCACAGACTTAGTTACGCGTTACGCTTGCACTGTGCTCAGTATTAGCAGGAACCAACCCGAGCCTGCAAATACTGCCAACCGCACAGCTGCCGCCTCAGCTTCGCCGGCGGATCCAACCAAGCTCAAAACTCGCTAGACATTCATTGACGTATTCTCTTACATAGTCTACATCACAAGTAGCTGGCATTCCATACATTGGCATCCTGCATGTACTCTTGGTTGCTACTTGAAAGAAGCTTGAATACCTTGGCGGGTGATCCTAATATATACTTCTCCATTACTCTCTGTGCACAATGGCGAGAATACAACTCGAAAACGACGTATTCCATGGTCATTCCTGCTTTTATTTCGATCATGTGTCAACAGGAATCGCGCATTGATGCAATTCGTCCATACAAGGCCTAGTTGAGCCACCTTTGAATCCCGCTCAGCAAGAAAAGTGGTCATGGTTATGTCACAATTTTCTTTACGCGGAACATAAGCTAGCAGCCCCGAAAAGTGGGCTGCCTGCAGGGTATAATTCAACGGAAGCGATACAGTTTGTGACTCTTTACGATATGGTATCTCGAGGTCCGCTTTAGACCATGGAATCTCCTCATCAGCAAGCGCTCGCTGCACGAGAGCTGCATCTTGGGCAAATGCATCATTTACATGATTCGTGACGATGACGGCTATAGTTCCGACAGCTAGCCTTTTCAGCAAACTCGCCAATTCATGCAGTCTGAAAGCACGAACACTGTGAATTGATGCAGATGTTTCTGGAAGAGCAGTGTCATGAAAATCCTCTTGAAGGAGAGGTGGTATACTGTCCACCACAACAAGCTCCACAGGATTCGACGTGAGTCTCTTTCTTGATATAAGGCCTGGCAAAGTATATCGTAACAAATGCTCTGCTGTGTCAAATGTAAAGGCGCACGCCAAATACACGTTCTCGAGTACCAGTCTCACACCGTCTTCCACACGATTGTGTACATAGGCTGTCGGGTAGGTACCCTGTTTTCCGTACCATTCCTCCAGAATCTCTCGAGCCATTTCAGCCATTCGATTCACCATATGCTGGGCAGCACTTCTTCCTTTGGTCGCTATAAGCGCCACAGCTCTTCCATTTCCACCACTTACGACAGCATGGGCTGCCGGTCTGTGCGTCGTAGTATGCAACCCTAGCGCTGTACAGACCGCCACATGCAAACAGAGCTGAGTTTTTCCAACTGAGCTTTCGCCCACAATCTCTGATACCATTCCACGGGCAAATCCACCGTTCAAGCACGCATCCAGCGTGAGAACACCTGATGGTACAACCCCGTGCTGGTTTTCTCGCAAAGATTGCATTGCAAAGCTTACATCTTTACCTTCATCATCTTCTCCCGGAGTTCCTGAAACAACAGAATCTTCAGAACCGTCCAGCAAATTCCATATAGAAGATTGCATAGGAGCAACAGCTCGCTCTACCGTCATTCGAATATGTCTTGCATGGGTCTCCGTAGCATTTAAATTTTTAGCGAGTGATGCTACAGTGTCTCCCAAAATACGCTCCACGCCATCATACCCAGCTACTATTAGCAAGGAGCGACTTACCTCGTCTGCAGAGCGCTTTATCTCGCGCACTAAGCTCACTTATATCTGTTATTACAAGCGGATGCATGTAGCAAGTCACGAATCTCCACACACTTCGACTGGATACAGCTACAATCAATACCTTTTTTGGGTTTTCTAAGGGTCTGTGGATCAAGGCTGGGTTCAATAGTGAAACTACCCTTAACGTTGCCACGTAGGCTTGCTTGTCATTCGACTGCGACGAGGCGAAGCAGCACCGGTAACCCCACTGCCAGTGGGCGAATACTGCGGTGAAGAGGGAGAGTATTGTGGAGAAGTTGGTGAGTATTGCGGTGAAGTCGGTGAATACTGTGGCGACGTCGGCGAGTATTGCGGAGACGTTGGAGAGTACTGCGGCGACGTTGGAGAGTACTGTGGCGACGTTGGCGAATATTGCGGAGACGTTGGAGAGTACTGCGGAGAAGTGGGCGAGTACTGCGGAGACGTCGGAGAGTACTGAGGAGAAGTGGGCGAGTATTGCGGCGACGTCGGAGAGTACTGAGGGGATGTAGGCGAATACTGCGGCGACGTCGGGGAATACTGGGGAGAAGTTGGCGAGTACTTGGGACCACTTGCTCCTGGACGACGACCCCTTGCTCCAGCCGGTGAAGTTGGTGAGTACTGAGGAGAAGTTGGAGAATAAGCCGGTGAAGTGGGTGAGTATACCGGGCTTGTCGGCGAATAGTTTGGACTCGCAGGTGACATACGAGACGTGTACGTGCTTCGCACATTTCCAGTGCCAATCATCGGACTCGAGGGCGAGTAACTTGGACTTGCGGGACTGTAAGCGGGCGAAGTCGCACCAGCAAAAATCTGCGGCGATGTTGGACTGTAAGCGGGTGAAGTCGCACCGGCAGCTCCGACCCATGGGCTCATCGCACCCAAGGCGGGACTTGTTGCATTGTATGCTGGACTCGTAGGCACATACCCAGGCGAAGTCGGTGCTAAGCCATAGCCCGGACTTTGTGCACCGAGTGGCGTACGCATGGGACTTTGTCCCATGCTAAGATAATCACCATAGCTACCTTCATCACCACCCACTTGAACCAATGGCGAGAAGCTAGCCTGTTGTTGGACGCTGAATCCATCATCAATATTTGGTGAACCAGCATCGTATGGCGTCATACCACCTGGAGTTCGCGAGCCCATATCGTCGTTGTCCATACCCAATCTAGATGCCCAAAGGTTGGCGTAAGACTGATCACGATTCACAACCACATCCTTTAGCATATCGACATCAAGATTCAGCTCAAATGAGCCAGTTCCCATAGGCGCCATTTGACCCAGAAGAACATTCTGGCCCACTCCCTTACAGTCATCCATATCACCCATAGATGCAGCTTCCATCAGAATCTCAACCGTTTCTTCGAATGTGCAACGCATCAATGCACCCTGATTAGTACGGTTAATACCATGTCGAGTGATTGCCATGAGTGTGCCTTGGCTCGTCATGATATCCACCAATAAAGCAAGGTGTCGATAGTTGACATACGAACCATCAAACTCAATGACATTGCGAATTTCTTTCAGCAGTGAGCCACGCGCTGCTTCAATTCCAAACACACGGAAAACCTCAACGCAGTTGTTCGAAAGAGTCCGCGAAACATCCACACCATCAACAGCAAGAACATCTTTCAGGTTCGTACCATCCGTTTCTAACACATACTCCTTCAGCGTATCCCATTCACCCGTCTCAGGGTCAAACCGACGCGTCGACTTGTCTTGCTTGACAATGAAAACCTTAGAAATACCAGGTACACCCTTTAGAGCAATGTCCGTCAGCATTTGCTGCGCAAGACTTTTCAAAAACACGTCTTCTTCACCTTGTACTTCTTTGTCAGGATCATTGTCAACGATGCGGATACGCAACACAAGTTCTTCCGCGTTGTCTTCCGAATGTATGACAAAAATATCCTTTCCGAACATGGCACCGATCTTGGAGGCCACCTCTGCCATAGTCAGATTTTTGTCCAGCATCTGCGCACGATCCAATACAAGACGCAATAGCCAAGGAGACTGACGCTCCAGGCTAGCTTCTACTTCTTCGTCAGGAATAGCAAAGAATGCGTCAACAAAGTCGCGATCCTCTGGGATCACTGTCGAGCTCGGATCAGGGTCATAGAACACTTCCACTGCTGACGTAACTGTCTGCAATGTCGTGTACGCCAATGCTGTTTGGATAATCTTGGCCGATTCGGATGACGCGCTATACTTCGGATGCAAGTATACAGTGACCGACGGTGTCTTGATGTTCTCAGCGCAATTGATGATTTCTTTCAATCGAGGTACACCAAGTGTCACATTCTTGCTCGACACACCAGCATAATGGAACGTATTAAGCGTCATCTGTGTTGCAGGTTCACCAATGCTCTGAGCGGCAAGCGTACCGCACATTTCACCAGGTTGTGCAACACTGCGCGCAAACTGTCCCTCGATCTCACCAAGAATCCATTCCCATGCTTCACGTGTTAGGTGATGGACCTCAATGACCTGCTTAGTACAAAGGAAGGATCGAAGGTGTATCTTAAATAGAAGAGTAGCATTTTCTTGCATCGTTCGACTAATCTTGTCGTCGCCACGAACAACCAAAAGATTAGCAAGCACACGCTTTAGTCCATCCACAATTTCAAACGGCGACAAGTCGCTGGGCCTACGCGGGTCGATGTGGAAGATCTGCTGAGCATTTAGAACGAGACGGGCGATATTAAGAGGTAAGTACGTATCCACACGGTCTGTTGGGAAAATTTCAGTGCGCAGAGTCTTGCGATCTTTCGCCAATTGCTCAAATTCTTCTTCCAATAATTGTTCCAGCTCAGGGGACCAGTCACCCAGACCTGCACGCAGCGTACCTTTTTTGAATCCACCATGACTAAGGTCTACCTTGAAGCGGCGACGGAATTCTTTGTCATTCAATCCGTGAGTTATCAGTTTCTGACGCTCAACCATGGCACCATCAATACCGTCTTCACCGTATGCGAACTCAATGACATTGTTGGTCGAGTTCCGCACGGTTCCGTCGTAGCAGATGGTCACATCTTCCAGAGCCTTTACGAGTCGGCGCTGAATATAACCTGTTTCTGCGGTCTTCACAGCAGTGTCAATAAGACCCTCGCGGCCAGCCATTGCGTGGAAGAAGAATTCATGGGCTGTCAAGCCACGAAGATATGAATTTTCGACAAAGCCACGACTTTCAGGTGTGAAGTCATCTTTGGTAAAATGTGGCAGACTGCGGTGTCGGAATCCGAATGGAATGCGTTTACCTTCGACAGATTGCTGGCCGACACAAGCGGACATCTGAGAGATGTTGATAAATGAACCTTTGGAACCAGCAATTACCATCTGCTTGACGTTGTTCCAGTCTGGCAGGTTTTGCTCAGCGTGAGAACCGACATCGTCACGAGCTTTGTTGAGAATCCGATTAACATTAGCTTCGAAAGACTCACGCAACGTCATACCAGGGTCCGCCTTGAGCCAATCGTGACGGGCAGCCTGAATAAGATCCATAACACCAGCCTTGGCCCTCGCAATGGTTTCATTGATGTTTGCTGTGGTTGCTTTATCAGCCACTGTATCACCAATGCCGATAGAGAAACCATTATGCAGAAGCCAATAATTGACAACACGCTGAACACCGCCAAAGAAGTCACGACACACGACTGGTCCTCGTTCACGGAAAATAATATGAATAAGACCACCAGCCGAGGATCCAACAACTTTTTTGTTAATCACACCGTACATAATTTCACCATTTTCAATGTGTACACCATCATCTTTTAAAAAGTTGTTATTCGCAGCCTTAGCATCACCCAAGAAGACATTAATACCTTTAGGAATACACAGTGACAGCAGCTGCTTTCCTGACCAAAATGGCTTCGGTTTTAAAATACATGGCTGTGGTACAATTCCGTCCCAATCAGGCAACCACATAAGGATATTTTGGACTTGGTCATAATCCATAAGACAGTCACGAACAGTAAACTTTCGAATGCCACAGAGAGTGTCTTGCACAATACCCATCACTGGCTTGTTAGCTTGAGGTGAGACAATCTGACGAGGGACCCATGCAATCTGCGCCAGCTCTGCCCGGGCTTCTTCACTCTGTGGCACGTGCAAGTTCATTTCATCACCATCAAAGTCAGCATTGTAAGGTGGTGTGACACTGAGGTTTAGACGGAAAGTTGAGTAATCCATAAGCTTCACACGGTGAGCCATCATACTCATTTTGTGCAGACTAGGCTGTCGATTAAACAGCACATAGTCACCGTCTTTGAGGTGGCGCTCAACAATCCATCCAGCTTGCAAAGCAATATCACCGCGACGGTTGTACTTTAAGTCAATACGCTCGCCAGTGTCACGAATGACATAGCGAGCACCGGGGTATTCATTTGGACCGTTCCTTACCAGTTCAGAGAGGTAAGCACGATTGTATGGCGTTACACGCTCTGGATATGTAAGGTTACGAGCAATGCTCTTGGGGACACCAACTTGATCAAGTTCAATGTTAGGATCACCCGTAATGACTGTTCGGGCCGAGAAGTCAACACGCTTACCCATCAAGTTACCACGCAAACGACCCTCTTTTCCTTTCAAGCGCGCACGAAGTGCTTTCACAGGTCGACCAGAAGATTGCAACGATTGTGGTAGACCCGCAATGTCATTATCCATGTACGTTGCCGAGTGATATTGCAACAGATCGGCAAAATCATTCAGTATATGAGCAGGCGCACCCTCCTGTTCCATTCGGCGAAGATTAGCACTCGCCTTGATAATGTCAGCCAATTTGTAAGTCAAATCATCCTGTCCCAAGCCACTACCAAATTCCGTCACACCTGGACGTACCTGAGGTGGTGGCACGGGAAGCACTGTGAGAACCATCCAATCTGGCTGGGCAAAATCTTCGGATAGACCGAGTGTTACAACATCTTCGGGGGACACCTTCTTTAAAATCGTGTGCACCTCCGAAGCAGGAAGGGGACGCTTTTCTGTTTGAGCGATGCGACCAATTTCATCGCCATCTTCGTCTTTACTCTGACGCCATGCCGTAAAGAGCTTCAGTGCTTCTTTCCGGATGGCTGGCTGTTGGCGACCGCATCCTCCATGCCCGATCTTGGGCTGCGTCACCTCCCCGAACTCATCCTCGTCTTTTCCTTCATCTGCTTCACATATACTGATTTTCGAGCAGTACTCCCAAACTCGCTGAAAACGCCTCTTACGATTAACACGAGTTGATTGTAACAAACTCTTGAATACAGGGTCGGAAATCTGTATGTGTTAGCAGGCGGCTGTGCAAGAGATTTACTCACAGGATCAGCCTTGAGCTTGCCGCAATGAACGCAAACACATTCCAAAAGCTTTTTTACCTTTCCCAGGAAACCAACGTGGAAGACTGGGCGAGCCAAGTCAATGTGTCCGAAGTGGCCTGGACACTCTGCCATGCCTTCACCGCATGTCTGACACTTATAGTTCCTGTCGATGGTACCTAGCCTTGGATCTGACAGACCTCCAACTCTGTACTTCCCTGTGGCATCATCTTTCACTTCTGGAAATTCGACTTTGCAAACAGAGAATGCACGCTGTAATTAAAGTATTAGTATTCTGCTACCACACGCGACATGTAATACCCACAATCTCCTCCGGACTCAGAATCCCAAATTGTACCTCCTTGACCGGGCGCACAGGAGCCACTGACGGGGCAAACTGGTGACCGATCATCCTTGTTGAACAAGAAATCAAAACTTGCTCAATAGGTCAATTAATGCAACCAGGGGACGGTCTTTCGTGATTCGACCGGAAGGATCCACGCACTACGAAGAGTACGGGTGTGGCCGACGACTTTCGAGTAGACAAACAGTAAATTAAACTGAGTGTCCAGCGAAGACAATCACAACGTTGTTGCGTTTGCTTCGATTTCGCGTCGTCGTCGTCGTCAGAAAGAGGATTCGAATTTCCGCCACCTCTGCTTACCCGTCAGTGGATTGCGTGTTTCCAGTCGTCAGACGCTGTTTGTAAAACACGTGTTCAGCGATCATTGATCCAATCAATTATCAGCTTTATCACCTGCGATGACCGTCACACGTGACTAACTCGGCGGCATCCACGCCGCTCGCCACATGTGGGTTGATACGCACGGCTCACCCACACCATATATGGTTTTGTCCAAGTCTGAGTTCCGTGATTTAGTGCAAAACGCGACATCTCCGCTTATACCATCCAGTCATGAGGATATATCTGCTTTTTGTGAAATAAGTGATGCGATACGAGCGAAATGCGTATTACCTCAATTTGCCGTACAAGAACTTAAACAACGATTGACTCACACGAATCCAAATGTGCAAATAGTAGCATTGAGTGTATGTGAGACAATGAATTGATGTATACTAACACTTTAAGCTAACAGATTACTGTATAAAAAATGGAGGCATTCATTTCATTCGGGAAATTGCTAAACCTGATTTTATGGAATCTATAATATCGGTGTTGAAAGAACGTGCGAATTTGGAAATATCTGTTAAAGCGAAGATGTTACAGTACTTACAGGATTGGCGACACATTGCTAAATCAAACAAAAAAGAGCTAGGCTTCATCATTGAAGCAGTCGAGGGCCTGGAAAGGGATGGCTTTGAGCTCCCACCTCCAAATCCCATCACGGCTGAATCAGGCAAAGCTTTCACAGAAGCCCCCGTCGCCCCTGAATGGTCTGATAATATGGTTTGTACCAAGTGCCGATCTGAATTTGGTACATTCCTGAGGAAACATCATTGCCGCAATTGCGGTCGTATTTTCTGTTACAAGTGCTCTACAAAAACTATGCCCCTTCCATGGTACAGTGTAAATGATCCCGTGCGTGTGTGTGATGGATGCTTTCAGCGAAAATGTCCTGTTCTCAAACCTTCTGAAAGTGACACAGACCAGGTCTCTCCCTCGAAGCCGTCGAGAGCTGAAGATGATGAGTTGGCCAATGTTATGGCGTTGTCACTGAAGGAGTACAATGAGCGACAATCTGCATCTGTCACTGTGAATAATACTTCGACGCAATCGAGAGCTCCTGAAACAACAGATGCAGAAGATGACCCAGAGCTCGCTGCTGCTATTGCTGCGAGTCTCTATGAATTAGACAAGCGCAAGCCAAAAGAGATAATGCAACCCGAGGTGCCGGCCTCAAAAAAAATCCCAAACACTCCAAATGCACTTTGCGGCAAATCACCTGCTGAGCGTGCCTTGGAGGTGGATGTTAACGATTTGGATCCCTTGGTTTTGCAGGACCTAAAATCGCTCTCGAAGGAGAACTCCGAGGCCGTCGCCAAGCATATGATCATGGCTGCGACCTGGATGGAAGACGATCCCAAGCTTGCCTTGCGCCACGCACGTGCTGCTAAGGACCGTGCCGGCCGCGTGGCTATCGCCCGAGAGGTCAATGGTATTGCCGCATATCGTGCTGGCGAGTGGAAGGAAGCGCTGGCTGAATTGCGTGCTTCCCGGCGTATTTCCGGCGGGCCTGGGCTGCTGGCCGTAATGGCTGACTGTGAGCGCGGCTTGGGACGCCCAGAAAAAGCGCTCGAGCTTGGACGCGCGGATGACGCGGCTGAGCTCGATGAGGAATCTAAAACCGAGCTAGCGATTGTTTTAGCCGGAGCCCGTCTAGATATGGGCCAAGCCGAGTCAGCCGTTGTAACTATCCAGCGCGCTCATCCTGATCGAGATGCACGCGGGATAAGCGCATGCCGCCTAGCATATGCCTACGCCAACGCACTGCTGGAAGCTGGCCGGAAAGACGAGGCCAAGGATTGGTTTGAACACGCAGTGTCGATTGATGAGGGCGACTGGACCGATGCAGCGGAGCGCTTAGAGGAGTGTAAGTAGTGACGGTTCTAAGCAAACACGATGCTCTTCTGCTCGATCTAGATGGCACCGTGTGGGAAGGCGGCCGCCCACTTTCTAACGTGGTGGACGTCATCAATACCTGTGGTGTGCCGGCGGTGTACGTGACCAACAATGCTTCACGCAGCCCAGAAGCCGTGTCGAAGATGCTGGCAGACATCGGGCTCGAGGCGACCACGCAGCAGATTGTTACCTCTGCCCAAGCAGTCCTTCAATTAGTGGCGGATGAGGTGCCAGCCGCCTCGAAACTCCTCATTATTGGTGCTGATTCCTTCCGTGATTTGGCCCGCGAGATGGGCTTTGAGGTGGTCTCCAGCGCTGATGACAAGCCTGCCGCTGTTGTGCAGGGTTTTGACCGTTCTGTTGGCTGGGAGCAATTGACTGAAGGGGCTCTGGCCATCCGCCAGGGAGCGAAGTTTTTCGCATCGAACCTAGATACTTCTCTGCCTATCGAGAGGGGATTTGCCGTGGGCAATGGTTCCCTCGTGGCCGCCATCCAGTCCGCCACCGGGGTAGAGCCGGTGTCTGCAGGAAAGCCCTCGCCAGCCATGTTTACTTTTGCGGCGAAGCAAATTGGTGCGAAAAAACCGCTTGCTGTAGGCGACCGTTTGGATACCGATATCGCCGGTGGTAATTCCGCTGCCATGAATACCTTCCATGTGCTTACCGGTGTTTCTGGGGAACTAGAACTTATTGAGGCACCTGTGGAGGCGCGCCCGAACTTTATTGGTGCAGGTATGCACGAACTGGCTTTGCCGGTATCCGTTGCCCGACCTGGAGCACAGGGTGGATTTACTGCTCGGTGTGATGGACATGATCTTCTGCTGGAAGGCGGCGACGAGAAGTCCACGTCAGTGCAGGCATTAAGAACTGTGTTGGAGGTGGCGTGGGCCATGCCGTCTCCTCCGCGCTATATTCAACCGCGAAGCGAGCGCGCGGAAAAGGTTGTTGCGCAATGGCGGTAAAGCCGCATGATTTTCGCGCCGTGAAGGAGCCGGCGGAGATCGATGCTGACGTAGCAAAGATTTTAGGAGAAAACGCAGCGGATTTGGCCGCTGAGGTGGAACAGCTGGACCGCGCCCACAATGTGTTGCGCGATGCTTTGCAGGAGAATTAATGCCCCCACAACGTC
>ERZ500990.258-NODE-258-length-19186-cov-4.227275_pt1 | contig 19186 bp, 11 predicted proteins | sample MGYA00248876_ERZ500990 | MGnify/ENA primary metagenome ERZ500990 (study PRJEB25958, sample SAMN03398517) | human skin metagenome | study: EMG produced TPA metagenomics assembly of the Human Skin Microbiome Metagenome (human skin metagenome) data set.
ACTCTGATGAAGAAGGCGAGGAAGAGAAGCACGCTCGCAGCAACACTCGGGGACAAGATGATGATGATGACGACGATTTAGACTGGGATTAGGCTCGCATGTAGGTCAAGGTCGCCATGGTTCAAATGGCACCATCTCAAGAGGTTCTAGTCTGAGTGTGGCCAAATTGCTTCTCCAGTGGGGTCTACGTGGATGAAGCCGCATGGGGCATGCGCCGGTTTTTCCAGCATCATCCCCTAACTGATGTCATCAAAGCTCCGTTGCGCTCGTAAATGGGGCTCAAGTAAAGATTCTACCATTCATTTTGGCGTTACGCTATATTAGGTTCGTTCACTGGTAGCACATAACATGTGAAGTATCTGAACATGAGTTGAATGGCGTTCCGTCATACTCAATAAACTCTCATGAACGGTATAATCTAATTTGCCGATAAGATAAACGTGCTGAATCTATTATGACTGTTGGCTAGAATAGAAGCGCGTTCAATGAAGTCGTGATGGGATGCTTTGCTGTCAAGCTGGGTCATGGCATACAATCAAGCATCTCGCCATCGAACGCATGATGGCAAATACGTAGCCTTTTTCGCTGCCCACTGTACGAGACTGTCAAAGTACCAAAGTGCCTTTCGCTTGCTCGCACGGTCACTGAATCTAAGCAGCTCAGATGCACGACAGGCATGTGCGCTTTGCCGACACGGAATAGATCACGCCGGTAGATGCGCCTTACTCTTAGTGACCGTGCGGCAATGGCTTGATTAACTTCCATTAGACCCAGCAACACTGGTATGTGTTTCGAATGTGTCAGTACTATGCAATCATGGCCATCCTGTCGCTTGCTTGCACACACTAGGTGACGTCAAGTTTCTAAGTAAGCATGTCGAATCACGCACAATCAAGAAAAAGAGCATATTCATAAGTACATGAAGACTTATCCATACCAGCGTTGGTACGAGCTCAGGATACAGCCGCATCTCAGTCAGACCTAGATGTGCCATATGCACACCATACACTGCGCGGCACAGCTGGTGGTAAGAGTCAGCAAACGTACCAGCGTCGTAAGAAAATTAGAAGCCATCTCCGAGGCCCAAATGGCGAGGGAGCCAATTATAGTGAGTCGGTAATTATACGAATCATCGTCGTCGAATGCAAAGAATGGATATAGTGGTTGATTGATGCCGAAATGAAGCAGAGAGAGCCAACCAAGAAAGGCCAGCATCGTGGTATGCTGGGCAATGGTCCGCAGATAAAAGTACAAGCTTATTTTTTTCACATGCATGTCGTGGGATATCGGACGTGAGCTGGAGAGATTAAGAGTACGCAGCCATGTCTGCGACATGCAGAAAGGGTACCACAGGCATACCCAGGTAGAGCTCAAGAGCTGCACTAGCGCAAATTGGTCAAAGCTGCGAAGTCGGGCAAAAAGATTCCGATAAAAGATGAAGTACACCAAGAAATAGTAGAACTTGAAGGCAAATAGCAATGCTCGACTGCGCACTTTTTCAGACATGATCCATTGTACCAGGGCGCTGAGGATGTGGACTGTGAGCATCCAGAACGCCACGTACAGCGTGCCGTCGGCGCCGCTATGTGGCAATGTGCGCATGAACACAATGGTATAGACTTGTCCCGCCAAGAGTGTTACAAGAGAGAGACCCAAGCTGCACATAAACCACAAGAATCGGCGATACGATGATGGTATACGCCATGCTGTTTCCGCCATAGATGCAAAAGGTTTTTGCACGTCTGTTATAGCAGGGCGATAATGTTGCCGCCCGCTGCGACGAAGACCCATCAGGCACACCAAAGCGGGCATGGACATGGTAGCAAACGTGAGTAAGACCCATTCTGTCTTGAGCTGCCATTCTTGGTTATCCGGGCGCGGGATCGGGGAGGGATCTTGCTGAGAGCGCGATGGCGTGCACTTGTGGATAAGGTATCCACATAACAAGCTCATGACCCAAAAGAAGGCATAAGAGACGCGAGCACCGATGGCACGGGGCCACCAATTCAAGCGGTACAGCGTGAAAAGTTGCGTCATGAAAACCAAGGCCACGGCAACATAGATGCCAAAGTACCAGACCAAAAAGAACCAAAAGGCAGCGTCATTTTTCATAGGCTCATTCCCATGCGCTGGAAAAGGAACCCCGCACCAACACAGCACTAATAAGACAGGAATCCAGGTAAGCACCAGAACGCGACGGGGCCCATGATTGAGTAGATCGTCGATTACTTTACTTGTCGGCCTGAATGCATGCTCCAACGCAGCACGAGGATGGCTTAAAGCAGGAGATAGCGGCCTTGCTTGCTGTAAAGAGTCTTGGCTTTGCGCTGGACGTAACATGCCTTGGGACCTGAATCCCACAGGACGTAAAGGCCGCGAAGTATCACGCTGCTGCGCGAAATGCGCTGGTGACGGCCAAGATAAAGAATGGTTGAGAGTACCATATCTGGATGCATGCCGGCGACGCTGTCGATGAAAGCCCCAGAACACATTGCCGCTACTCAAGAACCATTCCGTGTTCCAGGAAAACGGCCATCGAAGTGCTAGTCTGGACGGCGCGTCTTGATCAGGCCATGATTGATATTCTTGCCCAGAATTTAGCTGAGGTGAAGGCGGTATTTGATTTTGCTGGAGTATCCAAGATATGCGCCGATGATCAGGAGCCTGCTCCGCTTCGTCATCGTACTCTGAGTCACTACTGCTTTCAAAATCAAGCAGATCGGCTGCAGTGTCGCTGAAGTCTTCTGACAGTAACAAGCGATCATGCTCTGATAGTGAAGCTTGTCTAGATGAGCTGTGGGGCGGCATTCGTCATAGAGTCGGCAGTCTAGGACGAGGTCGGTGTGGAACGCCGTTTACTCCACATGGTAGCAACAACGGGGCTATTATGTATGGAAAGGAAGGTGTATGTATGTGAGTCAAGACGTATTCAAAAGCTGGGCTGTGCTTCTTTGCATATTTGGCGCCTGATTGAGCTGAGTGGAAATATCGCCCGACATATCTATTGTCGCAGACGGAGCCTCTGCCATGCTTACGTCAAGAGAGGACGCGACGGGTCTCAGTGACATTTCCATCGGTTCCTCCATGGCCACAGTCGTCGCAGGCGCAGGCATGTTCGTGTACACTGACGTTCTCCGAGACGATGTGCGGAAACTGCCGAACCGGGACAGTCCATGGGCGCGCTGAGACATTTCCGATGCCTCGGCAGCACGTACGTCTTCAATGGTCGGTAGATCTGTGAGGGGCGCAGGTTTTGGTACGGCCAAACGCCGCACACGAACTGGTGTGGGTGAGAGTGAGTTATTCTTTTGTATTTCAGGCCATGAAGACTCCCTTGGCACGGAGGCAGCAGGCGATGCGCGCGGTGGACGCTTGCGGGTAGGCGACTTGCTATGCAAAGGATCCATAGGGTCATGTGTAGATGAAGTAGAGATATCCCCAGCGTCTTCCGTGATGGCATGGTGCACAGATGCGCTCCTTGATATGGGGTAGCCGATCCGTTCCCATGCCCGTGCGGAGCGATCAAACCAGCTTTCCATAACGGGCCATCCAGCGTACAGGCCCTTCAGACGGAATTGGACAGAGCCCTCACCAGCACGATCGCCTGAACTCGCAAAGTACGACTCGTATCCAATGCCATCCTCACCACTGCCCTCGTCTTGGACCTCGCCGAGATCGAAGCTCGTGCCACGCTCCAGCTCATCTGCAAATATGACCAAAAACTTGGCCCATCCATCAGGTCCGTCGCAACCGTATAGCACCATTTTGGTATCAAAGTCACGTCCAAAGAGAATGACCTGCCCAGGCTTTCCCTCGCCATTTGGATCAGGAGACAAGTCCACGCCGATGTAATTGCCGAGTCCATCCGAAATGAGGGGGATCCATTCTGGGCAAGAGTACCGTTTGCGGACCCAGCCAGGTGGGCAACTGGCCATGCGCTTATTGAGATCCGGATTGTTGACGGTCCTTTCGTCCTTGTCTACGAGGCGCCAGAAACGCCACTCGCGCAGAATAGCATCAGATCCGAGGAATGGTAGGCCAAAAAAGAGTCCATCACTGCAGGATGCGTACGATTCCATCTCTTGGCCATCACAACACATGAGCCACTCGCATACAGCTTGAGGAAGCGCACGTCCGATGCCATGCTGAAGGGCGTTCAAAGTCTCTGCCTTTGCGGGCCAATTAAGCGTGTCACGAAGCTCCTCATACTGTTCTTCACAAAACAGCTGGATGCGCTGCCATGCGCGGACAACTTGACTGCCTTGCCGGACGCCAGAGTTGAAAACAGGCAGGGACACACGACTCTCTGTGGCTGCACCACGGGAGAGTTCCGACACAGACTGCGTGCCATGAAAGAAGCTGATGGTATTATCATTATCCAGCATTTCGTCCCGCTGCGATGCCGCCAATAACCTGGGATCTGGGCCAAAAAATTCTTTCAGCATCGCCAAAAATTGACGCACCATTCTGAACGGGAGACCGACGATGAGAGCAGCCAGGTACTTTTTTCAAGAATACAGCGGAATATAATGAACTGGCACGAACGGGCTTGCGTCTCTAGGGCTGTTGTGAAGGCCACGCCTGCGTGGGTTTGGGACGCCGATCGTGATGGGCAGTGCTGTATGCAACAAGGCACGCCGGCTAGGAATTATGAATGCCACGTGGCTTAGACGTTGGCGTGCGGCGCATTGGCGGTGCATGGTCAAAGCTCCAGGCTGGATTCTTCGAGTGCCACGACGAGCCTGCATCTCAGCATGGTGTTGTCGTCATGGCTGTGGGCCTGCTTGATGCTTACCACAGTCTTTGCGATAGTCGCTCATGCAGAATCTACTCTTTGGGGCACGTATCGCCCGCAGCTGCTCTTTGGCCTACGGCCGCGTATGCCCAAAACGCTGCTGACAGGCTTCATGTACTATTCGCCTACCAGTATCCAGGGCGGCTCGCCCACTAGACATTTGGCCTCTGTGAACCCAGGACCGGATTATTTTAAATGGAAGTACCACGATGGGCGGAACTTTGGTATTCAGGAGATCGTGGACCACGAACACAACTACCTACTCGAGACGAGTTTTGTCAAGTCTGGTCACCAGGATGGTGCTCCAGGTCACTGGGGTGTAAGAATCCGTGGTACAGTGCTAAATGAATCCAAGCCAGCTAATATCGTGACGTATTATTACATGGGCTCAGAAAATTCGAGGTTTCCATTCTATGTGAGCGAACAAGGAGAAGCGCGTTGTAGCGTACTCGGGGGAGTCTCGATGCGGACACAAGATGCGCCGGAGAATACACCACTAGAAGGCTATGGACATATGGCGTATGCTGGTCTGTCAGTCGACGTGCGCGAGACTTGGCGTGGCCAAGACATTATCCTGGAGGAGCATATTCGTCAAAAACAAGAAGCCCTGAAAAGACCCACCGACGCACTCGACCATCACATGGTGTTCTCAAATCGTACAGAGTCTAATACGACTTTTTTTGCGGTCCAAAAGGCGTTTGAGGGCAATTTTTCCTACGATATTTTCCTCGACAGCGGATCGTCATCGCCGGATGCCAAGCTCCATCCTGAAAATCTTACACAATTGTTGAATTCCTACAAGGAAGAGCATGATCAGCATTTTGAAAGCAAATTTGGTCTAGTCAAGAGCGGCATGCAAACGAACCATGTCAAGGCTGCCCGTGAAATCACTTCACAGCTGATAGGCGGCATCGGCTATTACTACGGCGAGAGTCTAGTGGATCGTCGGCCCCTGAACGATTCGGGCATGTATTTGCACGATATGCATGGTGCCATGCCCAAGCCAGAGGGCCCTCACAGTCTGCTGACCGCCACACCAAGTCGCAGCTTCTTCCCTCGCGGCTTTTACTGGGACGAAGGCTTCCATTTGCTCCACATTGGTGCTTGGGACGCCGAATTGGCTTCCATGATCTTCGGGTCTTGGACGCACCTGATGGACAAGAACGGATGGGTCGCGCGTGAGCAAATTCTTGGTGAGGAGGCACGTAGCCAAGTGCCGCGGGAGTTCCAGACGCAGTATCCGCAGCATGCAAATCCACCCACCTTGATTTTTGGCCTCAGCACCATGCTGGACGAGTACCACTCCCATGTGAAAGAGGCGCAGGAAGATCTTGCAGGCGTGGATCATATCCAGCACGCTGACCTTGGTACTATGGAAAGGATGCATAAAAAGCTCGAATCACTGTATCCGCATTGGAAGCGGCATTATGAGTGGTTCCGTCGCACGCAGCGAGGACAGATTCGCCAATGGGGCCGTGAGGCTACCTCACGTTATGAGGCGTATCGGTGGCGTGGCCGTTCTCCGACGCATGTCCTCACGAGCGGTCTGGATGACTATCCGCGCGCATCGACGCCGCACATTGGTGAGCTACACGTCGATTTGCTTTCGTGGATGGGCCTCTTTGCTTCGTCTATGGCGCAATTCGCCGAGACCTTGGGCAATGATGATGATGCACTCGAGTACAGGCAGCAGGCAGAGGATATTGCCGCCAACGTGATCGACTTGCACTGGAATGATGAAGAGCATCTGTTTTGCGATGCATCTGTGGGGCATGACGACGAGTCGTACTTTGAGTGCCACCCAGGCTATGTAAGCCTCTTTCCCTTCTTGACGCAGCTGCTCAAGCCGGAGAGTGAGCAGCTAAGTGCGACGCTGGACTTGCTGAGCGACCACGACGCGCTGTGGTCTCCCCATGGTCTTCGAAGTCTGAGCAAGGCCCATCCTCTCTTTGGTGAGGATGAGGATTACTGGCGTGGCGCGATTTGGCTGCCGATTAACTACATGGCTCTCCGTGCGCTGCATCACTACAGTCAGGGGTCCGGAAAGAATGCTGACCGGTGTGCGATACTTTACACTGATCTGCGTCTGAACATCATACACACCGTGCTAGATGAATACGAGCGGACTGGGTATACGTGGGAGCAGTATGATGAGGAAACAGGATACGGACGCCGAAACCATCCATTCACTGGCTGGACGTCGCTGGTCGTGCTCATCATGGCGGAGAAGTACCACACAACGTATCCAACCTTGTCATGAGTGACTGCAGATTACGCTGCATGATTCCCTGGTTCTCTTGCATACTCTGCTCGAGCTTTTGTAATAGTGTGTGTAGATCGGCATGCCGAGCATGTAGGGTAGCTTGTCGTGCTTCGACCTGCGACAACGACGTATGAAACTCTGAAGCAGCAGAGTGCAGTGGCGCGAGCGTCTGCAGACGCGCAAGCAGAGCGGGGGCCAGAGGCTCAAGTGGCTCGATTCGTGACTGGAGGGCGTATAGCTCCCTTAATTGGGCTAGCGCTTCATCATCGTCGTTCGCAAAATGCCTTCGCCGCTCATCGACATGTTCCAGCTCGGAGCACACGGCTTTAGCACGCGCGACAATGGTATCCAGATGTCGCGGTTGGGTCAGAAGCTGCATCTGTTGCTCTAGTCGATGAATCGTATCGGCCAATGGAACGTCCGACTGGAGTGCCTGGACACCCAAACGACTTTCAAGGGCCGTGAGTCGCTCGTCCCATGCTGACATATGTGACGCAGAGGGGACTGACTGTGCCGATACTGGCTCAGGCACTTGCTGGAGCGCATCTATCATCGCCTGTGTTAGGTCGCGTGGGTCAGCATGTCTCGCATCGTCACGCATTCGCTGGATGCGACGCTCGAGACTCTGCAGCTGTGTCAACATACTCGCCGTCGTGTTTGTACCGCTCTCGCGAACGGTCAAAATCTGCTCGAGTTCGCGCACTTCATGCTCTAGACGCATGAATCGAGCGAGCGTCGACTCTGTTCCACCCGCTGTGCCACGCAGCTCATACGACTCGGGCGTCAAGTAGGTCGACCGAAACTTCTCGGCCGCTTGTGTCGCATCCACACTGTGAGTATCGATAGCATCCGACGTCGTGGCCGCGCCTGCATTGGACTCTCTGTCATCGTCATCACTCATGGAGCGCGCTCCCTCCTTCTGTGGGTGCGTCTCGTACACATCGGGCGCCGTGTCGATATCCGGCAAGCCAATGTACTTGGACATGGAGGTGGGATGCATAATTACGAAGTATCATTGGACTCTCCACTATGTACGAGTCAACCAGAGTCTTACATGGCGGGCCAAGAAGACGCAACTAGAGGTATCGAAAAGGACGGCATGGTCCATGCTTGCGTAGGAGATGCGTTCCAGCCAACTTGCTGCAGGGCTGGGCGCATACCGAGTACTTTCGCCTCGTTCTTTTCGATCGTCGGAAGCATCATGGTGGGCGGCGGCAGAGGCGTTGCCGTCACGTTCTCCTTGACATTCGACGGCATCGACAACATGCGAGCTGCGCCTGCGCGGCATACTGCCTCATCATCCAAGTTAGCTTGATGCAGTGCACTTTCTGCAGTGTGACGATGCAGCATATCCATTGAGCGGAACTGACGTTGGCACAGTACGCAAATGCGACGCGATGTATCAGAAAAGTTGAGCATGCGGAGAACGGCATGCTGCGACATAGGCGGTGGCTTGGGCACTACCATGGCGGCCTGGGGCACAAAGTACGAGGTGCCGCGTGACATAATCGGCTCTGGCACGCCCGTCGCGACGGGAGGCGCATGCGAGACAAGAGAGCCATGGGCAGGGGGCGGTGTGTGTGCTTCTGACACAGACGAGCATGTCGAGGAAGGCGCACTCGTCGGCAACAGATCCTCAGGCTTCCACAAGTCCAAGCCAAGTGATTCGTCCTCGTACCGCCACGTTCGACCGCATCGGTCTTCAAACACGTGGGCGGCGTTCGTCGGGTCAAATGGATCGGCTTCTTCCATGACAATGGCGTCCGCATACGATGTCTTGACACTGTCACCAAGCAGAGACAGGTAGCCTTTTTGCCTGTCACGCAGAGTGACCAGCATAGCTTTAGCTGCGTCCGAGTCGCGCAGCACGACAAAAACGCGACCTGTGGACTCTTTCGTGGACCTGCTTCGAAGAAGCAGCACTTGCTCAATGGCCGAACTCGCCTGACAGAGGACGGCACCGATGCTCGACGCAGTTTCAGAGAGGCGCACATTCGTGAGCAGAAGCATATCGGTAGGAAAAGCAGATGCGTCGCGAAGACCGGCGTTCTCATTAGCCATGTCCATCTGCTGAGAAGTAGGCACAGCTCCGGCCATCAGCTTGGCGCGACGAGCTCGCGCTTTTTTGAGCTGGTCCTTGCTGTCAGGGGCATTGTGCTGTTCATAGTACGAGAGCCCGCCCTGCGGCCTCTCGCTATTGCTGAAATCAATTTTGATGCGCTTGCGGCGCAGTCCCGTTTGCTTCACTGGACCCAGCCAAGTGTCGGGGTTCGAGATGAACGGTGCGTGCAAATATACAAAGCGTTTAGCGTCTTCGAGGGTGCTGAACTTGACAAAACCAAAGCCCTTAGAGGTACCATTATTGCGATCACGGATCACCGTCACATCCTGTGGCGGTGGCGCGAGGCGCGCATCGACCATGTTGGCAAGAGCTGTCACGAGTGTGCGCATCATGTCTGCGTTCACATCAGCGTCGAGTCCGAGCAGGATGACATCGCGCGATGGTTGCGTTGTGACTGGAAGGCGCTCACTCCATCGCATCACATTGCGGTTGCTTCGCTCATCCATAGATGAACGCGACGATGGCGGCGTCGAGGAAGAAGTGTCTTGCATGGACAAGACGGGTGACGGCGACCGACTACGTTCATCCGAATCAGAGTGCCCCCACGCATAAAGCTCCGCCCTGGCCGACATGACGAGAAAAAATGTATGGGATGAAGTGTTGCTGTCTTCTGGGGGAAGGCACTTGGTCGCCTTCTTGTACTCGTTCCTCCATAGAAGTTGGTTCAAGTGGCATCTATCTACGCACACGCACAGCTGGATTTTTGCATGGGCCTCCACACAATGAACTTGCCAGAGACGTCACAACCTCCACAGCAACGTTTCGTGAGCCCCGCCGCCACATTGATTTGCGCGGGTTATGTCAGAGACACGCGCGCGGCGCGTGCCTGTGCCAACACTGGCGGATACACCGCGCACGAATGGTTTAAAGAAACTGAATTTGCCGACAGTGGGTGCGACTCAAGCTGCTGCGGATGCTGCGGCCGCTGCCATGAGCTCACCTCCGTCCCTATCGCGCAGCGATCGTAGCGTCTCCATCGCAGATTCGGAGACGGCTGATGCCGAGCGCACAAGATATTTTCGAAGATATTCTTCTCTCCCTTCTGTGCCAGCCATGCCCAAGCCCGTCCTGAAGTTTGTCGATGCCTCACGTGGTGTGCTTTTTGCACTCTCGCAGATGTACTCGGCTATTACGCAATACACCTCAGTATCGACGGATGAGCGCCTCGTGGCCCACTTTTCACGTATGCTCAGCATGTCAGTCAAGTCGATGAGCGTGCTTATAAATGCTCTGGACCGACTAGACGCCATATCTTGTGCAGGTATGCCTGAACCTGTGCTAGTGCGCCATGTCTTGCAAGCATGTCATGATGCATTGCGCACATTTAGGCGCGCAGTGACGATGCTGCATATCCAGCTACCTCAGCTGGGACAGACGGTGGATCCTCGCTTCTCACGGACTCTTTTGCTGCTTTTGTACGGCAGCGTGGCCGAATTGCGGAATAGTGCCATGTTGATGGCCCCGCATGTAAGAGACGTCGTACCTTTTCTTGAGAAGCATGTATCACACACCATGGCGGATGCAAGTACGTCAGTTTCGTCTCACCGCACCGCACGCCAGCCGAGCCAAGCCGACGTATCCTTCGAAGAAGCGGGGGAATTATCACAGCCAGCGTCCAGCACGCCCTTAAAAAAGTGTCCACAGCGCCTGGGTCTACTTACAAATTCAATGCGGTCCCCTGGCGTATCCCCTCGCGAGATACCCAAGCACGATGCTACGGCTCGCGGACCGCTCTCGCCCGGTACAGTATTCAGCGCGTCATCGCGAATGCGCGTGCTCTCGCACAATAACCCAGGAGGCGAAGATGGATTGTTTCAACTGCTGCTGCAGGTGACGGACAATGCCATGCAAATATGGAGCGAGCTGGGCGACTATGTCCAGGCTGGCATGGAGCAGGGTCATGAGGACGAACAGGATGCCACCCGCATAAAGCGCCTACGTGATGTTAATGAATCTTGCACAAGTATGATGGATATCACGAAGCGACTGCAATGGACGCGCGATCGCGCGAGCGACGCCAACCTACGCTCGTCCCAAGCTGACATGCACGATCTATGGGAACAATGTAATCAATTTGTGCGCGCCACCATCCACATTTCCACTCTCGTCCGGGCTGTTTCCGTGACATACCCTTTTCCCCGTGACCTCATGCGCGCCATGGGTGATCTGAACCAGGGCTGCGCCGCCCTTGCCGTCCATCTTCATCAGCTCTCGCCCCCCTGACCTCCACCTTTTCGCTCACGACCATGATCTCCACATAGCCGACTGGTAGCTATCACGTGATGATACCCTGTCTGTCCATGCGATCCGAGCCCACAGCGCGACGAGTTGCGTCCAGCCTGATCCTTCTACGACGCCCATGGCCGAAGAGGCACGCGAGCGCACGCCGGCCGATGAGCGAGTGGCCCCGCATAGTGATGAAGAAGGGGAGGATCTCATGAAGGAGTCTGGCAATATCGTTGGTATGGATAGCAGCGATGATGAAGACGATGATGACGACGAGGAAGAGCAACGTCGTGTGGCCGAGGGTTTCATCGTGGATGAAAACGAGGAGGTTGAAGAAGAAAGTGGAGAAAGTACACACAAGCGCAAACGGCGGCATCGCCATCGTGAGCTGGACGAGGAGCTAGACGAAGATGACCTGGCTCTGCTCTCGGAAAACACGCGACCTGAAGGCGCGCGTCATAAGCGTGTACGCCCAGCTGGCGAAGAGGAGCGCACCAACGAGCTTGCGCACATTTTCGACGATGAAGATGATGGAGCTCAGCAAGCAGACTACTTTGACGACGGTCTCGACGACTTTATCGAAGACGACGAAGAAGACGCTGAGATGAGCGGCCTCAATGAGGAAGAGCGTGAGGCGCGGCGACGTGAGAAACGGGAGGATCGCCGAAGGGCTCGTATGTCTGGGGCTCGTGTCGACCCACGCAAGGCGGGTATGGACCTCGAAGCCTGGGACGAAGTGCATGACATCTTTGGAAACGGAGAAGATTATGCATGGGCCCTAGAAGAAGACGACGAACATGCAGAAGAGGCTAAAGCTCGCATGGATTACAAGGATATTTTTGAACCTGCACAAATTCGTGAGCGTCTGCTGACAGAGGAGGACGATCGTATTCGGCAGGTGGATGTGCCAGAGCGCTTGCAACTACTGATTCCTGGTCAAGAGGGACTGGCTCTTCTAGAGCGCAAACTAACGGATGCAGAGCTTGATGATGCCGCGCATTGGGCTTCTACACGTATTTCTCCGCGATGTACCGCCGAGTTCTTGGAGGATTATGCCCCACATGCGCGGCTGCGTGCTGAATGGTTTGCGTGCGTGCGTCAGATGCTCGCCTATATGTTCAACGATATGCTCGAGGTGTCCTTTCTGACGCAACACCGCCTTGACGAGCTAGAGTTCACGCCCATGGACGCGGTGCAAAAGACGACAACTACCCTCCTTGTGCGACAAGAGCTCCTGACGCTGTATACGCTCGGCATCAAGTTCAAGTTGCTGCTGGCGAGAAAAGATTCTCTGCGTCAGACGTTTGCTGAATTGTCCGCCGCGGAATTCGCTGGTCCTGATGTCGACATGTCGGAAGTGCGCGCGACTGTGGAAGAACTGCTAGCCCAGGCAGGAACATTGGAAGAAGTTACGGACATTTCCGAATGGCTCGCGATGCGCTTTGGGGAGCGATTCCGCGAGGCGACGGTGTTGGCCAAGGGCCACGAAGGTCACACGCTCAAGCGACCTACGGTCTTGAGTGAGTACGAGCAACGTAAGAGCACGCCACTTGCCCAGCTCGCTCAGCGTCTTGGCCTTTCGTCATCTCAGCTAGCCGAGAATGTGGCGAGTGGCGTCCGGCAGCATGTGCCTGAAGATGAAAGCCGATTGCCCTTAGAAGTGGCAGACGAGTACGTTGGCCTGGCGCCCGGTGCAGGAAACGCCTCAACAGCCATGGCGTTGGCGCGCACGATTCTTGCACACGAGATTAGTAAGGAGCCTGCTCTGCGACGCGAAGTCCGCACGCTTTTCCGCCTATCAGCACTGCTAGACGTTGAGCCAAATGAGCGCGGCATGACACGTATTGATGAAGCGCACCCATACTACAACTTCAAGTTCCTGCGCGGCAAGCCCGTAAGTGCCGTGCTACAAAATGCCTCACAGTTCCTGCAAATGGTCCACGCCGAGGAAGAACGTCTCGTGCACGTGACGCTTCGTTTGCCCACCGACACGGCCAGCAAGTTGGAGCAGCGTCTGCAGGAGCAGTATGTGAGCGATGGCGTGAGCGCTCTCTCGCAGGCATGGAATGAGGAGCGTCGTGCCGTCATTGAAGAGGTTTGTGCATCGTTTTTGCTTCCCTTGGGTCGTGCATGGGCACGTGAATGGCTCGTGGAAGAGTGTCGCGAATCGCTGCTACGGCACTGTGAGCAGCGCCTGACACAGCGTGTGGAGGGTGGCCCTGTACAGTCGGCGGGCATGCTGAGTCGTCAAAGAGATCCCAACTGGGATGAGCACGTATCGCGCGTGCCGCGTGTGTTGGCTGTATCAGATGGCTCGGGCGATCCACGCACGAGTCAGATTGTGGCCGTGTCGCTCGATGAGGATGGCCATCTTATTGAGCGCGCGACCTTTGATTCACTTCGCGCGCCACATATACAGGATGAAGAAGCAGTCGATCCGCGTGCCGGGTTTGTTGAGCTTATCAAGCGCCGGCATCCTGATGTCGTCGTGGTGAATGGGTTTAGTGCGCGGTCGCAGGACCTCAAGATGACCGTGAAAAGCCTGGTTGATGCAGCCTACGATGAGCGCGTGCGTGAAGAAGGGCTCGAGGGCCTGGCAGCTCAGCATTTGCGTATGGATGTGGTCAGTGTGTATGATGATGTCGCGCGTCTGTACCAGCACAGCGCACGCGCCGCGGATGAGTTCCCAGAGTTGAGTGTGTTGGCTCGTTACTGTGTAGGTCTTGCACGGTATGCACAGTCCCCTGTCAACGAGTTTGCCGCACTTGGCGCGGATGTGACGGCCATTCAGTTTGACCCTGCCCAGCGCTTGCTGCCTGCCGATCGTCTTCGTGCGTGCCTAGAGCGGGCAATTGTGATGCTCGTAAACGATATCGGTCTGGACTTGCAGACGGCACTGACCAACACGTATGTCCAGCACATGCTGCCCTTTATTGCTGGTCTTGGCCCACGCAAAGCGCAAGCTCTTCTGAATGGTATCCGCACGCGTCTGGATGGTATCGTTGTGAACCGCGAGGTGCTCGTGCGGCGTGGTATTTTGACCTTTGTCGTATGGAATAATGCCGCTTCGTTCCTGCGCATTGATCAAGATGCCGCGGCTGATGCCGCTGATGAGGAGGCGCAGCCTGACGTGCTTGATGCAACACGTATCCACCCCGAAGACTATGATTTTCCGCGCCAAATGGCTCGAGATGCGCTTAACAAGCACGAAGAGGACTTGGAAGGTGAGCATCCCAGCGTTGCGTGCGCCGAAATTATGGAAGATGCACGACCCTCTGAAAAGCTCGCGGCTCTTGACTTGGATAACTATGCCGCCATGTTGTGGGAACGCCGTGGTCTGCGCAAGCGTCTGACGCTCTTGACCTGCAAGCAGGAATTGATCCGGCCGTATGACGACTGGCGGCCGCCGCAGCTGCTGCCGACGGCTGAAGAGCTATTTATGATGTTCACGGGTGAAACGCGCCGCTCGCTTGCCGAGGGCTATGTCGTGCCTGTGGTCGTGACGCGCATCGAAGAAGGTCGCGACATCGAAGGCCTTTTGCGGGTGCGTCTTGAGGCGGGTATGGACGGTGTTATTGCCGGTCGGGATATCATGCCGGGCTACAATTCACGCGACGTGCGTCTACGACGTCTCTTCCGCTCTGGTCAGGCCCTCAACGCTGTGGTGGTCCATCTTGATATCCAACGAATGCGGGCCGAGCTCAGTCTGCGTGCCGAGGCATTTGAGCACGTGAACCCCGCACAAGGCCGCACGCCCGTGGACGCCATGTACTTTGATCATGAGCGTGCGCAGTTGGCGATTGATGCGGCCGAAGAGCGCGCACGTCGTCGTCACCAAAACCGCATCGGGCGTCGTGTCATTGATCATCCCAACTTCCACAACTTTAATGCGATTCAAGCGCAAAACTTCCTGGCAACGCAGCCACGTGGCTCCGTGGTGGTTCGTCCCAGTTCTCGAGGTATGGACCACCTTGCTGTGACATGGAAAGTCGACGATGGCGTATACCAGCACATTGATGTGCTTGAGCTCGATAAGGAGAACGACTTTGCCTTGGGTCGAATCTTGCGTGTGGCAGATATGGGCTCCTACGCCGATTTGGACGATCTGATCGTGAATCATGTGCGCCCGATGGCCTCCATGGTAGAGATGATGATGAACCACGAAAAGTACAAAGGGGCTGACGAGCAAGCATTGCACACGTATCTTACCAATGTGTCACTCGCGAACCCGACTCGTTCTGTATATGCCTTTGGCCTGAACAAACAGCACCCAGGGTACTTTGACCTGGCATTCAAGGCAAACAGCCAGGCGCCGATCCAGACGTGGCCCGTGAAGGTACTGCCAGGAGCCTTCAAGTTGGGTCAGGCCACGCAGCTGGCCGATGTGGCGGCGTTGACCAATGCATTCAAGACGCAGTACATGGCCCAGACGAGCGGGGGCCGTGGAGATCGGACTTCAGCACCACATGGCGGTATGACGCCTGGCTATTACTATGGCGGCCGCACGCCGGGCCGCGGCGGTACGACGCCTGGTTACTATGGCGGAGCCACCCCCAGCTACGGTACCACGCCGGCATATGGACATCCGCCGCCACCACGTGGACTGCCTGGTGCGTCACGCTGGTGATGCTGTTCGTAGCGAGACATAGTATCACATCGCTCGCGTGCGCCGAGAAGGTCGGAGTGACATGTTGACAAATGATATCTGCTCCACATGATCGGCTGCATGAATCCAAGAAATGGAACCAATGAGCATGGGAGTATGACGTCCACGTTCCTGTTTTTGTTCGTACGTGGGGACCAACAGGCACCATGTCTCAAACACGTGTGAGCCGTACGCTGACCAAGTCGCCTTTTGCGGAAATGATGGGCCAATGATACACTGTGTATTTGACGAGCAGCCGTGCTCGTCTTCCAAACAATGTGCCTCGCGGTGCTATTTAACTAGGGTTGAGACCATCGCGTCTGGGCACGCCCTGAGCCTGACATGTTCGTCACCAAGGCCTTTGCTGCCCTGGCAGCCTTTGTCGCAGTGGCTGTGGCTGATGAGTACAGCCTCAAAGACATTAAACACATTGTGCTGTTCATGCAGGAGAACCGTGCCTTTGACCACTATTTCGGCACGATGGCAGGTGTGCGCGGCTTCAAGGACCCGAACGTGCACATCTCTAACAACACTGGCAAGAGTGTGTTCCACCAGCCCGTTGACGCAAAGAAGATCAAGGCATCTAGCCGTCCTACAGACGACACGTCGGAACTTATGCCTTGGCACTTGAACTGGCAGGGCGGTGACTGGAAGAACCGCACGCAGTGCATGCTGACCGGCTCGAACAGCTGGAAGGCGAATCACGCTGCCTGGAACAACGGTCAGATTGACCAGTGGGTGAACGCCAACACGCCTTACAGTATTGGCTACTACCGCCGCGAGGATGTGCCCGTTCACTTTGCCCTGGCTGAGTCGTTCGTTGTGGGTGACGCTTACTACGAATCGGCTATTGCCTCGACGCACCCGAACCGCGCTATTCATCTGACGGGCTCGCTGAACGCCAACGGCAGTGCCGTGGGAGGCAATCCACAGGAGCTGGGTGGTCCTGTCGTCGACAACACGGCCACACCTGGCTGCTTGTACAGCTCTGACGGCGTGCCATACTCTTGTCGCCCACTCAAGTGGAAGACGCTGCCTGAGTACCTGCTCGAGGCTGGCATTTCGTTCATGGCTTACCAGGACTTTGATAACTTTGGTGAGGACACGCTTGTGTCGTTCACGCAGTACCAAGACGCTGCTCAGCGCAAGCAGAAGCTGGCTAAGATCGGTGTCTCATTCCCTGGTCTCGAGAAGTTCTACAAGGACGCTGAGGAGGGCAACCTTCCAGAGGTATCGATTATCTTTGTGCCTGAGTACCTCTCAGAGCACCCGCCGTACACGCCTGACGATGGCGCATGGCTTCACCGCAAGGTGACCGAATCGCTTATGCACGGTAAGCACTGGAACAACACCGCCCTAATTGTGTCGTACGACGAGACGGGTGGTTGGGCCGACCACGTGCTGGGTCCTATCGCCTCAAGGGACACGCCTGGTGAATGGATGAAGGATCCATTCACGCCTTCGAATGGTCTGCAGCCTATCGGCCCTGGTTTCCGTGTGCCCTTCTACATTGCTTCGCCTTTCACGCGTAAGGGTGGTGTGTTTACCGAGCATGCCGCTCACGAGAGTCAGACGCTCTTTATCGAGGAGTGGGCCAAGGCCAACGGCAAGCCGTTCCACGTGAAGGAGATGAACCACTGGCGCCGTCAGCAGCTCAGCAACCTCGTGAACGCCTTCGACTTCTCCAAGATTGACACAAGCATCCCCAACATTCCTTCGGTGCGTACGCCCTCGAAGGATCCGATTCGTGACCAGTACAACGGTGCCTTTGTGTGTCAGCTCAAGTACCGCAACACCATTCAGCCTCACATCCCCTACGGTAAGCAGAAAGAGGAGGATGCCCTGAAGGTGGAACGCGGCTACAAGCCTGTCCGTGGTAATCTGAGCGAGGGTCGTTACCTCCGCTTTGAAGCGGACCATGGCCACGTGCTCTCATGGAAGGATGAGAACAAGCTCACCACGAAGAAGAGCGACTGCAAGTACGATGAAGACTCTCTGTTCGTGCTGTCGTGGCTGGGATCGGACCCCAAGGACAACCGCTTCAATGTGGCCAACATGAAGCGTGACAAGTACTTTACGAGCGACCTCAAGCTTACCTCTGATCGCCGCTCGGCCGCCAAGTTTGCTTTGGTCGACCAGGGTAACGGCAAGGGTCATTCGATTGTCGAGGAGCAGTCGAAGAAGCATGTTTCGGTCGACAAAAACGGCGAGATTTCGCTCAAGGATGATGATGCTACGATGTTCAAGACGTTTAGTGTGACGCTGTAATGGTATAGTGGCTAATTTGGTTGGAATGCGTTTATACAGTTTACAAGTCTAGGAAGGGGAGGGCGAAGTGGATTGAGAGGCGGTCGTGATGGGTGAAGCGGTTTCGTGTTTCATCGTGGAAGGCCACGACACACGCACGGGCGGGGTATGGCTAGTCTCGCGGCTTGTGCTGACTTTGCCACTTCCCCAGCGAAGGTTGCGTCGTAATGGTTGGCGTACAGGAACGCCGGGAGGGACCACTGTGGGATGGCAGTTGGCAGGAAGGGACACCGGCATCCCCGGTGAGTGCTGGCGCAACGGTAATGCCTCCAGCGTAGGCTCCCGTTTCACAGTCGGACGAATCAGCGACGCTTCGGGCTTTACTTCAGGTTTGCGAGCTTTCGCGGCTTCGTCAGCCGTCTTTCGTGTCAGTGGTGGTGTGACAGAGGCCTGTTGCGCTAGTCGAGCTTGCTGCCTTGTGCGACCCTCAACACCACCTGACCAGAAAAGAGCCAGATTCGATACGGAGGTCCGTTCTGGGCCACGAGTAGCAATCACGGGCTTGACAGGAGATTCGGGACGACTGAATTTGTCCTGCATATCTGATGCTTCACGGAACGGTGGACGGCACCCCCGTTTTGATACACAGCTCACTTCGGCGTCAGATGTATTGTTTTGCATCATTTTATCGTCCGAAGAATCCTTACCACAAGTGACAGATGTTTTTTGCTTTTTCGACGTGGTATTCTGTCGAGTCACGTCACTGTGTTTATCCATGGATAAATTCGTGCGCCGTCGACGTCTTTCGCCTTCTGGTGCACCCCAGTAGGACGCTAGCACATCGGTGCTCGCACCCTGGCCAAGAATCCGGGGAGCCATGTGCAGCTC
>ERZ500990.262-NODE-262-length-19006-cov-4.184159_pt1 | contig 19006 bp, 18 predicted proteins | sample MGYA00248876_ERZ500990 | MGnify/ENA primary metagenome ERZ500990 (study PRJEB25958, sample SAMN03398517) | human skin metagenome | study: EMG produced TPA metagenomics assembly of the Human Skin Microbiome Metagenome (human skin metagenome) data set.
GGTAGGTTCCAACAGGAGCAGGACCATCGTACTCGATAGAAAACGGCATAATATGTGCCTGGACTCTGGGCACAGCCTGCGCGCTAGAACTTGACGCGTTAAGTCGCACGGACGGTGGCAGAAATGCATTCAAACTCATGCTTCTCGACGCACACCATGCAATGCGAACTATTTCAATTTAGTGGAAGTCGAGAAGCCACAGACGTGTCGTTGAGCGGTCAGTCAACAGATCTCAGGATCGCTGTGGTGGAGGAGATTTGGGAATCGATTTGTTTCGAGTTGATGCGCATATTCTTAAACTATGTCAGAACATTAGCCGAGCCTGCAGTGCGAACAAAGCAGGTCATTATGTTTATTGCTTTTACTCACTAGTGTCTAGGAATTTCTTTGCATTAGTGCGAAGCCATTTCCAAGTCCAGTGAATACACATATGATCCTGTTAGCAGTGCGTCGAAGCCCTGCAGCATCATGACGAAAGTAGATCTCAGTGGCGACTTCGACTTGCGTATCACTAAATAGGCATAGGTTACCTTTCATGTACTTACACAGGCACTAAATCAAGATGGAAAGATGCGTTTGCTCAGCCATTCCTTACTCGAGGACGAGAAGAATCATAGTTTGTATGAAAGTGGCCTGTGTACGTTTGGCTACAAGTCTTGCAAGCGGTCGTCGAGCGGCTCTGCCGATGCTTCTGTAGGTTGGGACGCTTCAGCCAATGTTGTAGAAGACTCTTCGTTGACCTTGTGTTCTTCCGCTTGCTTCGCTGCATTTTGATTTGAGACAGGGTATATGGTACGCTTGCGAGAATGGAGAAATGAGTCTAGGACCTTCTCAAGGTCCGTCGACAATTGTCCGTCACTGTTCAAAAGAGACACGTGAACTTCTTTTGCATCACCCTCTTTCGCTGCCATCTTGTCCACGAACTGCAAAGTCTTATCGACAACTTGTTTATCGCCATTGTGCTTCACACCGTGGTGCTCATCGACCTTGTTCAGATACTCTTCCCGTTCCTTTTCATCGTCTGGCGTCACCAATCGGCACTGAATTTCATGTGGCTTTTGAACTTTAGGCGGCTGAAACATATTATCTTGGCATAATGCCTCGGTTTGGACGACAAGCACACTGACATGTTAGTCGATCGAAAGACGTACTAATTGCATGTGAGTACCTCAGCCAGATTAGTGATTCTTGTGGTAGGGCCGCAGTAATACTGAGACTGTTAGCGCTGCTTTTTACGTACTTTAACGGTTGTCATTCGAGGAAGGCCATTCAAGTCGCAAATTGTGCCGTTTTGCCACACCTGTTGTATATAGAGAGCATCATCGGTCCTGGGTGCCATGATTTCTTCCTCGAGATCAGCAGAGGGAACATCATAGTAGGGCGCAATCTGCGAGGTGACCCTGACATCACTATTCCACAGGCCTAGCAGGTAATATCCCTCTGGTAGTTGCTCTCTCCCTTCGACTTTGGCCACCACATTGTTATCATTCCAATCGTTACGTGGGAACTGGAGGATATACTTCTGGTATCGAAGAACATGCGAGAAATATCCGAATTCAATATTCAATGGCCTGTCGGTAAGGTTCTTAAGAAGCTCGAGTCCGCGTGTCAATATTCTGTCTGTCTCACTGCTCGATAGCATGCGCCTGTCGTCAGGGGCCTCGCTAACAAGCGTGTTATCGAAGAGAGGTACACGACATAAATATGTCTCTGCTTCAGTAATCCGATATACATTAAACTTGGCCTCGCCGTCCCAGTCAGCGTAGTCAGGCGATGTCAAAGCCGGTGTTCCTGGGAGTTCGCCAAGCCACTGCAAAGCTTCTGTCCTGGGAACTGTTCTGTTCTGAAAGCGAATCACATATTTGTCTTGTAGCAAAATATTTGAAATTTCTTTCTTTGATTGCCCCCAGCATAGAGTGACACAGGCCAACAGCGGCAACAAGGCGGCAACCTTCATCTTGTTAATGAGCATGGAGCAGAACGCAAGCGAGGCTTGAACAAGATCGAGGTGGAGGTTCGTTGATTGCATTGTCCGTACAAGTTTGAGCGCATGTGTGGTACGTGCAGTATGTGCGACTACATAGTGAGTGGGCTTGGAGAAAAGGGTAGTAGGGAGCTTAGCGGTTTTCAGTCCCTCCAAAGCCCGCGCTTGTGTGAGCAGATGAAGAAGAGGCTATGCTATCGCTTTGAAGCTGCGTCGCTGCATCCCCATAATATACGCCGTGATGTGGCATGGTGCCATAGGCCGGGAACGGCCGGTATGCCTCATCGTACATGGGCTGAGGACCTGTTCTTCGGGAGCGGAAAAGATAGCCAGCGACGGCACCAAGCCCTAAAGCAGACAAAGTCCGAGTAACGGGAGACGAGAATGTCGAACCAGGATGCTTCTGGTATGGCGGAGGAGCATCATTAGGCCCTGCGTCTGGAGCCCCTCCTGGAGGGCCATTCTCTGAGCCAAGGCATGCATGAAGAAAAGACAGAAGAATAAAGATAGCGAGACCCCAAAACAGGACACTAAAAAGAATCGACTCCCACCGGCCGCTCATCCGTTTACTCGTCGGTAAGAGTTCGTACCGCAAAGCGCATGAGCCACGCAGTACATATTGGTCTTCTGCATAGTCCCATCCTTCGCACGATACTTGCACAGCACCCAGCTGTGCCCAAGGTGGAAGCTGCGACTCACATCGCCACTGTTGATCACCACGACTCTCGCATTGGATCACTGCTGGCTGGTACCTCCGGCATAAACGGCCCTCGCATGTAAGTTGTTGGACGGGTTCGAGACGCCGTGCTGTTGTTGTGCGTCCGCGGTAAAAAGTCAGCGTTTTTAGGTCGGAAAATAACACTTTGTCTTTATTTTTATGCTTCGACGCGTCTGCATATGCACAGAAACAAGCTGCCAAGCACGCAAAAACTACAAAAAACGTTTGCCACCTGTATGCAGTCATGGAGGTCTAGATAGAGATGCGCAGTGCTGTGATTCTCAATGCCCTCCATCAGAATCAGTTTCTCTAACCAAGTGCCAGATTCTGGCACAATAGGTCTGACAAAGTGCGCCTCGATTCGATTCCGCCATGTGGAGGTGCAGGAGTGGCCGGCTGGGATTGTGCGAGTCTTTCGTTCCCCCACGCGAGAACTTCCATTCCCCACACGTTGATTTCTAGCAAGAAGCAGCGATGGGTGACGACAGCCGGCTCTGGCTAGCGGCCCATGGTAAAAGCGAGAAAATTAGCGGCCCATCTGGAGAAGCTCTGGAGAGTTCACATGCGCAAGAAGGTGTAAGCTCTACGAACTGGCGTGTGCCGGACTTTCGATCGCAAACGGCTCGTGAGAGCAACACGGAATTTGATGCATTTCAGCATGAGCGTTCAGCCCTGCATGGGCCCAATGCAATTCTCAGCAACATAAGCATTGAACAGACAAATTCGAATCCAGCTCTGATGGAGCGCGCATGGCAACAGAATCCGCATTACATGTCTGTAAAAGTGCAGCAGGATGGCCACCGATTTATTGATGCAATTGAGTCGGAGCTACATGCACCTGAAGCGGGTGCGCCGTCCCATGAATTTGACTCGATGCGGCCCCTCGTTCATCTAGAAGAGACCTGGCGTCCGCCATCGCCCTCGCAGGGACTTTCAATGAGCCGCGAGCAGTACGCGATGCACGAAAACCTCGCCAAATTGCAAACGGGGACCGGAAACGACATTCAACCATTCCGACAAGCCGAGAGTATTCAGCCACCAGAGGATGATGCTGCCCTGGAAGAAGGTGTGTATGCTCGTACGCCTGAAGCGGCGCTAGAAAGCATATGGAATCCACAAAAGGCGCGTATGTCGCGAGTCGCTCATTTTCGCGAAACAACTGCTGGATCCATTCCTTCTTCGTCTTATACCAAAGTTCGTGGACAGGCGATTGTCGACCGTCTGCGCGGCTGGCTTGTGCGCGAAGGATATGCAGATGAAGTGTACGGACTTCCGCCCTTGACTGCGAAAATGTTTGGCGAAGCGACGATGGATGCTCCGGATGCTAAAACAGAAGAACGTCGAGCTACAGCTATCCGACGTCTCGATGCACTGTACCGGCACTTATCTATATCGCAAATGGAAAAAGGAGATCGCCGAATCAATCGTGAGCGCTGTGGTGCATCGGAAATGGAAGCATGGCTCCAGAAAAACCATTAACTTGAGACAAGACGCGCCGCTATGTGTAATGCACCTACGTTTTTCATCCAAACGTGGTTCATTGGGAATGAGAAAAGCAGCTCACTATACCTTGACAGTAGTTTGAACTTTTCAAGTTATCGACGAGCACTACTGCCACAATGCAACCCTCGTAATCGATTGTGAATCATGGAATTGAATGTGTGTGTAATCACCCGCAGTCTATCTAACTGACACTGCATTTCAGAGTAGTTGGTGTCCTGATCGCTTCGATGAAGCCGTAGTATAACATGGCTCGATCAATCAGTGTACTGTAGCCACAACTTAGAATCATACGCGCAGGCAGATCAATCACGACCCAATTCTTCATGCAAGTAACATTCTCTGAAAATTGCACTATCAAATCCCTAATATGAAACATAGACGTACAAAAGTATGTTACTTACACAATATTATGGAAGTGCGCCAAGGCGAATGATAAAAGCATACGCACAAGTATTACAAGAATGGTGAGTGTCATTACAGCGTGAGAAAGGTGTGTTTGATTTTGCTTGAATATACTTCATGGTGTGATCGAGAAGAGTTGTAGCTTAGAGAGAGATGTACACAGTGGTGAAGGCCATCAAGGCACTCACCATAAGAGACAACAAGAGGTTCGACATATGAACACTGGAAGCAGCATCGCGACTATTGCTGGAAGCATCGCCATCTTTCGACGCCTTACTTCCGGAATTAGGCTGAGAGTTTTGGTTGCTGTTATTATCGTTCTTGCCATCGTCGTTCTTGTTACTCGAGCTGTCGCTCTTATTGTCGTTCTTGCTATCACCGTTGTTGTTGTTGTTGTTGTTGTTGCCGCTACTGGCACCGTCTTTGTTATTACTGTTTCCGCCTCCATTGCGATTATTGTTACCATTGGAGTTTTTGTACGAGTCCAAAACGATTTCAGACCCGATCTCCGCAAGACCATACACGAGAGACATGAAATGCGACGATACAACAAACGGTACAACAGATGCATCGATGACGCGCAAGTTTGACGTGCCGTACACCATCAGGTTCTTATCCACGACACCGCCTTTGTCCTTTGGAAGCATCACCGCTGTTCCACTGATGTGGAACTCCGTCTGAACACGGCCCCGAATAAAGTTTTCCCAGTCGGAATCGCTCGACACATCTTTACCAGGATTTGTCTCCTTCTCCAGATACGAGTTTAATGGTGCTGCTTCGCCAATGCTACGAGCGACCTTGAAACCTTCGCGCAGCATGAACATGTCTGACTCTTGCTCGAGGTAGCGAGGGTCAATGTTTGGAGGCTCAAAAGGATCCTTCGAGTTGATCATGACAGTGCCGCGTGAAAACGCGTGTTGCAGTGCAGCTTGGACTTGGATCTTGCCAAATGCCGTGGAGAAAAGGATTTCCATTGTCGCAATTTGATTCTGAATCGTGTCCAGCACAGTCTGGTAAGTGAGATCGTAGCCCTTCTTTACAGAGTCGGGAGCTGGCAATGCATTTACGGCCTTCGACTTGTTACCCTTCACCTGATCAAGGTACGTGCCCCATTGATCCTTCATGACTTGTGAACCATTCAGGTACGCCACTGCACTGTTTGTGTACGAGTTGACTTCCTTAGATTGCTTCAAGTCCTGAGGAGGCAGCTTCGTAGTGTCTTTGGGTTGCCACTCAACACCACCAGACACGTGATCCTGCAAATTATAACCGACACCCGGCAAATTAAGTACAGCATCAATACCCTTGGACTTCAGGAAACCTTTTTCACCGATACCTGAGAGTTGAAGGATTTGCGGCGTATTGATGGCACCGCCACTAATGATGGCCTCACGCCCGACTTTTACGGTGTACTCGTCAGAGTCTGGACTCGATTTGAACTTCACTTCCGTTGCCTTCAGCTGTTTACCACTCTTATCAAAGTTGATCTTTGTAACCAAATGCTGCGTAAGAACGTGAAGATTTGAGCGATACACGATTGGGTCGTAGTAGCCAGTGCGCGAGAAGCTGCGAGTCCAATTTGTTGGGTTGATGTTCGACGTCGCAACATACGTGCCGAGATTCGTACCAGCATATGGGTCATTTGCGAACGGCGCGGCAACATCGACACTAGCATTGATGAATGCACCAGTACATTCAAATGGTACAGCGGGCCAGCTTGCATGGATAGGGCCATCTTTGCCGTGGGAATTCGGGTCAGCCACAATTCGATCGACATCTGCCACAGAACTCTTTGGCTCTGTGAACGTCTCAGATTTTTTCATGGCCCTGTACATGTTGTTCCAGCCCCAAAGTTCCTTGTCATCCACAATTTTGCCCCAGGCATCCTGCTCGCCCACACTGTGGCGAACGTAGTACAGACCATTGATAGCACTGCTACCACCCAGAACTTTTCCACGAGGACAGGACGTCACGCGATCGTTAAGCTGAGGCTGCTTAACAGTGTTGTACTTCCAGTTCATGTACGTCTTGCCAGGTGAATTGTACAGGTTGGCTGCGGGTATATTAATCTTTTCCGACTCGTTTTTGGCAGTGCCCGAGGTTCCGGCTTCAATGACTGCGACAGAGACATCAGGGTTCTCAGACAAGCGAGAGGCGACAACCAGACCAGCTTGGCCACCACCAATCACAACATAATCGAATGTCTTTCCATTGAGTTCAGAAGGGTCGGTTGAGGCTGCATTTCTCTTGCGTAATTCGCGATGAAGCTCCAAATGCGGTTGACGCTCACTCGCCTCTACCAAGGCAACGACCAATGCCAGGCATGCAGCGAGGAGGAGCACTAAGGGCTTCTCGCACAGCATGGCAAGTATAGATAATTCGCACTAGTAGTAGGGGGTAGTAGTAGTGTGATGGGAGAATGTACGAGAGTGATTCAATCAGGACCACTTATTCTACCGACTCAGAGCGATGAGAGTATGAATTGTGGCGAGACTGCACGTGTTTTATGCAACATAGACACGGATGGCAGGCATTCCGTCGTCGCAGGCATAAGGAACCGACCAATCCACCAACGGGAAAGCGACTCTATTCAAACTCTCACCCAGCTATTCAGCGCATGAATATCATTGGCAAATATTTTGTTTTATTCTACACTTCGGTGTTGCGTCGACTTCTTGGCTCAGCCTGTGATCCCCAGACTCTGCATGCAATGTCACGGCGTTCCCTCCGCTAAGGCACGTGGTGGCTGAATAGTAATTTACAATGATACCAATGACATGAGACGCTGTGCGTGCAGGACATTCCATGCATATACTATATTTGCTCCCCCAATTATCTAGCAAGCCACTTGTGTGTTGCTGTGTGAGGGGAAAGCAGGCCAATGAGTTTACGTGTTAGGTACATGTATATCCGATTCATGGTAACTCATTCAAATGATCATCCAGCTCCTTACGATCCAACTCGATAGGTATCTCACATTTTTTACGCCGGTTGTTAGTGTCGACGCGTGACATATGAGTCCCATTTCCTCATAATCAGTGTGAACGGAGGTCTCTCTCTTGGTACAAGGCAAGCACGGCTGCATATAGCGTTTGCGGGCAAGGCGCGCGAAAGCCGTCCTTGACGATTCTTTAGCCCTTCGTCTTTCTGGGGTAATGTACGGCATCGGATGTATGTAATGGCTTTTGTAAAGTTAGTTTCACGAATCAAACAACCAATTAGCCTTACACACACGCGACGTTAGGTCGTACATCACGTATAACGCCAGCATGTACTGAAACTAGCATGATTTATACGCTTGTGTCGGAAGCGAAGCCATTGCAAAAACGGGGCAACACATTGGATATCCTGGCGAGGTTTTTTTATCGATCAAGAAACATAGAGAACGATAGTCCAGAACAAAAGAACCAAGCGAAAATCGAGTAACGTAGGACGCAAAAGTCCTGACACGATGCTCCCTAGACTGGCGGAAGCATTGCATCGTCGGTAAGGTGCTACAAAATTGGATGTGGTCGAGCTAGCGTGACACAAAGAAGTGGACTACGGTAGATCAAAAAGGGGCCAGACGGAAGCATATTTGTTGTCATACAGAGGGTTGCGGTTTCTCCAGGCGGGTCCATGGTCATCGACGAAGATGAAGTCTGAATAAAGCGCGAAGGCAGGAAGAGGCGGGCAAAACAGAGTGTCCAGGTTTATTCAAGCGCTTTTTTGGCCATAGTGAGAGCTCCTTCTTTGGTTTGATTTCCACCAATGAAGCCGGACTGATGAACGAACACACAGGACGGAATGCCACTCAGTCCGCTGAGCTGCTCGTCGCGAATACCTCGCCAAGCCTCAGGCAGAGCCTTACGGCTCTCAAAGCTCTCGAGATTGACAGGCACTGCTTGCACGCGCCATTTGTTGGACTCATCAGGGTAGACGATGTAGAGTGGTTTCTCATCGTCGGGAATGTTCATGCTTTCCTCAAGATCAAAGATGTGACTCTTCCATGCTACAGCACGCTGGAACAGAACAATCCGACCCTTTTCATCGGCACCATCAAACGATTTGCGTGCATGAAGAGCGTCGACAACGAGCTGACGGGCAGGGAACCACCCATCGACAGCATCGTTCACACGGTCAAAGAACTCTGAACCTGCCATGCTCGAGGCGCGACGGAAGCGGGCCAAGAGATCGGCATCATCCCATGTCTCGTTCCAGCGAGGATTCATGTAGCTTACTCGAGAGGAAAGGTCTGTGCGCGATCGGTACGCAGGCGGTTCACTGACTCCAGGGTACAGAGGTATTCCATTGTCGTGGCCATCGATAGCCTCGACAAAGTCATCATACATTTTTTTGTATAAAACTGGGATGCGCTCGTCATCAGCTGAGCAGTTCAAGTGCGCTACGAGGATATCGCGGCCAAAGTGCTTCCAGACAAGTCCGGCACTGCTCAACTTCGTCTTGTGCTCGGCATCAAACGTCTCCGAAAATCCACGCTGATGGTGGTCGTACCTGTGCTTTTCAGGCATGTATTCGGCACCTACATCGACCACAATGGTGCCTTTAGCGATTTCGGCTGGATCACGCGTTCGTATGAGCTCGGCATCATGCAATACAGGCAGCTTCGAGAGCAGATGCACAGCAAGTGCCTCGTCTGCATGGAATGTGCCGGAATGTGTCACAATAATAGGCCGGTGGCTCGACTCGAGCTTTATGCGTTTGGCGTCACTCATGAACCGTGTGCAACGACGAAGGAACGAGGCCGATGTCACGATGGCTGAAGAGGCAATGAGTATCGAAAGAGGTGCGTTTCGTGACGAACCCAGCTGGTTCTGCCAGCTTCGAGACGCACCTCCACGAAAAGTGGGAGAGTGTGTGCATGCACGTATGTTTGCATGTGTGTGTGGAGAAACGAGAGATCCGCCTAGCATATAGGTCAGGAATTTACCGCGACAATGCGAGATTTTCCTGGTCTTTGAATTTCTTGCATTCTCTCATTCACACGACATCCACCATGAGTGACGAAACACATTTTCGCCCTATTGGTGAGCAAGTCCTCGAAAATGAAGAAAACAAACCGATGCATGAGATCGAATCACTGTGCATGGAGTGTGGGAAGCAGGGCATCACGCGCCTGTTGCCCACATACATCCCATTCTTTCGCGAGGTGATTGTGATGAGCTTTTCATGCCCCCATTGTGGAAATCGTAACAGCGAAGTCCAAAGTGCTGGAGAGATCCAACCGAAAGGATGCACGTACACGATCCACATCACGAACAAAAAAGACATGAATAGGCAGATTATCAAGTCGGAGTTCTGTACGCTGAGCGTCCCCGAACTGCAGCTGCAAATTCCAGCACGGCGTGGCCAAATCACAACGGTTGAGGGCATTCTGCAGGATACATTGCGTGATCTTGGGATGGATCAGCCCGTGCGGAAGCACTTGCAGCCTGATGTGTACGAGAAAATTGAGGATCTCTGTCGAAGGCTGCGCGAGATGTTGGGCGAGCGCGCATCGGACGAGACGGACGTGTCCGCAACCGCCACCGAAGATGCGCAGCCACTCAGGCCATTCAAGGTCGTGCTCGATGATCCGTCCGGCAACAGCTTCGTCGAGTACACGGGCCCTATCGAGAGCAGCGGCGGAGCTGACGTGAAATGGAGTAAGCGAGACTATGCACGCACCAAGGAGCAAAACATTGCGCTTGGGATCATGGGCGACCCACAAACTCAAAGTCAGGAGGCAGCAGCAGGATCACAGGGTGCAGGGAATGGCGGAACGAACGGTGCTGGTGGCGGCTTCGACAAAGAGACAGGTGAAACAGAGTTTGACAACGAGCAAATCTACACGTTCCCGGGCACTTGCTCAAGCTGCAATGCGCCTGTGAACACGAACATGAAGAAAGTGAACATCCCTTACTTCAAGGATATTCTTATCATGTCGACAGCGTGTGATCACTGTGGCTACCGCGACAATGAAGTGAAATCTGGCTCGGCGATCAGCGACCATGGGCGCAAGCTTACGCTGCGTGTCAATGACAGTGAGGATTTGTCTCGCGATATCCTGAAGGCCGAGAGCGCGGGCCTGTCTATCCCTGAAATTGATCTGTACCTCGCCCCTGGCACTCTTGGCGGCCGCTTCACAACGCTGGAAGGTCTTCTCCAGAACGTGTACGATGAACTGTATGAAAAGGTGCTTTTGCGCGGCGACTCGGCTGCCCAGAAGGATGTGAATGCATTTGAAGGCTTTCTTGGCAAGTTGAAACGGGCCATAAGTGCTGAGGCGTGCCCGTACACGGTGATTCTGGACGACCCACTCGCCGACAGTTACATTCAGAACCTGTATGCGCCAGATCCCGATGAGCAGTTGCATGTCGAAAACTATACGCGTTCTTTTGAGCAGAATGAAGTGCTGGGTCTGAATGACATGAATGTGGATCATTACACGAAGGATGCATCCGGGGAGGCGGATACGACCGAGAAACAGATGGCATCGTCCAAGAATGCTGCCACACCGTCGGCCACAGACGCGACGCCAGCTCCCCCTGCGTAGAGGGAGCTTCCCAGCTTTTTTTTTTTTTTTTTCCTCACACAGATACTCCCTCTGCCCCATAGCGAGACGTGCACGACGTATTTCTCATTTTTGTCATAATTTCTGTGTCTCTCTATTGTATCATGTATACATAGACGGCCGAAGCGTGAATGAGAGCTTCTCCCTCTGTCCAACAGAGTTGGGATGACACATCTCTTTTTTACTCCACAACATGGTGTCGTCGTTGTCAGATCGTGAGGCAGAAGACTACCTTGTACTGATACTCAGTGATTCCAATCTGCCGACAGGCGGGTTCATTGCCTCGGCCGGCCTCGAATCGTATTACTCGCATGGTTTCTTGACACATGGTCAGGAGCAACTCGTGTCATCGACGCTATCGTTCGTCGAGCACACGCTAGCCAACTATGCCACCAGTGTGCTGCCGTACATGTGCGCAGCTTATGCTTTGGCCGACAAGTACGTGCAAGGTGATGAGCGTGCATTAGATGCTATTGGTAGGCTTGATTGGCATCACCACACGCTCCTGCTGAATCATGTGTCGCGCCGAGCCTCTCTGATCCAAGGCATGGCGCTCTTGACACTCTACATGCGGTCCTTTGCGCCATACCCAGGCGCGAAAGACAACGAGCATGCGCAACCAGAGCCGAAATCACATGCTTTTCGTGCACGCACGTTGGTCGAACAGCTTCGCCAGCGCATACGGCGTGGCGGAGCAAAGCTCTCATCGGGTGCCATGTCTCTTTCAGCCACCGAGCTAGCGGGACATCTTGCCATCTGTACGGGGGTGTTTTCTTGCTGTGTTGGTCTCTCCGTGGAGCGCATGATTCATGTTAACCTGTTTCTACAAGCGCGCAATCTCATGTCCTGCTCCATCCGGCTCAACACCTTGGGGCCGTACCTGGCACACCAGCTTCTGGCAACGAAACTGCGACACGTTGTGTCTCGAAGCGAAGCTCTTTTGTCTCGGCACGCGAGTGAAAAGCTCGTCTCATACGCATACCGGGACACTAGTCAAAGTGAGGACGCATGGCTTGATGACGAACTCGACGATACTGATATGGATGTGGCGTGCACGACGTGGCCTTTGGGAGATATTGTCCAAGCGCGGCATGACCAGTTACACTCACGGCTATTCAATAGCTAGTCTACGAGGAATCACCAAGGAACGAAGTTTCTGCACCAACCCATCGATGCGACGCATGATCAACACGACGCAAACGACAAGTGCACAGATACAGCCTGCCGTCGTGAATTGGAAGACGGAGCGATAGCACTCTTCACCCTTGAGGCAGCGGTGCACATGATGACGACCTTCAGGGACATTGGAATCGTATATTCTGATGGTGTTGAACATTCGCAAAAAAAAAAAAAAAAGAAAAACATAAATCATAAGAATAAAGAAACACTCGTGTTAGTTGCCTGACGATGAAGGCGCGCGGATCTCTCTCCCTCTCATTCGCGCACAAGCAAGCGTTACATACCTTCCAAACATGATATTGTACACATTCCCAAAAATCACAGGCGCAAAACTCATCCAGCCCCAATTCTCACTGAATGAGCTGACGCCGAACCATTCAAACACAAGCACGGGCCCCAAACCAAACAGGAAGCCGTACATGAGACCGGTCATGGCCGACACAAACAACAGACGGTGCACAGTAGTTATCACACCGGGCCAAGCAGCCAGGCTTTGCGACGCAATAGCCAATAGCACGATTGGTATCAGCAGCAGCGTTCGATACGATGCACGCTGCGTCACATAGACTAGATAGTCTGACACGAGCCCAATCAAAATCCGACCCAGCGCATTGCCGACGCTGATGCAAGACACTTGAAAGGCCTGGACACGCTGCACGGCCTGTTTCTTGCCGGCCTTTTTCACGAATTCAGCACCCACACCAGTGAGCGACTCAAGCCACGTCGCAGTGGTCTTCCCCACTACCAGCCTGTTCTCAAGCTCGGCATGGTCCCAAAGTGCGCGAGTTATGGTACCGACATTGTTGATGAGTAGAAGGCCTGAGCCACTGAGAAAGCCTAGAATCGTAAAAAGAAGGAGAAAGTCCACATTGCGCACAAGTTGCAGCCCTGTAATGTCACTTGTGCCGGGATCTCGCTCGTCTATGACTTGGTCGTCATCCGCGTGCCCATACTCGGACTCGTGGACATCGCGGATCCATGCGATAACACGCGCACTCGTCTCCGAAGACGAGCGCATGCGGCGTAGAGGCTTGCGACCCGGCATTGCATCTCTTTCTGGGTCTTCCCGATCTGGCACACGCTCATATTGTGACGACGACGCAGTCTGTTGCGCCTGCTCACCCTCACTGGGCGGCACAATCTTGATCAGCATCATGCCGACAATAAAGCAGGAGAAACTGCCGAGTGCAAGCATGTCTAAGTAGCCTGTAACATTGCCGGTGAAGAACGTGTGTGACAGTGTCGAGTACACAAAGGCACTAAGCCCAAACGCTGAGAGTACAAGTGCCATAGCTGATCCACGGTGGTCTTCTCCCCAACTCTTGGCCTGCACGTTGATGGCTGCATTGTTGCCTGCTGAATTACCCAGACCCGTGCACAGACAAAAGAAAGAGAGCATCAGCACTGGCATATCAGTCCACGCATACTTGTGTGCTCGGGACAGCATACCATAGCCTGTTAACACCAGAAACGCACCACTGATCACAGCACCATAGGGACCCGCTTGGTCAATCCATCGACCCCATACTGGCCCGGACATGTACATGCCCAAGTTGCCTGCGAGACCAAGGATATTGAGCTGCGTGCTCGACAGATGCAATGCCTCTTGAAGTTGGGGCGCGTATGAACTGAATACATAGGTGCTGCCTGCTGACAACGCAATAATCACGGAGCCTAACAGCGACACCCAGCGCCTTTGTTGCCTCTTGATGTGGTTCATGAGGTCTGATCTAGCAGCGACAATGGATGCGGGTCGATGAAAGGTTAGTGAATGGATGGCAAGGCTCTGTCTGTAGTAATGAAGCGGACGTGCGCGCGTGTGCGGTCCTACAAGGCCTTAGAACAGGATGCTCAGACCACGCTCAGGTCGAAATGCAAGAGTATGGAGGTTGGTGGTTGGGCCATGGCTTGGAAAAAAAAAATAGGACAAAACGTGCATCACCGATGGATTGATTCAGCAGAAGTGGGGTGGGATGAGAGGACAGACCGAATTGCGGAGTTCGTGCGTGTTATTGTGAGCATTGGCGACGTGCCTTTGTGTGAAGAGCTGAACCGACGCAGAGACACGACGCGTTTCGATGCCGGGTGGCGCATCACAGGGCGTGCTTGCGCGTCTCGGCATCGGGGTGGCTCAGCGAATAGGTGTGCAGAACAGCACAAGGCCTGATCCCTGGTGGATCCGATATGCAAATCCAGTGTTGGTGGCTGTTTGTATCATGTGGACGTGTGCCATCTATGTGTGGCGAGTATGTTATCCGATGATTGCGCAGAAAGAGAGTGCGTTGGGATCCAAGCGCGAAGGCATTGGACTGCTGGTTGGATTCTTAGTTCCTTGGGTTATGCTGTCGTGGTGTTTTGCCACAGTGGTTGCGTCGCATCCTGGCTACGTTCGAGACTTGGTGACTGAGGCAGCGGCGGCAAAGACACTGGATATAGAAACAAGCTGCGTTGTCGCTGCTCCTGTTTCTGCCACCATGCCCATCGACATTGAAAGACAGCCTGGCGCGGCTGACCATAATGAAATAACGCCATTCAGTTCAGACAATGCCGACAGTGTGCGAAATACGCGCCTTTTCTCACCCATCGAGGAGCGTGAGCAGCGATGGCGTGAGCTTGAATTGAGTCTCGACATGTCACCCATGGATCCAGAGGCGCCTGTCTCGCACGACAAGTCCCACTCTGTTCCCTTATCGCATGTGACGCCGCCCTCTATGGTTCAGAGCTCACTGCTCACAGACGACGAATCGCCTGGCCGTTCATTGACCGTGCCGCTCAACTCGTCTCCATTGCAAGGGTCTGCTATCATAGCCCCATACTCGGGCGAAAACCAGAGTCCAGCACCGCGCCGGCCTCCCGATACAAAACCCCCTGCAGATTTGAATCCGTCTCTCAACTTACAAGGAAATGCCTATTTGCATACAACCGGCCAGGCGACCTCTGTTCCACAGGCATGGACCTATGATCCGTCGTCTCAACGCATGCCTCCCTCGGCCACACACGTTGCTCCAGCGCCAGCATTCGACACTCGATTGCCCGAACCACACCGGATCCCCCCTGACGTACCACTGTACGATCCTGCACAGCTGTTTTGTACACAGTGCCAAAGTGCGCGGCCTCCTCGTGCACATCACTGTCGCAAATGTGGCACGTGTGTTCTGCGGATGGATCACCACTGCCCGTGGATCGGCGGCTGCGTCGGTGCACATAATTACCACTTGTACTTCATGACCGTGCTATGGGGCCTGATTTTGTCTACATACGTGATCGTCAGTATGGCACCACTCTTTTCCCGTGGCGTACTTTCGCAAGGATCGTCGTCGTCATGGAGAGATGCCATCCATCATTGGAGTGTCGATGGATTCATGATCAGTGTTTTTGCAATAAGCTTCTTTTTTTTCCTCTTCACCGGCTCTCTCGTATCTGTGCATATCCATATGAGCGGCCACAACCTCACCTCGATCGAGCAACGAGCCATCAATTCTCTCCGTACGCGTGAAGGCATGGTGCAACGGCGCTACTTCTCTGATGCGGGCCAAGGCGGCTCATTAGGCCGTGGCCCTCTTGCGGCTTTTCGCCGTCTTCGCGCTCGTCAGCGTATGCGAAAAGCATGGAATGACGAGTGGGGGCATCCGCTGCGCGAAGGAAACCCATGGTGGATCGGCAGTATCGCTGAGTTTGAGTATTCAGTATCATCTCCCAGCGCATGTGAGCGGGAGCGGGAGCTTGAGAAGAAACTCGGCTTAACACGCTCTGATGCCCATGCACAGACGCCTCAGATATATGGCGCGTGTGCCTTAGCCACGCCTATGACAACTTCCCGCTTACTCCGGCAGCGTCAGCAACACCAGCAGCCTGTTCCATCGTTTTGGTTCGTTCGTCCACCGTACCTGCTGAACATGCAGCTGAGTTTAGGGCCTCCCTATTCATGGCTCTTTCCAATTTCGCGCCGAAGCCACACGGGCGTCCACTTTGCGCTGAATCCACGTTACAGCCAGGACGGACTGTGGCGACCACGCTCACAATGGCCCTCTATCACAACTGCATCACCCTCTCGTACATAGACTGGCCTTGGCCACTCATCACCACCCAATATTTCCCCATTCATGCACATTGCAGGCTGCTGGTAGTGCGTGCCTAGTTCACGAGCATCTGCTTAGGTAATAAAATCCTCGGTCAGACCACAAAATACGGGGCCTCGTGGCATCATTCTCGCGCCTCACCGCGTGCTTGTACAGTCGCTGTGCAATATTCCAGGCTGTCTGTCCAGGCTCCACTTGCTCCACCCCCATGTCTCGTACGACGGGCGGCCGCTTTGGCCAGGAGCTCGAGTTGCAACGCAGCACGAAGGAACCAGTGTATGTGTGGCGACGTGAATGGGTTGTTCCCTCTGGACTACATCAATCATCCGTTCAGGCACAGAATCAAGGACAAGGGCAAGCGCAGCAGGGTCATGCTCAGGGACAGGTTCAGGGCGTGTCCTTAGGCCTCGCTGAGCGATTGGGACCCGATGCCGAGGCTATGCGCTCATCGACACCCGTTCGCATCCTCAAATGGGTCCGAACGAGTGACCAGGCACATTTTGATGACAACAATCATGAGCAGACACGCGGATCGTCAGCTCCGGCTCCCTCAGCAGAGCCTTCCATGGCCGAGAGCCCCCAAATGTGACGACACAAGTATCCATGATCTCTCTCACGGTCACTTTTTTTTTCTCATGTACCTCCGCACTTCCCTTCCCCTTCACCTCCAACCATCTTGTCACGTAACTTGTCTGTCACATCTAGTTCAAGCCTGAATCGCTACTGGAAGATGAGTAAGACTCGCTAGACTCATCAGACATGGGGCCACCGCCGCCCTGTACCTGCGCAAACAGCTTGCGCTTCCGAAGTGGGATCTGCGAAACTCTTTCTCCCACATCGTATTCCAGCATAGGATCGTCAAGGTCACGCGGCGGCGTGCGCGCCGTTTCCATGGGCTTGTGAGTAGCTGCAGATGGAGTGGGCGTATTGCTACTACTCCATGTAGCATCACCAGACGACAACGGATGACCAGGTGTATTCTGCTTGAAAAGCGGAAATTCTTCCACACGCAAGGCGACGTGGATAACACCGGAATCAAGCGATTGGAGTGGATGCAATACTGGCCGCGGCCTGGTGAGTGACGATACAGTGGTATCAGCCGTAGCAGCAGCCCAATCAGACGTAGCGATAGATGCTTTAGCTTGATCCATCTTGTTCGCTTCAAATGGATAGCCAGATGCTGGTCCCCACGATCCATACGTGGGCTCGTCGATGCCCCCGCCTGTAGGTGTGCACCCATCAAGCATGTCTACTAAGATGCGGAATGTGAGTGCTTTTGATCGGCTGTTAGTTCCAAAAAAAAGTTTGTGCGAAACGTACGTCGACAATCAGAATCAACAGGCCGTAAGCGAGAATTCACCGTCAGGATCTGTAAAAGGAATTGCCGCGCCACCAAGTCGGCCGTTGCACGAGACAAGTTGCCACGGATCACGACGTCTCTGTCACGCTTATCTGTCATGGGAAGAAGTAGAGTAAAGCCGAACACAAACTTTTCCAATGCGTCACACGGATCTGGCGCATCCTCATACCCAATGGACAAAATGACCTGACGAATGGAGGACTATCCTTGTGAGCCCACACCACCCCGCCCTACCGCCTTGTAAAAGAACGCACATACCTCATCCAGTTCACGCGCGATGGCACGTACTACGTCGCGAATGTAGTTGCTGAGCACTGGATGCCGACTTTCAAATACAGGAGTGTCATACATCCGCCGTCGCACAAACACATTCGCGGGATATACTTGACGAACACAAAGGATCGTATGAAAGGCACATTCCACTGCATTAGCAACTCGGCATACAAAGCTCTGTTATCATATCGATCGTTTCTACATAAGTCCCGCTCTTTCTAATCCCTGCCCGCCCCGCCTTGCCAACGTACCACGGTATGTCATAGGTCCATCACGCACACGATCACGATCGAGTCGTGATGATGTCATTATGTGGAGAGTGATCAAGATGGGCGAATTGCTCAGTGCGAATAATTTAGATAGGCTAGCCAGCGGAAACGAAATATTAGCGCGTGAGTATTGAACATGGCCGTGTAGGAGGGACAAGGTCGCCGAGAAGATGCTCTTGGCCTTCGGGTCTCAATTTTCACTCAGATAAGCACGTAGCCTTCGTGCAGCCGTGGCCCAAAGGCGCAAGTCAAGTTCGTCCACGACCTTAGCAAAGATCGCGCGTAAGATGAGAGGCGCGCATGTTTCCGTGCGTGAGTGTATACATTCGGTGCCTTGGTTGGACGCATCGGTGCAACGACGCTCCAATGTCCCTAAACACATGAGCTTAGAGCGCTGAGGGAGCGAAAACACAGAGTGCTCCACTACGAGTGACAAGTCAACGACAATCTGCTTGTGCTCATGCTCAAGAATGGCCTCGGCGGATATGGGGTCGTACGAAACACAGCTACGTGTAAAAAAAAAAAAGTTCATGACGTACAACCCAGCAATACGGACTTTCCTGTGCACATCTAGTTCCAGATGCACATCGGCTATGGGTATCACGGCTGCATGATCCATCAGACTCGTGGATGTAACGAGTCGCGATGGTGGATAGCTGCAAAAATGGGCACGTCCTGTTTTGGAC
>ERZ500990.264-NODE-264-length-18999-cov-4.081926_pt1 | contig 18999 bp, 13 predicted proteins | sample MGYA00248876_ERZ500990 | MGnify/ENA primary metagenome ERZ500990 (study PRJEB25958, sample SAMN03398517) | human skin metagenome | study: EMG produced TPA metagenomics assembly of the Human Skin Microbiome Metagenome (human skin metagenome) data set.
GGTGCACCCGCGGAGTTGCGCCTCATTTGCACAGCCTGTACCTCCGTGTACAAGCTGCTTCGGGCATCTGATTCCAGATCCGCCTCTGGTGCCAAACCGTGATCGCGGCTGGACTGCAGCTGACGAAATGGGTTCGATTGTGGTCGCTCATGCTGTTCGGATGTGGGCATCGCGCCAGGCAACGATTGTGTGAGGGGGGTTTCTGGGTTGGGTTGTCTCAGCCAAGACCACGCCACCTCATCCAAACTGGGCTGATCCTCGCGCTCTGATGGGTCGAGCGGTTTCGGCTCGCTGACATGTGCCGGCGGCGCCTGTTCGTTGGTCTCTTGCACCAAGTTCATATCACGCATAGCATCCGTAGGCAGTTCGGAGTCTGAGCGCACAAACATGGTAGCAGAGCTTGTATCAGCCATGGATACCTCTTCCGGGATAGCCTGTTTCGCCGTGTCTACGGCCTCCGAAGGCCACACGGGCATAATATTCCATGAGAACTGTGGTGGCTCCGAGGTCCGCATGGGTGCTTCTGATGCTGGTAAGGGTTGTGGCAGCTTTGCACCCTGAGGCTGAGGTTCAGCAGGCTCGTGTCCTGTCATAGATGGCGGCGGCGGCGCCTCTGCGGCCGACGAAGAAGGCATGGCAAATGTATTAGATGCTGGGACCGGCGCGGAGCGTGGTTGTGGAGAGGAGGATGTCATGGTGGGCATGGTCTGCACAGGAGCCGACGCAGGCGGCACCGCGGCGCCAAGACCTTCTCCTGAATCAGAGTGCCACACATGGTCTTTAGACGGCAATGTTGGCGCCTCTGATTCGTTCGTCTTGGACTGTCCCACAGGATGCTCTTCAGGCTCATCCACGCTTGCGCTCGTAGAGTAGATCTCTGCCGGAGCTGGGGATGTCATGACTTGGTTGGGTTGTATATAATCATCCATACCAGACCCATACATTGGAACGCCTCGTGCGGCTAAATGACGCGTGGAGGCATTCATGCTGCTTGCCATCTTCACGCGCTCCATGAGCGAGAGGTAAGAGCCAGGATACGGGGCCGGCCCTTGCACGATGGGCGGTGATGCGGGAGGGGATCCTGATGGTGGGGTAGATGCCCATGACGGTGGGGGTGGGGGTGAAACATGCGTCGTAGACGGCAACTGTGTTCTCGGTGATGATGACCGTGGTGATGTGGCTGACGAGCTGGACAGATTCGGCATGGATTGCGTTGGTGCCGATGGCATAGAGAAAGAAGATGAGACAGGCGTGGAATCTGTCATAAGCAGAGCAGCTCGACTGTGAGCCGGGGCTGGCGTCGACGGCGTACTGTGGACGTCGTTGATCTCACGCATATCTCGGGCCAACACCGTTTGTGTCGAGGAGCGCACAGTGGCAGGCTCGGATGAGCGCGGCGAATCACGAAGCGGGTACGACGGTGTTAGTGGCGCGCGCATCATCATGGACCGATGAACGCTGGATGACGGTGATAAAGGCTCTGGGCTGAGGGAGGTATGAGAGAGCAGCCGAATCGAAGTCTTGTTTGGTTCTCTAGGCGTCGGTGGCACCTTGAGAGGCGCTTCGAAGGCAGACTCTATTGAGTCATCCTCTTGGCTCCTTTGCGTTGAAGACGATGAGTCCGGCCTCGTGGTCCGAGGCAAAGACCGACTTGGTGGTTTCTTCATCTGCTTCGGCTCACCTAGTAAGTCGAGCGAGCTGGGCTCGAACGCATCCAGGGAATCAAAAGTCGTGGACCAGTCATTTTCCGTTGAAGATACAGGCTCAACAGGACGAGGCGGCGGCGCCATGGTCTCGGGTCTAGGACGAGACGGCGGCATCTTGGGAAGCTTGTCGATATCGGGCCGGGTCGATGTCTTGCGCACGATGGTGACGGTAGATACTGTGCGACGGAGTGATGGTGGGTCATAATCACTTTCAAGCTCATTATCATCGGGTGAATAGCTGCGATGAGAATGTTGTGAGTACGTCGTTGTCGGCCAGGGTCGCGTTCGCCGGACAGCCGAATGAGACACACGAGGGCGGTCATGCGCAGGAATGGGCACCACGTCATCATCCATAAGGTCAGAGACACGCTTTATGCTGGACTTGTCCTTAGCCACGCGCCCCTTTGCGATGGCTACATGCAAAGCAGCATCTGGTGGTAGCGGCGGCATATCTCCGCGTGACTGAACTCGAGGCGAGTGTTGCGGCGGAGGGGAAGCAAGCGGCCATCGGCGCATATCAAACACAGGAGAAGCATCCTCATCCAGATGAATATCGGAGTGAGGCGACTGCGACTCGTGTCTCGACACAAAGTCTGTGTTCTTCTTCATGGCTCCAGGCTCCAAAGCATCAGCATCATCAATACTTGGACAAAAGTCCAGTTTCAATGTGCCGATAGGAAGGCTGCTTTCGATCAAACGGTTTTTTGCACGCCGGACATTGATCAAGGCATCAGGCGGAAGCGGAGGGTCTGCCTCCTCTGCCGGAGAAATCCACATGGCACGCTCATTGTGCTCTAGGATTTCTCGCTCACGCATATGCTGCGACAATACGTCGTGCTGGAACTCGTTTATCCCGATACCAGGAGTATCAGTGTCCATAGCACGGACGCAAAGACAGAGTCAAGTGCGTCGTAAATAGATGCGATGACGATTCGACGACAAAATCTAAACAGCCAAGCTACGCTCCATCGAGGACCCCTTCGTTGACACGTGACCCAGTGTCGCGTCGCCAAGCACGCGCCGCGAGGGCCCATGCCGATGCGCAGCAGGGACTTGAGGTCGGCGCGTGATGACTAAATATTGGCGGCAGGTGTTGTATCTGGCAGCGCTACGGGGTATGCATCGGCCGCCGTGATGAGGAATAGGGACAGGCTGCGCACTGGCGACATCGTGGCACAGGGAGTCACAACGTCCTCTGCATGGATAGGCAGATTTCCAAGGTTACATGCCCAAACCACTGCGCGTGATCTTGACAGTGGCCTGGACAGGCTCGGGACGTCCACCCGCCTGTCCAATGCCTTGACCCGAGGACCAGCCCATAGAACGCAGTAGTTTGTGGCCAATATTGTCTTCGCTGATTTGTTTAGCGCCTTTGCCCACATGCGTGCCATCCTTGTGTCGCCTGCCGACTTCGATGCGCACGCCACCACCGCCGAGTCCTGGATGAGCATCCCATTCCCGTTCGCTCAGCGCAAATGGAATGCGAGACAAGCGCTTAAGACGCGCATAATCCACGAAATGGCCAGTGCGAGAGGTCTTCATCAATACGGGGAAGCGCTCTGTGCCTTTCCCATGACTCTTGGATTTCAGTGCATAGGCACCGGCCATATTATGCACCACAGCACGATCACGTTTACCGAGAGGGGGTAATGTGAGGGTTGTGTGACTTTCGTCCAAGAGAAACTCGTCGATGTACGCACAAATGTCGGCAAATGACTTGGGAGCTTGCGCTACTACCTGGCCATCCTCCGCGTAGTCCGCAAGACTCTTCAGCTGTGCACGACGTTGACGCTTTTCCAAACGACGCTGTTTCTTGGTTATCTTTGTCGAATTATAATGACCATGCGTATTAGGATAAGGATCGTAATCGGCTGCTTGTCGCGCAGCAGCTCTTTGCTGCTTCTTTGCTGCTTTCTTTGAGCGATCCTTTTCCCATTGTTCCTGCAGTTCATTGGCCCAGAGACTATCCCGGAAGTCGGGCATCTTTTTCGATTCTGCCATGTTAGCCCATGCAACGTACTTCTAGCTGGTACCCTTGACGGATCAGGACGATTCTTGCTAGAGAAAGAGCCCCGTAGAATGCTGTCAAATCGCTCTTCCTCAGACTGCTCTGCTTGCAACGAGCTAGTTTGGCTGAGTTTGCTTAGCATAAGCTCATGAAGCGATTCGTCCAAAATGTCGTCGTCGTCGTCGTCGTCGTCATCATCATCATCATCGTCGTCGTCCGTGCCATCCTCAGGATCGTCATCTTCATCGCTGTTGCGATCTTCTTCCTTGTCGCTATCACTTTCCCAAGCCATATTCTCACGTTCTTGTGCATCAATGGCAATATCTTCCAATGTGGTGTGCTCCCCATATGGATCGGAAAGGGCATGCAATGCTGGCATGGGCACGTCATCCGAGTCAGACTTCATCGCATTTTCCATCCAGTCAGCCAAAATAGCATCCTGTTCACTCACTGGTTTTCCTTTCGTATTACTCTCAAGGATTTGGTCAGCAAGCTTGAACGACAAGAATTCGTCGTCATCAGGCATGGTCACTTCCTCAGCACGCTCCTCGCTGTTGTCGACAACAAGGTCTGACAAGCTCAAAGATCCCACATTGCCTTCTGATACTGATGCATACATAGAGGCAGAATTTGGCGCTTCCTGCGAGTCTTTTTTTTCGTGAGCTGGCTCCGTGGTGGTCGGCCGTGACTCAGGCTCATCCGAAGGGGAAGGTTCCAACCTGCCTGATGTATCAAACGAGCCTGAAGCTCTGACAAAAAGAACAGGTCGTCGTAAAGGGTTACTGTGTCTCATCAAAGCCATGGCATTGTACTCTCTTGTTTCAGAGACATGCTTATACTCATCCACAACGAGCCCCTCTAACTTTCTTCGGTGAGGAATGCTCTTTTTATAGCTCTTATGTGGCTCAATTACAACATCCTCGTCTTTATCCTCCTCATCCTCCGATTTTTCTCGATGATCTGAAGAATCCTTTCGGAATTCCTGCTTTCCCAGTTCCTTTTCCACCTGCAGCTTGTCTGCTTCTTCAGGTAGTGGCGGGTTCGCTTGTCGGGGATTATAGTTAAATGGGACACGATTGTGCGAAGTAACAGAATGAGATCCACCTCTTCTCCCCCTTCGCCCCCGAGTTTTCTTCCCACCGCGTTGCCGTTCCGGGGCGCGTTCATCATCGTCAGAGCTTGGCGTTGTGGCATCAAGTTTTGAGAAACTAGCGAGATCAAAAGGAAGACTTCCAATTTTACCGGCTCCAAGACCCTTTCGAGATCTTCCTCTGACGAAACCACCGCGACCGCGACCTCGACCGCGGCCACGCCCTTGGCCTCGTCCACGAGTCCATTTTCCTTTGCTCATGGTAGTGGCGGGATACAGTGCCGCATTTTTTATCCTCCACTATGACTGACACGCAAGATTTGGCAGCCCTCAAACGGCTCACAGAACTCGATGATGACCTAGATTCGGATGCTTTGGACCATTTGGAAGATGAAGCTGAAAAGGAGCTTATGGAAGAAATGGAATATGAAAACCTTGCTTGTCAATCACCGTCGTTGTCAAGCCGCTCTGATGAGAGTGCGTCGTCAGACTACGTTTTCGGTCCTCTTGCACCAGAAGACGTGGCTGAAATCCTTCATGATTTACGCAAGCTAGGAATGGTCGAATGCCTTCGTCGACATATCATGCCAAATCCATCTCGGATTCTGGATATTCTCCTCTCTTTGGGTGTTATGTTGCCGCGTTCTATGCTGCAAGAAGCTGAGGAGGAGCCCTTCATGCTCTTACCTATTTTAAAAATGGTGTTTGTTCGAATTCTTCGGCAGCGGCAGAAGCTACCACAGTACAACACGGTAGACGATGTTGTTCAATTACTCAGAAAGAGCAAGCGAATTGTGGTGCTGTGCGGTGCAGGTATTTCTGTATCCTGCGGTATACCGGATTTCCGTTCCAAAGATGGTATTTATGCGATTCTTGCACAGGAATCAAAATATGAATTAGATGATCCGTCGGATATGTTTGATAAGGAGACTTTTCTTCGCGATCCCAGCATGTTCTACTCGTTCGCTCATTCTATATATCCTGCTAATTTTGAGCCGTCACCGACCCATTACTTTGTCCGCGAGATCGAGAAGCATGGAAAGCTTTTACGCATGTACTCACAAAACATTGACACTCTGGAGCAAAAAGCTGGTATTGAACGCGTAGTTCAATGTCATGGCTCGTTTGCGTCTGCCACGTGTACTGATCCGCGATGCAAATACCAAGTGGATGGCCAAGAAATTCGTGATGCTATCATGTCCAAACGTATACCCATGTGTAAAATGTGCGAAGAGCGAAGAAAGACCAAGACGATCAAGCGACAAAAACTCGATGAGAGTGATGAAGATGACCACGCTCTGGCATTTGGCATCATGAAACCTGACATCACCTTTTTTGGCGAGAAGCTCCCGGATGAATTTGAACACTGCGTGTTGGCGGATCGAGATCAAGTCGACTTGATTCTGGTTATGGGCACGTCACTAAAAGTAGCACCTGTGGCTGATCTACTCTCGCATTTTCCACCCACCGTGCCAACGGTTCTGATAAATCGCACGCCCATTACTCACATTGCTATGGACATCTTATTACTAGGTGATTCGGATCCCATTGTCGGGTATTTGTGCCAACAACTTGGATGGCCATGTGAGCATGCAGCACCTGATGCACCTACACGTGTCGGCGACTCGAATGTATGGCTTTTCCCGGGTGCAGAGACGGACCACATAGCGACAGAAACGACCATCGCAGATTAGTCGACTAGTTGAAATGACACTGTACAGAACACGATGTTCTCGTCGGTCTTTGATCGCAACGTGTAGCGAATAGGCATCTCACGGAAGAAGGGATGAACATTGATATGCACTGGACCAATGCTGAGGTCAAAGCTGTTGAAGTCAAATAGATTGGAGAAGAAGGATGTACCATACACAACATCTGGATGATATTTGAAATTTTTTCGGTTTGCCTCATCTGCAAAGTATTTACGGCGTTTAGAGACAGGCACACTCTCCGTCTTGAATATAAAGGCATTGTCTTCGATCATATCGGCGCCAGGATCCTTAAAGCGCCATGGCCCCAGCTTGTCGTCCAGAGACAGAACTGAGCCCAACGAACTAGCAGGGCTTGGCGTCACGCGCATTTGCTGGAGCATCTTTACAGTAGCATTGGTGCTGACAGGTCGCGGAACGGGTGTCTGGATCATGCCGGGCGATCCATGAGTGTCGTGCTTCGACAACACCAAGTTGGACGAAAGGAAGACAGGCAAGTCTGGCGTTTCTGATCTGTCGATGTGTCCACGCATTAGTGTCATATTTGGCTTATTGCTAGAGCCAAGCGCGATCATTGTACTTGTATTAATGCCTTGCAGCAGCTTGCGTGGCCTTGGACATGCTACGACGGGCGAAGGCCGCATCAGCGAAGGCGTCGGAGTGGGTGCATGAAGTACCGCCGTGTTTGTGATTGCTGCAGGAGACTTTGTCGACGCGTCAGGTGGATGATCGAGGATATAGGCCTGAACGAGAGGGTCGTCTTTAAAGCCGAGAAAGCGCCAGTATGAATCAGTGACTCGATCATCTTTATGAGAACTTAAAATAGTAGGGAGCCATCTAGACGATCGTTTTTCCGTTTGCTCTGAACGAGGCTCATGGCCGATGCGTTCAATCGGGACAATGCCTCCATCGTTTTGGTGCTCTGCGGCCGAACTAGGCATATCGCCGTGATCATGAGACACCACGATAGCATCATCCAGACGGTGTGGAGCTGGCCATGCACAGAATACATTCATGCATGCTGCATAGGGCGACATGATATAAGGACGACCTGATGGTGGGTGCTCCTCGTAAAAGGTACAAGGATCGATCATTCTTGCCACACGCATACCGGCATTGAAGGGAGCCCTGGGGAATGGGACAAATTTGTCAAAGTCAGAGCCAAACAAGATATCATCACCAGACCATTCTTGCTTGAAGCGTCCCTCAATCTGGATGCAAAAACGACGGGTGCGCTCATTAAAGTATTCCCGACCCGGCTCCCCTTCTCTCGCGCCTGGTGCATCCAAAATGCGGACTAGCACGCGACCACAAAAGTGTTCCGTATCTATTTCATGCGGATGCCTCGAGTCATTGAGTCTACAAGGCTCCATATGAAATCGATCCGGGCCTACATTCACTTCCAAATGCGGCATACTTGGTGGTTGGGGCGGTGGACAATGTTTGGTGTGACATTTTTTCCCATGAACGCTTGGGCCCTGTGCTCCATACCTGTCACGTGCATGCCATGCGGCTGTGCGGAGAAGCCATGCCGCTCAGCCTGAGACGGGGTGACGCATGCAGCTAGGCATCAAGACTCATGCACGTATTTATCAGGCGTAATAAGAAAAGACACGTGGACAATACTATACACCCTGAATGCTAGTCAGCGGACGGCCCGCGTCCTTGCTACCATCCATACCCCTGATTATCAGGAGCATCCGTAGACTCCCATTCATCTTCTGGTTCTTCTTGAATGATGTCATACCGACTCTGATATTCAAGCTCCTGTGCTTCTTCATCTGCATCTGATTGTTGCATGACGATCGCCCAAACGCTTGCCTTGAAGAGAGTGAGAACCAGCCCCATCTTTCGCTCAATAGCACGTAGTTCACTCAGCACATGATTATGCAGTGTGCTTGATGAGAGCTCTGTGCTTAACTGAGCCACCTGCGCGCGTAAGTCGCGTAGCACGTACCCTTCGCGTTGTGGCAGACAGACGCGCATACTCACCCAAAAGCTCCTGCTCACTGAGTGTTAAGCTACGATGTCCATCGTATGGATTCTGAAATGCCGCGCTGGCCGTTATTTCCTGCATGTCTTCGTTCGACGCCGACATGACTGCAGCCGTCGTAAAACAGCGACCACACCGCATCGGGGGACGCGTTCTGTTTCTATTCGGCCGAGACTACTACCGCTTCGAGGCACGCGAGGATCCATGTGAAGCCTTGCCTCCCGTTAACGAGCGACTACTGCCTTCAAAGCCAGGACGCGCCTTGGCACCAGCGCCTTTTTTGAGCTTATCGCCTGGCTTCTTGCCAGTGCGGCGTGCAGCCAAATTCTCCATTCGTCGCTTTTGCTTTGCGGCTTGCGCCTCTTGTTCAGCCTTGCGCCGTTCATTCCAATTTTTGGCGCTGCGTTCCTTTGACTTCTCACGGCGCTTCAAATTTTGTTTGAGGTGATGCACATTATCACGGATGCGTACGCCTTCAGATGCGGCAAGCGCCTTACCCCACCGCTCATTTTCTCGCGCAGCTTCGTGCAGCTGAGTGGCATCCTCGCCACGCTCTACAAGCGCTTGAATTCGAGCCTCTTCCTTCCGCTTCCGTGCTTCCAGTGTGGCTAAAGCGGCCTTGGGATCACTTGGCAATGCATACTTATTTTTCCGTGCCGTGTCGGGGGCCTGCGTCGTCTCAAACGTGACGTGACTAAAGGAAAGCTTGCCTTCCATCGGTGCCGGATGATTGGCAGCCGAGCTAGAGGGGTCATGCACGAGCAAGCCTGCGGAACGAGAGGATCCTGATGCAGAGCTGGGTTTGGCTTCCATTGCCTTGGAATCATTCTTCGCTTGGCGCCTGGCTTCTTTTCGCTCACGCCGTCGATTATCACGCATCTCACCCCGCTGACGCCTGCGTGCCTCCAAAAGTTCTTGCTTAGTACTGGGTGCCTCAGATTCACCCGTAGAATTTTGCTGGCGCTTATTATGCAGTGACTGGATCTTGCTATGCAGTCGCTCACGCAGTTCAGCTATACTAGCACTTCGTGTATTTTGCTGTTGGGTATGTGGTTCGGGAGCTTCCCTGGGTGGCTCTTCAGGGACGCTCTGATCAGCGTCTTCCATCTCTTCCACTTCCTCGTCATCGCCATCAAAGTCAATGTCGATGTCATCACGACTGTCTGCGCGCAGTTCGTCGACAGTTTTGACATTATCAGGGTCCAGTTTGTCGCGTTTGGCTTTCTTTGTCTGAAGCTTACGTTCTTCTGCTTCTCTCTGCTTCTCGCTCTTGGTGCGCTTGTTCTTTTGAAATTTCGATTCCACTTCAGTGTCTTCAGCTGGCATGTAGAATTTAGCTGGTATCAAGTCGAGAAGAGTGTGAAAAGCGTCATCGTGCGACAGCAGCGAAGCCTTGTACGATGGTGCGACGTCCATCGCCGTCATGCCAGAAAAGAACGCCCGACTAGGCCCAGCGCCCAAAAATCTCTGCCATCACGTGGACTCCACACAAAAAATTGCTGCCGCCGCACGCTTCGTGGAGCTTGCTTCGTCCGCTATGGCTACGCAAGTGCCGAAGCCGTCGGCCAAGCGTCAGCGCCTCGCTGCGGAGGCCGAAAGACGCGCGAATGAAGAGCTGTCTGAAAGTGGACTGATAAACTCCCATATGCCCAATGTCCTCGTGCAGTTCAAGTCTGGTCAAGATGATACGTTCCTGGGTCCTACGATCAGTTTGCCTGCACAAGTGGGCCAGGCCGAGATGGCCAAGTTGGTCAATGAGCTGCGTCGTCAAGATCGCATGCAGAACAAAAAGTCGGAAGATGATGACGACGAGGATATTCCGTATGCATTTCATGTGCTACTCGCTTCCTCTGCAGAGGCCACGCCGTCACAGCCCACCCGCATATCTATCAACACGAGTTTGCAAAGCGATGTTCTGAACTCCACGGTAGCCAAGCAGCTCGGTATTGGCATGGAAGACAGCCTTACTATCGTATTTGAGCCACAAGCCGTGTTTCGTGTACGTGCCGTGACCCGATGTTCGAGTACGCTCTCTGGGCACGGCTCGCCGATTTTGTGCTGCTCCTTTAGCCCATCTGGCCTACTGCTGGCTACGGGTGCTGGTGATAAGGTGTGCCGTATCTGGGACATGGACACTGAGACGCCGCTGCATACGCTACAGGGCCACGATGGCTGGGTGCTTTGTGCTGAATGGGAACCACTCGAGCGGCGACTGGCCACGGGCGGCATGGATGGCCAAGTGTGGATTTGGCATGCTCTGACTCCGCCCTTACCCGGGCGCCGCGGCTGGGGCTCGCGCTCTGGTGAGCAGGTGGAAGAAGAGCATCGCGCCAGTGCTGGTCAAGATGCTCGAAAGCTCTCGGTCGTCGAGCGCCGCGCAGCACGACGCGCAGCGCCGGCTGGCCACATGCTGCGTGGCCACACCAAGTGGATTACCAGCCTTGCCTGGGAGCCTGCGCATCGCAATGCGGATGCGCCGCGTCTTGCAAGCTCGTCGAAGGACGGCACGGTGCGAGTGTGGAACGTGGCCTCACGCCAAGTCGACTTTGTGCTTGGCGGACATACAGCCAGTGTAAACTGCGTGCGGTGGGGCGGTGATGGCGCGATATATACGGCATCGTCGGACCGCACTATCAAAGTATGGAATGACCAAGATGGACGCATGATCCGCCAATTAAGCGAGCATTCCCACTGGGTGAATTCGCTGGCTCTTTCCACGGAGTATGTGCTGCGGACGGGGGCGTTTGACGTGCAGGGCACGTACGCTGCTCGGCTCATCAAGCAAGACTATGCGGACTTGCAAGCTATGACAAAGGCGGTGGCGCAGGAGAGGTATGCTGAGGCCACGTCTCATGGAGCTCGTCCTGAGATGCTGGTATCTGCCTCTGATGACCACACACTCTTTGTGTGGCCGCCTCAAATGCTCGGCACAGCGCCCAATCCGAAAAAGTCTGTGGCGCGCCTGACAGGTCACCAGAAGACGGTCAATCACGTATGCTTCTCTCCTGATGGCCGCCTGATCGCGTCTGCCTCGTTTGATAACAGCGTCAAGTTGTGGGATGGACGGACGGGCCAGTTTATTGCGAACCTGCGGGGCCACGTCGCGAGTGTGTACCGCGTAGCATGGAGCAGTGACAGTCGTATGCTCGCGAGTGCGTCGAAGGACTCGACGGTCAAGCTGTGGAATCTGAAGACGTTCAAAATCAAGGTGGATTTGCCGGGACATGAGGACGAAGTGTACTGCCTTGACTTTCTAGCGGACAAACTGGCGAGCGGCGGTCGCGATCGCACGCTCAAGATATGGCGAAATTAGCGCTACATAGCAGCTACAGGCCTAATTGCTCCCGCACCTGCTGGCGGATGGTTTCGTCGTACTTCGCGCGGTCATCGCGGTACATTTTGCTGGCGTCAATGTTGGCGCCACTCTCGATGTTGGGCTCCGACAGCATGCTCAACACGGAGAGCAAGATCTTTTCGATGGATTGAACAGGAGACCACCGCTCGGCAGATGATTCATACACTGCTGTGAGCACCATGTGACGTACTGTTCGGGTCGTCGCCGGCGGCGTGCAGAATGCTAATGCATACGAGGCCATCGGGGTACACTGCCGCGTTAGATGCATCGACGTACCATTCGGGTGGAAAATCGGCGGATCAAAGCGCATCGTCGGCGGCTCGAGTGGGTATGTAGGTGGGAACGACAGGCGCGCATTAAATACGCCGCCTTCGAAGGGCGTGTCGTCGGGGCCAGGCAACAGCGCCTCCCACTCGAGGTAGTTGTCTTCCGAGATAGGGCCGACCGCTGGAAAGAGCGTATTTGGATCTGTCGTCAGCTGCTTGTACTCGATGGTCAAGCGCCGAATCGCTGCGGCCGCATTGCGTGTGCTCGTCGTCATGGCAAGTCGTCGTCGACCAACACGCCGCCACGAGCCAGGCGGAGGGCGGCGTGTTGTATCACGTGACACGAAGAGGCCACGACCGCAGCGCGCCTGGGGTCGGCGAGCGTCGTGCCTGGGTGGACCGTGTGCGATGGAGGCGGAGGCAGGACGGAGAAGCCGCCTGAATGCGTGGGTGCATGCGTGCTTTGACGGCTCGATGGCGCGGGACAGGCCGGTGGCGTGGTCGCGGCATAATCTGGTGGCGTACGGTGCCGTGCACCATGGTGCCGCGTGTGTGGTGGTCGTGCCGAGTGAGTGTGTGGGATGTGCGGTAGACGATCCTGTCGCGACGCATCTGCACCCACCGACGCGCGGACCGCTCTTTGCTGCTGATCGCCAGGCACCGTGCGACCTGGATGCGCCGGCGCTGGTCAGCTTTAGTCCGTGCGGGTATACGCTCATGGCCTTTTTTTCCGTCTCGCCGATCCTCGCTACGTCGGATGCGTCAGCGCTTCCTTCTGAGCCGGTGCGGGCGCGGCCTTTGACGCCGGCGTTCGCGGAGAGCAAGGGCACGGAGTCGCCTGCGCTCACGCCGCCCGTGTCCATGCCCCACACGTATTCGCAGCCGATCTCTGATGCCACCGACTTGCTGCCGTACGACCACGGCGTGATTTGTATCTGGACCCGTGCGCCTGGCGCCTCGATCGCGGCGTGGTCGCTTAAGCAGTGGATTCCCGTCTCCCCCGTGCCGTCGTTCACGCATTTGTCCGGCCACATCATCGGCCTTCACTGGCTCGATCATGCGCGCATGTGGAAGGGCACTGACAGCGATACGTCGTACATGCGTGCCCCGTCGTGTGGTCCAGCGACGAGTGTGCCGCCCGCCGGTCTCGCGAGTGATACCATGGCGTCGGAGCAGGCATGTATCCTGATCTCCCACGTGGGCCATGTGGTGTTTGTCCACCGTGCGAACGAGCAGGCGTCCTTCCGGATGCACGTCGGATGGCTCCATGTGCCGGGCATCTATCCCCTGCCGACGAACTATGAGCCGACCACCCTGCACAAGATGTTTACGACGCTGGACATCCGGCACATGTCCATCACCGCCCTCCCGAATGAGCCCATCTTGTTCGTGGCCTACCAGTGCTATGCGCATGGCTCTGTCATGTTTATGCACGTCTCTGAGCTCACGTTTGACTTGCATGGCGAACTGTCCTTCTTCATTGTGAATCCCGAGCCGCCGCTCACGATGCGCTCGCCCCAAGACTCGATCTGCGGCACAAGTCATGCGTACCTCATGCTCACGGCCATGACGTGGTCGTGCCTGCTCGACGGCTCGCTTGTCCTTGTGTTCGCGCTAGCCACGGATGAGTCGTCGTTTGATCCGCTGTCGTCCAGCACGTCGCTGTGCAATACGTCGCTCTACATTTGGAACGTGCGCCGGAGTCAGTCGCGGCGCATGGATGAGTTGCGCTGCATCTTTGAGTCGCTGCCCGATCCGTCTCACGCTGTCGACGACGCCTATCGTGCGTGGCGCATCACAGTGCGGTCCGTCGAGCACATACCGGGCATGGTCATTTCGAGCCTGCTTCCTGAATCGTCGCCGCTGCCGCACGCGGGACGCATTTACGCCACCGCCTTCGACATACAGAACATGGGCCGCGAGGTATGGGCCGTGCTGGATACCCGCACGTTTGCATGGTCGGTCCTCGACCAGAGCATGCCTGAGCACGCGCTCATGCGCTCAGCTATGGCCCTCTCGCCGTGCGGCGTGCTGGCCTGCATGTGCCTCGGCCCAAGCAGGCCCTTGCGCATGGTGCCGCTGCCGGTGAGTCGCGCCGATGTGCCTTCGCTGGGCGCGCTCTTTGCGCTTTCGCTCCTGCGCAACGCGTCTCCGATGGACGTCGCGATGTATGCGCGAACGCATCACGAGCTGTCCCCTGCGATGCTGGCAGACGTCGTGCATGCGACGGAACACGCCCTGGGATTCGACCCGCACTCGCTCTCCCAAAGTGTGCGGCTGTGCCCGATGGTCGAGGCGCTCGCTACGTGCAGCGCGAATCCCGCCCTCCGGCAGCGCTCGCACACGCTCTCGCAGCTGGCCGAGATGCACAAAACGCTGTGTGCGGCGCGCACAGACGCGACCTGTGCGCGACTGGACGAGATCCATGCGGCCGGCGCGACGAGCGCCTCGTTCGCTGCGGCCTCTGTGTGGCCCCTCGCGCATGTGCTGCGCGCGCTCGTCCGCCTCCTGGAGCGAGTCACGCACACGGCATGGCACTGCACCGCCCTCGGCGCGCGGCCGGCTGACATACGCAGCGACGCGGTGCTCGAGCTCGTGCTGCATGCGCCGACGTCTCGTTGGGTGCATGACATCGTCGCCGGAGCGTGCGTCTTTGCCCACTGGATCACCCACATGTCCCCCCACGCGTGGCTCCACGAGCTTGTGCCTGCGCACGACCGCGCGACACCCCCCAAGTGTGAGCAGGCACTGACCACGCTCGCGAATGTCCAAGCTTTCGTCCGCGATACGCTGAGCGGCTCGCCGGTCGACGTGCCTCGCCTCCTCGCGCTCTTCGACGCGCCAGCCCCGTCCCCCGCGCCGGCCTGCTGGGACGCGTGGATGCATGCAGCGGGGCGCACCCTCTCTGAAGCCGCGTGGGAGCGAGCACGGCACGTGGGCCATCTGCACGCCGTCCGCGATCCGCATGCCCTCGCGCGCCTGTATACCCGCATCTAGACGCCAGCCAGGCGCTGGCATCGGTCGTACAAGGTCTCGTAAAAGACCCGGCCTTCCGCCACGTGCTGCCGTAGCGCCTCCCACTGTCCATACGCTTCCTCCACACGATGCCAGGCCTCGGCCTGCGCATCCAGCGCCTGGGCCACGTCGGCCTGTCGCAGCAGGCGCATGTGCGTCTGCTTCAGCTGCCTCATGCGCTCGTGCTGCTCGGACTCGCACCGCTTCAGCTCGCACAGGTAGACATCGTAGCGCTGCATCGACTTGTCGAGGACGTCGTCCAGGGCGGCGGCCGGCACGGCATCGCCCACCTGTCTCGCGCGGACCATGTGCATGAGCGTCTCGCGCAAGTCGTCGCTGTCCATCTCGGCGCGCGCTCGCAGCACAAGTCGGCGACGGGCCTGCGCGCCGTCACGGAGCTGCTCTATCATGGCGTGGATGCCCCGAATGTCGTCCGTGTGCGCCTCCGACGCCCGCTGCAGGTCCCGGAGGGTGGGCATCGCCCACGCATGGAGGGCCGTCATGCCACGCTCCATGATGCGCGCGAGAGGTGCCACCTGCTCGATGCTCGCTCGCACTTGCTGATCGCTCCTGCACGCCTCGGACAGAGCCGTTTCGTACTCGCGCAGGACCGCCTCGTCGTGGTAGGGTCGCGCCTGCTCATACGCAGCGCGGCACATGTCGGCCTGCTGCATGACGCGCTGCATCTGCTCTTCCAGCGCACGCACACCGCTCGCTGCGATGCCGCTCACATACTCGTGCCAGTGCGTCGGCAATCGCTGTGGCTGATCGAGGCGCTGCAGCGTCTCAGCCATCTGCATGGTCGACAGGGCCGCCTCGAGCTGTGCATCGAGGCGCGACGCCGTCGCCTCGAGCGTGTGCTCCAAGAACTGCGCCTTGCGATCTGCGTACAGCCGCACGGCGACGTCCACGCCATACGTCATCAGCCGCTGGAACCAGGCCTCCTGCTGGCCCTGCGCCAGGTACGCCACGGGCGCCTGGATGGGCGTCGGACACCGCTCCACAGCCAGCAGGGCGGTGCCCATGTCGGGCAAATGCGCTGCGTTCGTGGGCGCAGCCAAATAAATCAGCTCATTGTCCTTGTCGGCGCGGACGAGATTCGTGTGGATGATATCGTACAGAGACTGGACGTCGTCCACGACCGCCGTCGCGACAACTCGCGTGCCAGTGCGCTTCGCACGCTCGACGTACGACGCGGCCAGCCTCAGTCGCCCGAGCTCATCGGCGTGCCGGCGCTGCGCGAGATCATCACAGCTTTTCCGGTACATGGCAGCCGCGGCAAAGTGCCACCGCTTGCACTCCATATGCTGTAGCCAGTCCGGCGGCAGGGCCGCTGGCGGCGCGAGCGCCACACTGTCAGCGTACAGAGTCGACACGCCTTGCGCCAGCTTCGCAATCGTCGTGTCTCGCAGTCCATCCTGGACCGCCTTTTGCCAGAAGCATTCCTGCGCTTGTGCGAGCATCAAGTGGCGCAGACACGGCACCTGGTCCTGCAGCGGCGCAGGCAGCGGCAGCGTCGCCATGTGTGCGAGGCACCCAGCTGCCATCTGGAACTCGTTCGCAGCACGCTTCAGACTCTCGCTCGTGCTCCGCGACTCACACGACGCACTCTGTGCATGCTCGGCCGCGATCCAAAGCAGCACATACGCTCGCTCAGCATCGATACTCTCGTAGCATTGCATGGGGGGCGCATTGGAAAAGCCCGGTGTCCAAGGAAAGGCAGTGCCGGCCTTGTTTTTCAGCATGCGCACTGCACAATCAAGCTGAGCCGCGTAGTCCCGCAGCAGCGGCGATGGCCCCGTGCGCGCGACGCTCGACACGCACTTGCTGCGCAGATCTTGCCATGCCTCTATATCGCGCTCCAGCAGCTGATGATCGATATCGGGAAAATTTGTATGGAGGTGCGCACGCAGACCATCGCGCACATCCACGGGCGCCGTCTGTGGGTACGGTATACCCAGCACATTGGGCATGCTCGGCGCACCGCCTCGATCGACCACACTCCACTCGAAGGACGCGCACGCCGAAGGCGGCGCCGGCGTCCAGCGCCACTCCACTTTTTTTCACGATGGCCTCCGCACCTCCGCCGGAGGCGGTCCACGGCGCCCACGAGGCCCCTGACACGCCCACGAAAGAGCAACTTCAGTTTGCACGGAGCGTATACATTCTCTTGCAGCTGTGGCCGGCGCTGCGGCAGGCTGTGCAGGAGCAGTGGGGCGGAGAATTCTCGGAAGAGAAGCGCGCCTTTTTACTGTCGCATTTGTGCGACGAATACGGCAATCACGGAGCGCACACGCGACCTGATCTCGATGACTTGACGGAGCTCATAGAGAGCTATGTGATGGAGGAATTCGACTGTGAGCTGGAGGACAATAGTGCGGCGCTGATCGCGGGGCACATCTGCCTAGCACATACGGGCATCTTTCTCGAGGACAAAGGCGATACGATCCTGGCCGAGCTGGAGGCGACGTTGGCACGCACAGGTGCAAAGGCCCAGCGTGCAGAGGTGCAGGACGGCTTTGAAATGATCGACGATAACGAGGGCTCTGACGAGGACGACGAGCGCCCTGTGCAGCCAAGCGCGCGCCCCGCTGAGCCCGCGCCGAAACAAGAGCGCATCGTCGACGAGGATGGCTTTGAAGTGGTCCAGTCGCGCCGGCGCAAGTAGCAGACGCAGATAGGGTCGTCATGTGGAGGTTCAGAGGCGCGCGACGGACGCGTCATCCGCTGACGACGACGACGACGACGGATGGCGCTGTGGCAGGATGCCTCCTCCAGCGCCATGCTGGACGAGAGTGCATCAGCTCTTTCGTCAAGCATGTTTTTTCCGTGGAGAGGCGCACGACGCGAGACGGAGCCTGCCAAGCTCGCACAACTCGCATCGTCGTTTGCTTTGCGCGATGTGGAAGTGGCGTTCTTCAATGCCGTCATACGCCATCTCCCGCCGGCGTCCACGAGCTTCTCTGAGCTCAAGCAGGCGTACAATGCATGTCGTCAGGACATGGCGCTCATGGCACCGATCATGCACGACTTTCGCGCTTCGTACACACCAGAGGCACAGGCATCGATCGATGCGCGGCTGTGGAATACACTGCTTTCGCTCGTGCAAGTGCGAGGGCACACGTGGGCAGAACGATGGGACTCGATTCGCGTGGGGCTGGGTCTCGAGCCGCTGGATGACGATGCCTCCTTCTCTCGCTCTGTGGACACGAGTGAGCCACGGCTCCTGTCCAGCACGCCTGGGAGACCAGCCACGCGCCGTCCGCACTTTGAGCGCCGCTGGGAAACGTATCGCCGACGCGTCCAAAGGCGTTATCTATTTCGGTGGCTCGCACGCACGCAGCATCTCGCGCATATGTACGCGCGCGCCGAGCACACGCATGAGCGAGTATCGATGTGGACAGCGTGGATGCACTGGCGAGACACTCGCGAGCGACACCTGCAAATGATATGCGACGCTGATTCGATGCGCATGTCCATGCTGACTCGTGTTGTATGGAAGTCGTGGCGCCTTGCTGTCGGCCATCGCCATGCACAGCGGCGAGACGCGCAGCATCGCGCCCTGGCCATCGGATGGCACACATGGCATGCGAAAAAGAGCGAGCAGCTGCAGCGCATCGCCTGGACCTTGTGGCAGCAGGCGTGGCTCGCGCGTACAGCTACCGCGATCAACACCTTTCGCGCGCTCTCCGGCGCATGGCATGCGTGGCGCGCACGTTTGGAACGGCTGGCTCATCTGGCGCCCAAGGCCACGCTGTTCTCACGATACCTCACGCAGCGCCTCACGTCGCGCGCATGGGTAGCATGGCGCCTGCGTCTAGGTGAGCGCCGTAGCGACGCTCATGACACGCTGCTAG
>ERZ500990.269-NODE-269-length-18847-cov-4.092965_pt1 | contig 18847 bp, 10 predicted proteins | sample MGYA00248876_ERZ500990 | MGnify/ENA primary metagenome ERZ500990 (study PRJEB25958, sample SAMN03398517) | human skin metagenome | study: EMG produced TPA metagenomics assembly of the Human Skin Microbiome Metagenome (human skin metagenome) data set.
CAAATCTATTATTAAATTCTAACACGAGAAGAGCATGCATGATGGGGAGTCGGTTGCGCGTCCAATCATGTCGTGCATGAACACCGACTCAAGCGGCTGTGTGGTACGCCAATCAATTTAGACCCTGTCGCCCTGCGAGACACAATTTCTTTCAAGACAAGGCCACAATAGCGCTGTGTCACTCGCATCGACGTAGTAGGGCGATACACAAAAGTCTAGGTAACTACGTCCGTGTCGTCTCCTATACCGAGTCTCATTGCGAGTCCAGTATAGTATGGCAGGGCTGCAGCCCAACTGGAATGGGAATGCACTCAATCAGAAGCAACAAGAACATCGGCGCAGCTACACGACTCAGTCTGCCACTAGCAAGACGAATGACTCACGTAGCCGTCGTAAATCTTCTAACACAACTGCCCCTGTGACAAATCAACCATATCCCTCTCTACCATCCCATGAGCCATTAGGACACATGTATATGCCACCCAACCCCCTCTTAGGACCACAGTCTGGTGCTGCTGTACCACAAAATCATTCGGGCTTCATGCCTTGGCATTCGTACAATATTTCAGCTAACCAAACATCACTGCTAGCTGATGCGTATGGTGCTGCAAATGGACAACCACAGCCAGGTACCACAACTAGTTTGGACTGGGTCAACGGCATGTCAGCATATATGCTCATGGACCCGAGTGCACGACCATCATCTTTCCCTTCCCCCATGGTGCAGCAGACGCCTTCAAATATAAATATATACCAGCCCTCGCCGTCTCAATTGACCCAATATATGAGCCAGCTCCAATTCCAAAATCAACAGCAGGAACACATTGCTATGCAACAAAACTTATTTCTCTCCCAAATTCAGCACGTACGAGAACAACGTGCTCAACAGGCAATACAGGATCAGCTTACTTTAATTCAGCAGGGGATGCCTTCATCACAAGATCCGACATTCGATTCGAATACGAGACTTCGTACGGACATACTGGCGGCTCGTTCGCAAGAAGCACATTCACAGCATTTGTATGATGGCTCATTGAAAGAAGCTTCATTTGTTTCGTCTCGAATACCAGAGGTCTTGTCTAGGCGATACGGCGCTCGTTCGAATGAAAGCACGCCATCGAAAGACTCTGCCTTGCCTTTCCAGTCTGATCGTGATGTATACGAAGATGCTTGCGCGTCTCCGAGTGTGGAACAGTCAGCACGCCTTGAATCCAAACGTCTGTCGTCCAAGCTTTCAAACGAAGAAACAGGCGATATTTCCTTGGAAAAGCGGCGTAGTATGACTCCATCCATTGTAATTGATCAAGTAAATATTGAGCCTGCGGATCATGATTTAGCACGCAAGGTCAATTCTGTGGGTATGCGAATGGGTCCACGTACTGCTGCTATAATGCATGAAGTGCAAGTGCCTGAAAGCAACACAAAAAGCAAGAATGGAAAGGAAAGTTTGAGACGTTCTTTGGTACAAGATGGAAATCGACCTAGTAATGGACAAGGCGCGCTCTCCTTACCACTCATTCAGCCTCGTAGGCAGCCAAGGGGACCACCTATGGATGCGTTTTTTGCCAACAATTTTTTAGCGCGCCGATCCTTGCGCACACGACGGGAAGCTATGTCAAAATTGTGTGCTAGTCCTCGCGCTTCCATATTTCAAAATGTGCGCTCAATTCGCACGTCATCCTCCCGCGAAAAAACGCCTATGGATGAGTGACGCCGCGAACTTCGGACGCAAGTGGTGTGATTATACAAGAAATTGCCTTTATCATCAGTTCTACTTGAAATTGATAAGTCATGCATTTTTTTATGGTGTCCAATCAAAATGCGCTCAGGAATCAATCTTGAGAAAAAGGGCAGATAGGCGCCGCGGATTTCTCGCATTTGAGGAAGGCAGCCTGCGATTTTCTCATAAAGAAGTTTCGTTAGCTAAATCTAGGGAATAGGATCAGAGCCAAGTCGTTCGACATTTACAATACTATCATCGTGGCGTAGACATTTGCATCTCGGTTTCTAAGAAGACGCTGCTGATTTATGGACCGTATGTATATGGATTGGACGACAGCAATCTGACGCCTCAGTTGAAAACACGGAAGCCGCTATCGGCTTTGCCGAAAAGGTGCAGTTTGACGAGCATCTAAAAGATGGGCATAAAAATGCCCATACCCTTCAATCAGATCTGGTTCCCCTTCCACCTGCAGAGCATGGTGATCCAGACGCAGACACATCGGATCAGCACTTCCCGACGGATGAAGAGCGGGCAACGCTGCGACGCGTACCCGAAAAACTCAGCATTGCCGTTTTTTCAATCGGCGTTTGCGAACTAGCAGAGCGCTTCAGTTTCTATGGTGCAACACAAGTGTTCACTAACTTCATCGCACGTTCTCGTCCCAAAGTTGATGGAGAAATTTCTGCTTCAGGTGCTGCCAAGCATAGCTCACAAGCCTCAGGTGCATTGGGTAAGGGATCAGAGACAGCAAATGGTCTTGTAACATTCAACCAGTTCTGGTGCTATATCACGCCATTACTGGGCGCGTATGTTGCTGATGTATACACCGGTCGTTTTAATGCCTTATGCATTGGTGTTGCCTTTGCCATGGTTGGACACATCTTGCTAGTGATCTCAGCTATACCGTCTGTATTGGACGATGCAGATGGCGCAATAGGATGCTTTGCTGTGGCCATCGTTATAATGGGATTTGGCACGGGTCTTTTCAAGAGTAACTGCTCTGTCCTGATCGCAGATCAAATGAAGGTCAAAGAGCAAACGGTAGTAAAACTCAAGACGGGTGAACGAGTAATTATTGACCCAGCTCTCACTATGGAACGTCTGTACTTGTGGTTCTACTTAATGATCAACATCGGTTCGTTTGGTGGCCAACTCGGTATGGTCTATGCTGAAAAATGGGTCGGTTTCTGGCTCTCTTACCTGCTACCCACACTTGTATTCATTATTCCTATTCCCGTGTTGTGGTTTGGTCGAAAGTATTACAAGGTGCTACCTCCTGACAGGACTGTGTTCAATAATGCTGCTCGTGTTTATGCGCTTGCTTTTAAGAGAAATTGGAGCTGGTCACCCCTGACTTTTATACGAAATTGGCGTTCAGAACATTATTGGGACTGCGTGAAGCCTGGTACTATTGAAGAAACGCAGCGCAAACCATGGATGACATTCGACGACCATTATGTGGACTTGTTGTCCCGTGGTGCAAAAGCCTGCATGATATTCATGCTTTTCCCCTTGTACTTTGTGTGCTATAACCAAATCACCAACAATTTGATCTACCAGGGTGGACAAATGGATATTGGCTCTACACCAAATGAAATTCCAGCTACTCTGGATCCCATCTGTATTATTGTCTTCGTGTTTATATTCAATATGGGTGTCTACCCCTTGTGCGACAAGCTCAAGATTCCATTCACGCCCATTAAGCGCATCACAGTTGGTTTTTTTGCAGCCTCCTTCGCTATGGTCTGGTCAGCCGTCCTCCAGCATTACATCTACCAGAGGAACCCATGTGGAAATCGCGTCGGCGATGATGTGGTCCGGAATGGCATAAACTGCAGTGAGACTAATGCAGATATCTCGGTGTGGGTTCAGGTTGGCGCGTACGGCTTGGTTGCTTTAAGTGAGATTTTTGCATCGGTTACATCTATGGAGGTAGCTGTGCTCATGGCGCCTGTCAACATGCGCTCTATTATTATGGCTGTAAGCCTGTTCACCACTGCCATTGCCGCTGCCATTCAAGAGGCGTTCAACCCTCTCTCTAAAAACCCCCTGTTTGTGGTCAACTACACTGTATTTGCTGCCCTTGCCTTTGTTGGTGGTATTCTCTTCTTCATTGTGTTCATCGGCATTGACAGAAAGCAAGAAGAACTCAATCTCATGAGCCAAGAGGGTGCTCTGCGCGAGGCACAGGAAGCCGAATGGCAATCTGTGCCGCACGATACCAAATCGAACTCCTAACTACATCCACTGGAATTACATGTCAACACTACTTACTACATATCTTGCATTGGGTTGTTTCTGTCCTACCTTACCCTGCAAATGCCACGAGCCAGTGAGGCCTATCCTCACCGTGGTATCGCTTCCAAAAAGAACCTTGTCGTATGTATAAAAATAGGCCCAGGAACTGGTGCTACCTTTCTCTATTATAATGTTTATTCATCCACCATGCAAGCGTATGCATGCTGGTCGAGTGGGGATTAGAGTCAGACATTCCAGAAGGCGAACTGAACAACACAGCCGCGTGGGCCTGTACCGTCCGCGTTCTTAACCAACAACCAGGCAAACCATGTACAACAACAACATGCAAGGTGGCTACGTATGTATGGATTTGTAGTCGCGTGTTATTCACACATACAAGTACCCCCCTCAGAATGGAGGTTACCCGGCTGCTGGCCCTATGGGCGGCTCGGTATGTACGATAGCATTGCTACCGAAGCTAACCGTGACAGGCTCTTGACAACCGTCGTGCGCGTGTTCACGAAAAGCGTATGTATCTGACATTCTCAAGATACTAACCAGCTAGATGGCGCATGCGGTCCTTGGTACGCATGATTCACTCTGTTGGACCACTAACCATGATAGCTGCGCTTTTTGTGTCGGTCTCCTTGCTTGCTGGTACGTTATAAAATGAAAAGGTCTTCGCTGACTTTACACAGCTGTACGTCGTCTTTGGAGGTTTTTGTCTAACTCAGCAGGTCTGGAAGACATCATTTGTGCCGGCTGCCTTGACTTTATCTTCTAAACCTTTTCTGACAAGTCCATGAAAGAGCTGCATGTTTCATACACATCGTCTTATAGGATCCATTAGCATTCTTTTCCAACTTGACTATTTTATTTGAGTCGGATTCCATCGCCACACTTTAGCGTCCTGATCGTCGGGGATAGGACCCTTTTCAAGACTGGCATCATGATCCCAATGTCGTGCCCCGCCGACACTAACGATGATGTGAATATCGAATGGATGAAACTGGACGCTCCCGACCGCATCTTGTTGTCAGTGACGTAACAAAACGTACCTGCATGGGCCTGCCACTCGGCAACGGGCTCGACGTGAGGGGCTCCATTGCGTTCTAAAATGGAAGTCCAAGACCAGATGCGAATCCGCCCATATTGATCCCCAGCCGCTAGATATTGGCCGTGGGAATCCATGCCAAATTGGAGACGTTGGTGAGTTCCACGAGTGTCACGATGCAATCGGGCTACAAGTGAGACGTCGGAAGTAGCGAGCGGCTTGAACTGAAATGGTGAAGAGGCTCCGTACAAGTAGCTGGTATCATACACATACAGACATGGAGCATGCCGCATAGAAACGACAAGAATGTGTTTTTCTTTGGGATGCCAGGCCAATTGGGTGATGCCGCGGCCTTCAGGCACAGTCCAGCCACACAAGCACACCCTTTCACCCGGCAGCAGATTTTGCGTGCCCCACTTGGACGACGAGCCAGATTTGTCTGCGGCGAGAAAATCAGCAAGCCATTGCGATTCTGTCAGGTAGACGCCGACCAGATTCGTGAAGGTACCCACCGCGGTTACTTGCACCGTCTCTAAGGCATCTTGTTGGGCCGCGGCCGGAGAGGACCCGACGGCCAAAGCAGAAACAATTCCATGTTGCCCACCCTCATATTGTTCTGACGCCTGTGACGACAGATCTAGAGCTAGATGATGGTTGTTCCCAACAGCGTGTAGCGGAAACAATGCTAGCGCGTTTCTTTGGCCGGCATACATCCACGATGCATCATCGCTAAAAGTCAAAGCAAAGAGTGGATCATACATTTCGACATGATTGATGATACCATAAGACGCTTTCGTGGAGCCATCGATCGAATCGACAAATCGAGTAGGAACATCGCGGCAGCTTATGACATAGCACCACCTGTGCTCGATACCGTGGTTAGTTGGCGCCATGGCAGGGAGCTTGTACCATTGGAGATCTAAGATCGGCGACGGCGCTTGGTATGTGCTGCATAAACGTGGTGTTTCGTGATGAAAGTATTTGTACACATAGACCGCATGCGTTTCCGACCGCAAAAGCAATAGCGAGCCGTCTGGCGACCTGCGCGACATCAGTGGCATACACATACCATGCTGCACTCCGCCAAAAATCACAAGGTGTCTTGCATGGCAGAATATGTAACAAGGTGGGTGGCATCAAGAAAGACGAGATGCATCCTGTGCGACAACCCGCATTCAGTGCATTTAATTTTTCGTGACGACATCGAGCACGCTGAGCCCATCCGAGTATGAAAGTGGGGGTATGAAAAAGTCACCTATGTAGACGTGCGTTGCGTAGACGACTCGACGGCCGGCGCCTGGGGAAGGGAGAGTGGGCGTTTTCTGCCCCAACCGCGGCGGATAGCCACGCGACGGCGATCTTGTTCAAAGGCCCGTGCCGACATGAATCCATGCCTGCCGAAGCGACCGAGGAGTTTCGTCCGGCGCTCATCTGAACGCACGCGTGGCGCATTTCGAACGTAGAGCTCCCACACCAGACCAAACATGTCGGCATTCGCGGGGTATGGCGATGGGATATCGCTGCGGTAGGCAACCTCGGTATATTGCTTAGCGCTGCCGTGCTTATCAGCGTGACGTGAGCGAAGCACTGTTGTCGACAGGGTAGGGTGACGAAGGTAAATAGCCGAGCAAGTTCGGAAGCTCACGTCCAGGTACGGAGGGATGAAGAGGAAGGGCGCAGCGAAGGGTGGGAGATGGAATGGCAGCACACCGGCTGGCAGAGCATCTGATGGTTCCTTGGGCTCTGTATCTTTGGGTGGCTGCTCTTCCTTCGACTCATCGGGCACAGCGTCTGATTCATTTTCAGATGCTGGTTTGGCCTCAGCTTCTGGCGCTGCTTGTTCTTGGGCGGGAGTGGGCTCCGATGCTGGTTCTGTCTCTTCGGAAGCCGTCTTCTTAAGGCCGTAGCGTTCTTGTTCAGCCTTTACTCGCTTCGCGACTTGCTCGTTTAGCATAGGCACACTGTTTGGCACAACGGAAATAAGGTCACCTGGCTGAAGCAGGTAGCCTGGTTCGCGAAGAGCTTCTCCGTTTACTTGGACCTTGCCATGCAGAACCAGCGACCGTGCATAGTATACACTGTGCGCGAAACAGCAGCGAAATACGACTGTGTCTAGGCGCCGCTCGACGTCACGCAAGAAGAGGCTCTTTATGGGCGGCGTGGGCGTATCCAAGGCGTGCTCGTCGTGCTCGTCGCCTTTCCAGCGGGGGTTGAAGGAGGTCGCAGCGTCCGGGGCATAGCTAGGCAAGCTTGATGGCAGGAACCAGCGCTTGAAGCGACGCTCAGGAATCCAGTCACCGTGATACCCCCGAAGCAGGCGCTTGGAGCGCCAGCGCTGCTGATACATGGTCATACTGGTCTTGGTGAAATTGAACTCATCCACGAGGCGCATGTTGGTCGATCGCGCAATCAAGTTGTACAAGTTCCGTGGCGACCAAGACATGCGAGGCAAGGCCGACTCATGGCGAAACAGGTTGGCCTTTCTCATGACGCCGTCAAGGACAATCCGCTCCCAGGCAAGGAGGCGGCCACGACGCTGGAAGAAGAAAATGACATCAGCATGACTGTACATCAGCCGCGCATCTTTCACGTGATATGACCAACATGGTGTGCTACGTGGCGCATGGCACCGTGCATCGCACGTGTGTAGATTGAACAAGTAGGGCCACGCGCATGGAGGGCGCGGCACGGTGCCAGCAGAGCGCGTGCGCACGACCGACCCCGTTTCGAGGTGGGTGGGCCGACATTCCAACTCAACCCTTTCTTCTAGCCATACGCAGTCGTCATGTCGAACAAGCAGGTGCTTCCTGAAGGTCACTTCCTCTTCACGTCCGAGTCGGTCGGTGAGGGTCATCCCGACAAGATCTGTGACCAGATCTCGGATGCTATTCTTGACGCATGCCTGCAGCAGGACCCGCGCTCGAAGGTGGCCTGTGAGACGGCTGCCAAGACGGGTTTGATCCTGGTGTTTGGTGAGATTACGTCCAAGGCACAGCTCGACTACCAGAAGATCATTCGTGACACCATCAAGGAGATCGGCTACGACTCGTCTGACAAGGGCTTTGATTACAAGACGTGCAACGTCATGGTCGCGATTGAGCAGCAGTCGCCTGACATTGCTCAGGGCCTGGACCACGGTAGCCTGGATGACATTGGTGCTGGTGACCAGGGTATCATGTTCGGTTATGCCTCGGACGAGTCGCCTGAGCTCATGCCCCTCACGGTGGTGTACTCGCACAAGCTGAACCACGCCATGGCCTCTGCCCGTCGCAATGGCCACTTGCCCTGGCTCCTGCCCGACACGAAGACGCAGGTGACGATCGAGTACAAGAAGGACGGCGGTGCCGTTGTGCCTGTGCGTGTGGACACGATTGTGGTGTCGACGCAGCACACGGACGACATTTCGACGGAGGACATCCGCAAGCTGATCAAGTCCGAGATTATTGACAAGGTGATTCCCTCCCACATGCTCGACGAGCGCACAGTGTACCACATCCAGCCTTCGGGCCGCTTTGTGATTGGTGGTCCTCAGGGAGACGCTGGTCTTACGGGTCGTAAGATCATTGTCGACACGTACGGTGGCTGGGGTGCCCACGGCGGTGGTGCCTTCTCGGGTAAGGACTTCTCGAAGGTCGACCGCTCGGCTGCGTACACGGCGCGCTGGATTGCCAAGTCGCTCGTGCACGCTGGCCTTGCTCGCCGTGCGCTTGTGCAGCTTTCGTACGCCATCGGTGTGGCAGAGCCTCTCTCGGTGTACGTTGATACGTACGGCACGAGCAGCAAGAGCGATGCGGAGCTTGTGCAGATCATCAAGAACAACTTCAACCTCAAGCCAGGTGTCATTGTGCGCGACCTGGAGCTGCAGAAGCCCATTTACCGCCAGACGGCGTTTGGTGGCCACTTTGGTCGCTCCGAGTTCTCCTGGGAGCAGCCGAAGGAGCTCAAGTTTTAAAGGGCGTCCGCGAGCTTGCCGCTGCAATGCGACTTTTTTTTGATACCGATTCAACATCGTCACTCTGTTTTGGGTGGCCGTAAAACGGGCTTGCTGCTGCAGTGTCCCTTGTCATGTACCTGTATGACGAACGCCCTGCGCCTACTTCCTTTGAGATGCGACTGGTTGTATCCCATTCCCAACTGTATACCACGTCAACCGTGTTTATAGCCTACAAAGAAAACATGTATGCTGCTTGAGAGTGCTATGAAAGAAGGCGGAGATGATTAACGATAGAGAGCGCTGGACACAGCTTCGCGGAAGCTGCGGAGGAGACGGGATAGGTTGTCGGTGGGCGGCGCGGGTAGTGGCTCCTTGGGCAGGAATGGATCGCGGCGCATGCGGCCCTCGCCATCGCCAAACACTTGGATACTGAAGTCGGCTTCGGTATCGCCAGCGGCCCAGCGACTCGCGATTTCCATCTGGCGGCCCCGCTTGCGACGAGCTGCCTCTGCGAGTCCTTCGATCTCGGCGCGCAGCGAAGCGCCCACCTTGAACTCTGGCTGTGGGGCATGGGCAGGGGGGGCGTCGGGCGTGGCAAGGTGGGTCGACTCGAGCGCGTCGACCACCTGCCCGACATCGTCCGTGTCCTGCATGGCCGAGGCCGGCGGCGTCCAAATGCTCGCGAGGTCGTCGGAGCCCGCGCCGATCGTGAGCGCCATGTGGCGGAGCCAGGCAAACGTCGAGAAGACGAACGAATCCACGTGGGACCAGCGATGCAGGAAGTCGTACCAGGCGGGCGCGCCGCGATCGAGGAACGAAGCGAGTGTATTGATCGAGCGAGCTGGGTCTTGCACGCGCGCGCGCAGACTCTCGAGCAGGTCCAAGAGACGCAAGAGGAACACGTGCAAGTGCTGAATGTCTTCACGGATGCCCTTGATGCGGTGCATGCGCACGAGGGCCTCGAGGAATGGCTCGAAGAGCACCGTGAGGGCGTCGAGGATTGCAGGGTCCTGCAGCATGCCACGAATCTGCGCCACGTCGCGGTGCAGCGAGTAGAGACGCAGAACGCGCTGGAGGTGAATGATGAGCATGTAGCCCGGACGAGTGTTGGTCTTTTTGCGCAGGGCATTCGGATGCGTCGCGAGAAACTCGGTATATTCACGCGAGGCGGACATGACGCGCTGCACTTCGACTTTGCTGAGCTTGGGCGCATCTGAGCCCCGCACGATCGCAGCGACGAGCGGGATACGAGCCTTGTGTGCGTGCTGTCGGACGAGGCGCTTAAAGTCCCCAGGGCTGTCGACAAACATGCGCAGCTTGCGGATCATTGTGTCCGATCCAATGTCCTGCTGCAGCGCACGCAATTCATCGTCCATGGCGACGGGGTTGTCCTCAAACGCGATCTCGAGGATCGACTGGAGAAACTTGTTGCGCAGGAACTGCTTCTGCCATTCGGCCACGCATTGCTTCACGGGCAGCCGCATGGCATTGGCAAGCTTGCGCCACGGCACAGCGTCTACGACGTCGCGCACGCGCAAGAGGTTCGCGCGCGACTGGTCGCTCTGTACAAAGACGCCGTACAGAAAGCGCGCAGCCTGCAAGTGGCCCCAGGAGATCATCATCTGGTACGACGACGGCAGCTCGGCCAACGTCGGCGTCGCTTTGAGCGCGTCGTACATCTTGAGAAAGCCATCGCCCTCGACGCAGTCGAGCCAGATGCGCGCTTGCACCCGGCGCATACTGAGCACCGTCTCGCCGGCCATCTCGGCGTCCTTTTCACGTTCCTCGATGCGGCGGCCATCGACGCGGCGGCGCTCGGCAATGTTGAGCAGCTCATTCGTATCGAGCTCGCGATCGTGGAAGCATCCAATGCTGAGGAAAGCGCGCACTTCGCTGCTCTCGCATACGCTGCGGATGGCCAGCGTATCGCGCATCCACGAGCGCAGTAGACGGCGATCGACCTCGAAGCGCGGCATGGAGCGGGCCCGTGCGCCATAGAGGGGCTTGAGGATCTCGGTCGCCGACAAGCCCGGCGGCGGGGCGCGGCCGTCTGGCACAGACGCGTCGTCGTCGTCACTCTGCTGCGTCATGTACGACGACGCGTCATGGTCCGTGCCCGTCGTGGACAGGTAGCTCGACGTGTACGACTGGGCCTCCGTGTCCGAGCTGGACGTCGTCGAGTGCGTCGCCATCGAGGGGGGACGGCCAGGCAGGCGGGGCAGCGGACGTACGTGGACGTACGGGCCGAGCTCATGAGCTAGTCTGGCGCGGAACTCTTCCCAGTCGCGATCGTTGCGCACAACAAACTCGTCCATGCGGTTCGGGCGGCGAATACGGAGAACAAAGTCGCGCTCGCGGTGCGCGTGCTCACGGACAGCCACGATATCGACTTCAAAGCCGCCCGCGCGCAGGCGGTCGGTCGGTCGGCGGTAGCACACAAACGCCTCAGGCGGCAAAAGCTTGGCATGGGGCCATGGCCACGAGCGGCTGTGCACGAGCTCGTTGGGGTAGTACGGGTTGCCAGGCCCGACGCGCAGCACAGCGACAAGGTACCGCGTCGCCCATTTGTGCAAGAGACCCGCCACCGATGAGAGGAACGACTGGGCCATAAAGGGCATGCCGTCCGTCTCGCCACGACGGTCGATGCCGGCACTCAGAGACCGAGCCTGCATCTCACGCAGGATCGGCGCGACGGCGGTGAAAAAGTACATGCGCCCCATGGCTGCCTTGCTGGGCGGAGGCGGGCCATGCTTGGCAGGCGGCGGCGGCACAAAGAGTGGGCACGTACACAGAACGTTGCGCAGCAAGAAGCGCATGAGCGGCAGATCGATCGGCGGCGTCTCGGGATCATACACGTCGCGGCGGAAGATGTCTTCGTCGTCGTCGAATTCCGTATCGCCAAAGTCGTCCGCGCGCGAATCGGTCTCCGAGTCCGGCGCCGAGGCAGCGCGGCGCGAGTCCTGTGGGCGCTCCAGGGACCGCATCGCAAAGAGGCGCTCGCTCTCCCAGGTCAGTTCTTTGCTCACCATCTCGCGCAAAAAGTAGTGCACCTGCTCAGGTGCCAAGTCACGCACAAGCCACGGTTGGTGTGCCGCCTTGGCCTTGCCGCGACGTCGCTCCTCTGCCTGCTCTTCCGTCTCCGTTTCTGTGTCTGTCGGGGCAACAGATGGCGTCAGCAGGTACTTGCGGGCATCGCGAGCGAGCTGCGTGCGCGGCTGCGCAGGAGAGCGCGAGGTCGGCACCTTGTGCTCCAAGTCGCGAAATCTCCGCGGCGGTGGCGCTCTCGCTATTTTCGGCAGGTGGGTGGCAGACGTGCCACGCCGCGGGCGGCGCGACTCACCACGACCGGGGATGGGCGTGCCGCTGCGCACCGAGAAGAAGTCGCCTGAGCTCGCCGAGGCCGTCGGCGCATGGCGAGAAAGAGGCGGCGCATCCGACCAGTCCGACACGCGCTGGCCGCTGAGCGGCCCCGAGCGAGGCATGAGCGGACTCAAAGGCTGACCAGATACAGCCTCTTCGTCAAAGAGACTCGGCTCAATGCTTTCTGGGCGCGACACGCGACGCACAAGGCGGTCGAGCGTGCGTTCCTCGGCAAAGGGGTCGATCAACTCGGGACGACGGCCACTAGGCTCGTCGCGCAGCACGGCGTGATTCGCATACGCGTGGGGACGTGAGTACGGTGCAGCACCCGACCGCGTCTCCAGCACATGATCCGCGCGTGATCGCTGCGCTGGCCGTACGGGCGTGGCAGCAGGCATCGCCGAGTCGTAGCTGTCACGACCAGGTGTGCTCACACGCTCGGTGGCGATGCTCATGTCGTCTGTCCGCGGCGTGGACGGTGCAGATACGTGGCGCGCCTGTGCAGGGCGCGTAAGCATGGGATAAGGAGCCGATGTCGCGGAACGTGGAGCCAAGCCAGCGTCAGGTGGGCGCTCTGCGACGAGGGAGACAGGCTCCGGGTCGTCGGGCACCTTGGCTGAAAGGAGCGAGGGCGGTGCACGGCGCGGAGACATGGGCCGCGATGCAGGTGGGCCGACGCGACGTTTCGCCATGTCTGAGCGCATAGCAGGGGGCTCTGTCTCGCCCAGCACTCTCGCACCACCCATGGGGGGCGATATCTGAAGCGCACTCTTGCCAATAGCCGCGTCGGCATCTTGGCCCAGATCATACGCATGATCGTGGCTCTCCGTCATGGCGAGGCGCGGAGAAGCAGGATCGGTGGTATGGCGTTTGCCGCGCTGACCCAGGATAGGCAGACGATGCAGCAGCGACGTTTTCTGCGACACGTCCTTCCCGGGCAGCTTTCGACGCAGGCCGGGTAGAAAACCGCTCTTTTTCTCCGCAAGCACAGGGACGGGGGGCGGCACAGGCACCTCGGCAGGCAGCGGCATGTCTGTCCGCATCGTACCAGCGTCCTGTGCTCCCTTTGTAGCGCCCCCCGGCGCTTCCGAGATGGCACGGGGTGTGCCATCCGAGGCGGTATAGTCACTGGTATACTCATCGTCGTATGTGTCCGAGTACTCGTGGTCCACATACGCATCAGAGGCGTTCGTGCCAAGCGTCTCGATCGAGTCGCGCTCGGTAAACTCGTCATCGTAGCCTGTCATCTCAGAATAGGGTTCTTCGTCGTAGCCTGTCTCCTCCGAGTACGGCTCGTCATCGTAGCCCGTCACTTCTGAGTACGGCTCGTCATCGTAGGTGGCAGACTCAGACATGTCTTCATCGTACGGATCGTACTCCTCCGAGTAACTCGACTCAGTACGGGACGGCTGCGACGTCCATGAGCGCTCTTCGTGCGGAAGCACAGGGGGCCTCATGGGCGCCGGTGGGTCCATGCCAGCCACGGGGGGCTGCGGCGCATGTTTCCGCAGGCCCATCACATTCATGGCTTTTCGCATCGTAGTGGCGCTCCCGTCGTCGCACGGTCAACCACACACCAAGGATCTAGGTCTGTGCTGCCTCGTGGAGATGGCCAAAGCACAACGCGTGAGACGAACGAGGTAGGAAAAAAAAAAGCGGCCAGCCCACGTTGGGTCCACTGGCGATCCTAGCGTTGTCTGGGGTACGGCGGCCGTAGCGTGCTGCAAGGGCGTACGCAGAATATGCACGGCATCGAATCATGCGTGGAGTCCACATGACAGAGAGAGGGCTCTTTACTCAGCAGACCGGCAGGCTGACGGCCTGAGCCACGAGTGTCACATAAGCAAAGGTAAAATGACGTGCTCACCTGGCCTGGCGCTGTCGTGGCCAGTCGCCCCACCCAACCTTCCTGGCGTATGGCCACCACGAAATCGTCTGCGCTGAACGCAGCCGCCCTGTTTACGGGTGGCGCCTTTGTTGGTGCGGCTCTCTACACGGTGGCTCGCTCCCTCGTGCAGGCGTCGATCACCAAGACGCCAAAGAGTCAGGACAAGCTCGTTGAAGCGCCCAAGGCGCCTGGCCCCGATCAGGACGAACAGGGCCTGTATGTAGCGCCCGTCGAGTCGGACGCAGCGTCGATGTACGACGTGTGCGGTGTGATGGGCCAGCCCTACGAGCCACGTAGCGCGATCCCAGCTGTGCAGCCACAGGACACGCACGTGGATCTTGGCACAGACACCACGCTGGTCTCGGACGTGCAAGACCTGCCGAACCTCAACAAGAACATGCTCACACTCAGTCTTCTCGTGATGGAGATGCTGGCGCTCGAGTACAGTGGTACGATCTTCACGTACGAAAGCAGCTCTACGGGCTTTGGTGCATTTTGCGAGTCGCAGCATGATAAGCGAGTGATTCCCATGCAGACGCGCGCAGGTGCCGGTCAAGCCGTCGTGGGTTTCGTGGCCGGCCAGGGCAGTAGCGGAAGCGCTGTGCCGAACAGCAGCTCGACGGTCACGGTGCTGACGAATGCCGCCGGTTTCCTCGCGATGGGTCCGTCGCTCGCGACGATCCCCGCTGACAACACGGATCTCGTGGTGCACGTGTCGGGCATCAACCAAGGCATGCATGAAGACTTGCGTGTGGCTAACGACTATGCCTCGGCGCTCTCCACGGCCGCCATGCTGAGCGATGTCGGCTACGAGGTGGTGCTGTCCGCCTCGCGCCAGGAGGCCATCGACGTCGCCCACTATGCGTACACGCGCCAGACGAAGCGTGCATTCGTGCACATTTTCGATGGTGCGTATGCGGCGTGTGAGCGCAGTGTTCTGTCGCCACCGTCGTCCAAGGTGCCCGAACCATGCACGTACACGGGTCCATCGGCGCCTGCCACCGCACTCGTCATGCCTCATGGCGCCATGTCGCATCGTGCGCGTGCGCTCCTCTTGTCGCTGCCTCCTCACTTGCGCGGTAAAGTAGGCATTGTGAGCGTCCGCAGGTTGGGCTCGTGGGATGCTGCTGTGCTGCGTCGGGCCGTCCCTACGAGTGTTCAGACCCTGCGTGTCGTGGAAGAGGCGTTCTCCTCGACGGATGGCGCGCTCTATGCAGACGTGCTCGAGTCGGTGCTCTCTGGTGCTCTGCGTGGCGTGCGTGCTCAGTCGCTCGTGCTCGCACCTGGCCAGGCGCTGTGTCCCGAGGCATGGCACGCGCTGCTGAGCCTCGCTGCTGAGCAGGCGACGCCCTTCTCGCTGAAAGATGTGCTGGCTCGCGCTGCAGCCGTGCAGGTACCCGATCTCATGCCTTTCTCCAACTCTCACCTCGTCACATTCGTGGGCACTGATGCTGGCGTGTCTGTGCCGACCGCCGAGCTCCTAGCGCGCTCGCTCTTCAACGCATCTAAGCATGTGCGTATGCTCTCGCGCTACGATAATTATGCTGCGGGCGGTGCCGTGCGCTCAGATGTACTGATGTCAGAGCGCCCTGGTGTCGATGTCCCGATGGATGTGCTGGCACGCGACGGCACGTCGCATGTCGTCGTCGTCAGTGAGCCGGCCTCGCTCCTGCCTGGCTACCGTGTGCTTGAAGCGCTGCGCCAGGATGGCACGCTTGTGCTCAATGCCGCCAATTGGACGCCCGAGGACGTGCAAGGTGCTCTGTGCGCGGCCGACAAGGCCCTCTTGGCATCGAAACGTGCCAAAGTCGTCGTGATCGACGCGCAAGACGTCGCACAGACGCTGCTGTCAGACAGCAAGGCACGCGGTTCAGCAGCGGATGTGGCGCCTGCCGTGCTCCTGTCGAGCGTGGCAGCTGCTGCGCCGTACCTCGGTCAGTGGGTGCCGCACACGCACCAAGCTCAGCCTGTGCGTACGGACGGATGGAGCACGAAGAGCGACGAAGTACCGGAGCGCCAGAGCCTGTCGTACAACGGTGTGCGTGCCAACACGGCGCTGGCCGCGGATGGCGGCCAGGTCGTGCGTGCATCGTGGGCGCTGGCGGCATGGCAGCTCATGTTCCGCGAGGCGTACGGGCTGGAAGAAGCCGCGCTGCGTCCAGACCTGCCGGAAAAGACGTACAACGTCCGCGTGGCTGTGAACAAGCGCCTCACACCGCTGGACTACGACCGCTACCTGTTCCACATGGAGCTTGATACGACAGGCACGGGCCTGCGGTACGAAGTTGGTGAGGCGCTCGGCGTGCACGGCTGGAACGACGAGCACGAAGTGTCCGACTTTGTGCGGTGGTGCGGTTTCCATCCAGACGAGCTGGTGTATGTACCGAGCGTGACGCGCCCAGGCTCGTTTGAGACCCGCACCGTGTTCCAGACTCTGCAGCAGAACCTCGACATCTTTGGCAAGCCGCCCAAGAGCTTCTTTGAGGCGCTAGGCAAAATCGTGGAGAGCCGGGACGAGGCTCGCTGGTTGCGCTTTATTAGCTCAGGCGAAGGCAACTCGACGTTCAAAAAGCTGTCGGATCTCGAGACGGTCACGTACGTCGATGTCATGCACATGTTCCCGACAGCACGGGTGACTATGGATTGGCTCGTGAAGAATGTCGAGCCGATTAAGCCACGTCACTACTCCATTGCCAGTGCCCAGGCAGCTGTAGGCGACTCTGTGCACCTGCTCATCGTGACGGTCGATTGGAAGACGCCGCACGGCAGCCCGCGCTTTGGTCAGTGCACGCGCTATTTGTCGGCTCTCAAGCCAGGCTCGATGGTGACGGTCAGTCTCAAGCCCTCGGTCATGAAGCTGCCACCACTCGACACTCAGCCGATTATCATGGCTGGTCTTGGCACAGGCGCTGCGCCATTCCGTGCCTTCTTGCAGGCACGCGCGCTCAAGAAGAGCCAGGGCATCGAAGTGGGTCCCATGTACTACTACTTTGGCTCGCGTCATCGCTCCATGGAGTACCTGTACGGCGAGGAGCTGGAAGCGTACCTGCATGATGGTCTGCTGACGCACCTAGGTCTTGCTTTCTCGCGTGACCAGAAGAAGAAGGTGTACATCCAGCACAAGATCATCGAAGACGGCAGGCAGCTCGTCAAGTTCCTCGTGCCGGACATTGACGGCCAAGAGGTCAAGGATGGCGACAAAGGTATCTTTACACTATGTGGTCCTGTCTGGCCCGTACCGGACATCCAAGAGGCACTTGTCCAGGCCTTTAGCGAATACGGCTGGGGCCGCGAGAAGGCCGAGAACAAGATTGCCGAGCTCAAGGACGATGAGCGCTACGTGCTCGAAGTCTACTAGTTCCCCAGCGGGGTGGCATACCTCCACATAGAAGGTCGAATAGATGATCACGTGATCTATGAAGTTTTACAGTTTTGCTGTTGCGCGAAGCCTGGGTGGGTGAGAACATCCGCCGCGGTGTGTCTCCTACCACTAACGCGATGGCCACTGTCAACCAGAAGATCTTCCGTACGGCGAAGGCGCCCGCTGGTCCTCCATCTGAGGCCGAGACCACGGTCTGCCAGGCCCTTATTGATCTCGAGTCGCACATCCCTGAGCTCAAGATGGAGCTGCGCCCTCTCCAGGTGAGCGCCGTCAAGGAGGTCGAGGTCAAGGGCGGCAAGAAGGCCTACGTGGTCTTTGTGCCCATGCCCCAGCTCAAGGCCTTCCAGCGCATCCAGCAGAGGCTCACGCGTGAGCTCGAGAAGAAGTTCTCGGACCACCACGTCGTATTCATTGGTCAGCGCCGCATCATGGGCAAGCCCACCAGCCACAGCCGTGCGACGCAGCCTCGGCCCCGCAGCCGTACGCTGACGGCTGTCCACAGTGCCATCCTTGAAGACCTTGTCTTCCCTACGGAGATTACAGCTAAGCGTGTGCGCGTGTCCACGGATGGCAGCAAGCTTGTCCGCTGCGCCCTGGACTCGAAGGATGCCACTAGCCTGGAGTACAAGCTCGAAACGTTCTCGAGCGTGTACCGTAAGCTCACGGGCAAGGAAGTGGCCTTCACCATCTAAACTAACGTCGATCCTGCTCATGCCCAGGGCTGCGCACCTTGCTGCCATGGGTGACGTGTACTTTTGTACGCAATGTGCGTTGTGTTGCAATAGTCTATGCACGCCTATATGCTTCCACGCCGCGCCGTCCAACTGCGTGAGGTGCCTTGTGTCTTGCAGTCATACCCTGTAGTCGGACGTATACGCCCCAAAATACATAAGAATGCCTGCATAGCCTCGGTTGCACGTGATCTGAGCACGTCATTCGTGGGATGCCGAAGACAGCACACAACGGTGCGGGTGCATATGCACCGCGGAGTATAAGGCGTGGCGCAATACGTCGTGTTGCCTTTCCACTGGCGCACACGACTTCTTGAGGGATAGCAAGCACCATGCCCACGCGAATCAGCTCTTGGTTGAAGAAAGGGTCGAAGCGATCCACGAGTGACAGTGAATCGTCGGACGACGTGTTGGCAGCCAATGTCGGCTCGATCGCTGGTGATAATGAATTGCTGTACGCGTCGCCCGCTGTGATGGAGTCTGTGAAACACAGCAAGAATAGTGCCAATGGCAACAACAGGATTGAGTTTTATTCCT
>ERZ500990.270-NODE-270-length-18843-cov-4.430434_pt1 | contig 18843 bp, 12 predicted proteins | sample MGYA00248876_ERZ500990 | MGnify/ENA primary metagenome ERZ500990 (study PRJEB25958, sample SAMN03398517) | human skin metagenome | study: EMG produced TPA metagenomics assembly of the Human Skin Microbiome Metagenome (human skin metagenome) data set.
ACTCAAAGGGACGACGAGGGACCTTGTACGTCTTGCTGTGGTTTCGAGGGGCACCCTTGCAGTGGCGAGTCGCGGTCGGCATGTTAGTGAAGCGTTACAGTAGAAACAGCGCGACTTGAGCCTGGTCTTTCCACTCGTCTTCTTCCCTGCGGCGGCATCCACTATGGTCACCCGGCCGAAAATATAATCACGTGATTCTAATGTAGTTTCAAGCCGTTCGCACCCTCGCGGCAGGTGACCTACAGCAGCGAGGGACCTAGGTCAAGCGAGGCAAACATTCGTGCAGACTGTCCTTCTAACACGAACTCGTCAAGATGCCTCACAGTTATGGTTACAGGGCGCGTACTCGGCACATGTTTGCCAAAAAGTTCCGCAAGCACGGACAGGTTCAGCTGAGCCGTTTCCTTCGTCCGTACCATGCTGGTGATATTGTGGACATTGTGGCTGACTCGGGCGAGCAGAAAGGTATGCACCACAAGTACTACCAGGGCCGTACTGGTGTTGTTTACGGTGTGTTCCCCCGCGCTGTCGGTGTCATTGTGTACAAGACGGTGGGTAACCGCAAAATTGAGAAGCGTGTGAGCATCCGTGTTGACCACGTACGTCACTCCAAGTGCCGTGACAACTTTGTCAACCGTGTCAAGGCGAACGCTGCTGCTAAGCACGCGGCCAAGGAGAAGGGCGAGCACGTTAACCTCAAGCGTCAGCCGGTCCAGCCTCGTGAGGCTCACACGATTCAGGTGGCGCAGAACAAGCCAGTGACGCTCGCGCCCCAGCCATACGACACCTTGATTTAAATAAGACTGTCCGGGTGGCATGGCATGGATCAGTCCGAGAGAGCCTGTGCATACGCCATGGCAGCTTTGTATTCGTGGCATCTGTGTTCTTGTGATGGCCTTACGGCCCACAGTGTACTATTCAGCGTGCTCATAGAGCGTTGAGTATGAAAAAATAAAAATGATATTGCACATATTAGGAAGCAGAGAACAGTTCGCATGAGCGCGGAGTGCCGATAGCTATGACCTTGGCGCCATACGTAAATGGATCGCGATCAAAGGCCACGAAATCGGCCACATCCGAAGGAGCATGCAGATGAAGCATGCGTTCTAGGTTGGTCGTGACGAGAGCCAAGATGGTTGTAGCATCGGATATTTGCGCTTCTTGAGCGGCCCAAGCCGTCTCCCATAGCAGATTGGCAGCTTCCCATGCTTCCTGAATCCGTATGCCCACTTCTACGCCGTGTCGGAGTAGCACGCCCAGCTCTGTGTCGGCTGTCAAAGGAGGGCCTTCCTTACGCCCACGCTGCTCCCATCCATACTCCCACACCTTGGCAGGGACAATTACGGGAATATGCGCTTCAGCCAAATCCTTCGCCACCTGGTGCAGAGCTCCCGCTGAGTCAATGATCAGATGCACATGAGGAAAAGCGCGCTTGAGCAGGATCAGCTTAGCTACCGTGTCTTGGGCATCTGTCTTGACGACCAAAGGCCATTCGCCACGAGATACGCGGAGCCACTCAACACTCTCAGATGGCGGATTGCGTAGCAAAGAGCGAAGAAGAGCCAGTTGCGTCGCGAGAGAGGGTTCATGATCGTCGATGGGATACGCTAGACGCACATGCAAAGCCACTTCGGACGTACGCACGCTGTGTGCATCAAGCACAGTACGAGCACCAGTATCGAAATGGGTCGATACGCCACCAAACATGCCGATTGTAGCAGGCGCATTGACGGCTGTCGTTACACCCGAGGCATGAGCACGACGCAGCGCATGGCCACCGAATATAAGACCGTCTTCGGCACGGGGCACTAGGCGCTTCGTATCCAAGTAGAGATGACGAGTCAGCAAAGAGGGATCTTGGCCATTAGAGGCACTTGATTCACTTGGGACATCGGAGAGGCCTAGGGTACTTCCATACGAAGTCAGGCCTGGCAGTACAGTGCCACCGTGTAAGTGGACGCTTAATGCATGCGGCGGGACCTGATCATGGCATACGTGATAGGCATCCACACATGTAACGCGCCCATTGGCATACACAAGTGTGCCGTCTGAAACAAGATTTAGAACGTGGATTGAATCGTTGGCTCGCTGGAACACGCGTGAAACATTCCGAAGCACCACGGCGGAAGCTTCGAATAAAGGCTCGGGAAATGCACGAGAACGTTCCGATGCAATGGCATCGCTTTCATTGCGCACGCGCTGAAACTCTTGAGAGTAGTGCGCAGACGGCGGTGCGTCTCGTGTCTTGAGTGCTTCCCCTCCAGAAGCATACGCTTTGCCAAGTTGAGATACGCCATCGACGTACACCGCCACAGGCGTAGCGCCTAATTGCAGCGGATGGCGGTCCCATAGCACCAAGTCCGCATCATATCCACGTGCTATACGCCCAATGCGATGATCGAGACCCAACACACGCGCAGGATGGGATGTGACACTCTTCAATGCCTCGAGTTCATCCAGCCCAAAGTGATGTGCCTGGGCGGCCTGGTTAACTAAGCGTCGCGAATCCGTCACAGGATGATCACTTTTGAATATAGGCGTGATATTGTGGGATTGCAGTAATTCCGCCAAAAAAGGCGTGCCGAAGTAGGATTCATATTTGTAATAGGCATTTGTCGAAAAGATGGCTGCAGCCGGCGGGCTGCCCGGGGTAGCATGCAGGGTAGATGGCACAAGGTAGGTTTCATGAGCATGGTGAAAAGCAGCAATGGAAAAAGCAAACTCGTTAGCATGGCGCACTAGGGCATCAAGATCGTTCATGGTGTAACAATGCGTATGAACCCTGGTGCGGCCACGCAGTACATCGACGAGTATATCAAGCTCAAGATCGTTTGGAAAGTGAGACTCTTCGGGCCGCGCATTATTCAACAAGCCATCATCTAAACGCCGGCAAAAATCGTCTTGTTTCTCGCGCAGCTTTACTGCTCGTTCAAAAGTTGAGCGGAAATTCCACGCCTCATCAGGTCTGATCAAGCCATACTGAAGCGCATTCTCGCCGCAAGCCATCTTTATCTGCCGGAATGACGTACTTCCGGCAGGACGCTTCATGCCTGAAGCAGCTGAGTAGAGTCCATCGCGTCCATGATCTGCCTCACCTAGGATGGTGAGGGCGCGTGGGGGATCAATCAGACGTGATGACGGCGGGCGCCCATGCAAATCACCAAGTTTGATAGGAAATGCATGTCCACCGATATTGTTTAGCGAGCCTGGGAGGACCAAGGCAGACGTGACGCCACCGGCAAGCGTGGTTCGTAATGAGGTGTCATGCTCGTTCAATCCATCCACACTACGAACCATGGGACGCACAGGACTCAATTTTGAATTAATATCAGAATGCGTGGGAAGATCTGGCATACCCTGCACACCCAGGTGTGTATGCATGTCGATAACACCCGGCGTCAGCCATCGGCCCCATGCCTCAACCTCGATAGCATCAGATGGCGCGTCAACTTGCGCCATAGTTGACTCCAGCGAGACAATCAGGCCTTGGTTGACAAATACATCTTTCTCAACAAAAATGGTGTCACCGTCAAACACAGTCGCATTACGTATCACTGTGGCCCGTGTGCCGAGGGCGAAACGGTCATTTTGAGTGCGCTCGAAGAAATTAGGCGGGGGTCCCGCCGGTGCCCTGGAGAAAAGACACTGTTGGCGGGCCGCTTCGAGATGGGGTGGTGGAAAACGCGCAGAAAATGTTTGCCGAAGGCGCGCAGATAGGGAATGTATGGGATTCACAGTGAAAGAAGCCAGCATGAGAAGCACAAGAACAATAAGCCCATTGCGCCAAGGCAAATAGGCTCTGTGCCTATCCATGAAACTCTTTTCACACATCGAGCAGCTCATCGTTGTGACGAAAAGTGAGCGGGCCGCACACCAATGAGAGAGCTATACATGTGGGGCGAATCTCAACGGCCTGCACAGATAGAGTGGATGTGGAGGCTACAAGCTTACGTGCCTTCTACGCCTCCGACACATGGAGGTTGTCCGTACGTGTGGTCAGGTCATCCGCAGACTGAGGTGATGGCCTTGCATTGTCACACAGGTGAGATAGAAGCATTTGCACAACTTCCTCGCGGTCAGTCATTTGTGCCTCTGACATGGGACCACGGCCCGCCTTGTTCCGTACATCCCATAGTGCGCGCTCGCTCTGCATTTCATCGTGGTGCGCAAGCTCGGCCTTGCGTGCATCCTCAGACTCGTCTTTTTCTTCTTGAGTTTTTTCAGCATGGCGTTGATGTTCCCGCTGGTCCTCTTCTGCACGCAGACGCTTGGCCGTTACTTCGTCTTGCACCTCGAGGGCCTCGATACGATCGACTAGCGCCTCTGCCACATTTAAATGACCGTTAAAGGCGGCCCAGTGCAGCGGTGTATTTCCAGATTCATTCTGCAAGAGCAAGATCTCCAGATTCGCTTGTGGAAGCACTTGACGCACGAACTCCAGATGACCATTCGCCGCTGCATAATGCAACGCTGTGTTGCCCGAATCATTTGAAGAAGCAAGCGCAGCAGTCACATCGAGCTCCTTCTTGAGAATATTCCATACTTCAAGATCACCCGTGCGGGCAGCCCACAGGACATCATCTACCTGTGTGTCTGTCAAACTCATATCCCACAAGCAGCGCTTGAGTCTGGTGGATGGATGGGCTTGGGTCATGCGTCCCAAAAAGTATTCAGCATGACTAAATAAAAAGTTATGGTCGGGTGCGTTTTGGTGCCTTGCGCTCGCGGCCAAATGGGGTTTCAGTTCGATCAACTCACATCGTACCCGTTCAAAGACCCACTGCAGCACAGGAGCTATCGCTGCTTGTATCCTGTAGTGCATTGTCCTGGAATAGGCTGTATGGACATGTCTGCATCTGGTACGGAGGAAGTTGGAACTCATCACACTCCCGCTGAGCCAACCGAGCAAGCCACGTCACCTTTGACGTCGGATGCGGAAACAGAGCCTCTTTCTATGGACGAAGAAGATGATATGAATGTGCAGAAAAGTACAGAAAATCATGTATCAATGCCTCAGGAGGAGGTCCATATGGAGCCGTCCGCGACATCCGAGCAGCCAGCGGGCCAGTTTGGCGATGAAAGTGACTTGACAGACGAGTCAGAACAAGCCAAGCCAAATTCTGAGCCCAATGAACACAAGCCTGTGAAAGAAGATGAAGATTCGTCTCTCTCAGAAGATGTCGGTGATCATACCCTGAAGCCTGGCGACAACGAGGCGGAGTCACAGCACAGCGCTTTGGATGGTCTCGCTGTCTTGGCAGCATCTGAGACAGAGGGTGAGAAACATGAACAGGACAGTGTGATCGCTCCTCCATCATCCGTGCTGACGCCGGAAGCCTCGCAGGACGAGGCAACAGATGACATGGAAGCAGATGACGAAGAAGAGGACGACGAGGAGGAGCCCATACCAAACAAAGGAACACGGAAAGAGCCATCTCTGCACCGTGCTGTCATGGCTGCTGTAGGAAAGCGTCGTGCAGCAGCCACGGGTGGTGCACCGAGTCTGCTCGTGCAGCCCGATGCAGATGCCTCGAATCCGCCATCAGCAAGCACGAGCCGACAGGGCAGTCCCGTGGAAGACGTGCCGACCAAGGAAGAGACACCGGCAGAAGATGAGTCCGCTGAGACGGGTGGGCAAGCTACGGAAGCTGCTGAGAACGAAGATGAGGCCTCCGATCATCGCCAAGAAGCACTCGAGCAACTGACGCGCATCGAGTTGGGCTTTGTTATGCTGCGACAGCGACTTTATGCAGAACGCATAGAGGAGTTGGAACGCGAGGCAAACATGATCCATCAGGGCACGCATCCAGAAATTCAAATGCTACATACCCTTATTGATCTGCGCAAGGAAAAGCGACTCAGGTACCTGGGTATGTGGCTGCAGTGCAGCATTCGTGAACATGAACGGCGGGCGCAGGCTGAGGAAAAGATTGCATGGGTCAACTGGCGCGACTGTGCAGCATCGTTACGACGCGATATGATGTGTGATATGGACCGCAAGCGACGCAAGCTGGAACGCGAAAAGCGGATGCTCGATGCGCCGCAACCCATGCGAAGATATCAGCCATTCGAGGCTGAATTCGCGCATAAGCCACCTTCTTATTCGCGGTGGACACGGCAGAGGCCTGACCAGTACTTGCCCTATGGTGCCTCACTGCGAGACCCACGCAGCTTTGTGGCCTTCCCGGACGTTCGCGGCCTAGAAGAGTACGACGTGTGGATGGATATGGAGCAGATGGGCATTCGTCCTATGCCCATGCCGCCGCCCACGTACTTGCGCCCTGATGACATGCCCCCGCATGAGATGTACGCTGCGCCATCGTACGCGGGCGGCTTACCTGGCAGCGAGCCTATGGGATACTATGGACCGCCCGAGGCGGGTCCGCCGTACGTCGAGCATTCACGGCCTTTGCCGCCGGTGGCCGCGCCATACGAGGGCATGTACGTCGAGCCGATGGAAATGTCATCGCATCCTGCAGATCTTGAAGGGGCACCGCCAGCGGCCGCACCACCCCTGCCCCCGTCGCGAGGACTCCCAGCCCAGCTCGGACCGCCGCCGTCTGCTGCAGGTCGACCGCCATTTGCGGCCGAGCAGCCGATGGGCATACCCATATCGCATGTGGTACGTGCATAATACATATGATACACTAAGGGAGCGGTTCGCTACTGCTAGAGAGGCGATTCAAGTGCAGGTAGACATCTGTGCCGTAGCCTTCCATCGAGATAAGCTTAAGGTCACCGCCAAAGTAGCGGGCGTACAAACGCGCCAGCGGAAGGCCGTAGCCAAAGCCAGCCATGGGGGCAAGGAAGTCGGACGTCTGGAAATCCGGGTCCAAGTCGTCCGGTCGAGCCGTGGTATACGTATACGTCCACACTAATGGGACTTCGCTGCGGGGGATACCGCCTCCTTCGTCGCTGATTTTGATCGTGATATCTTCTTTGCCTTCCACAACAATGACCTTGATCGGTGGATAGTGATCCTCACGCTCCACGCCGTAGCGCTCGACCACCGCACGCAGCGAATTTTTCATGAGCTCAAATATCATGTGGTTTAGGTGGCTGGGCATATACATAAACATGAGATTTGGAGGGCACACCAGTTGCACAGGCGGTGCACGAAACAGGCCATAGTGTTCCTCACACACAAACCGGGCATTCTCGATCGCCTCGTGAGCTACCGCACCCACGTTGGTGTTCGTACATATGATCCCCACGAATTTCTCTGGCTCTGTGCCGCTCACATCACTGATTGCACCTTTGGTAGCCTGTGTCGCGAAATAGTTGAGAGCGCCCTTCTTGGGCGCCATACACGAGCGACCGAGCGCAATGTGCTGCCCAATGAGCATGCGAATGCCAATACGAGACATGTGGAAACGGTCCAGGAACATTTGGATACACGCCTTGTCTTCATCGCCGCCCTTCGCCCGCTTGTACTCCAAAATGCCCTGGGCTAATGTCACGACCACCGCATCATGCCGGTGTTTGACACGCTCCAGACACCGCGTGAAACTGTTATTAAATTCAATCAAAGACAAAGGCCATTCCACGACGTCCATTTGCGCCTGGATCCCATAGCTGAGCATCGGGCGTCGCCGTGAACTCATATTCTCGGCACGTTTGCTGTTGACTGTGAGGTGCGCCTTGGACAGACCATCGTCAAGCGACGCATTTTCTTGTAGACTAGGGTTCGGTGTCGCAGGTAGTTTATCAGTCTCCATATCTTGAAGTGATGCCCTGTACAACTTTTGTTGCAATGACTCGGGCAAATGTGGTTGAGGAAACGATACGAGTTCCTCAAAGGACTGCGCATACCATTTTTTGACTTTGATAATCGAAGGCATATCGGACATGTTGTCCGGAAGCTCCTGCAAATCCTTGACACGGTGCGCTAGACGAACAGGAAGCTCGTCCATCAAGAACGAGCCCGCAAGGTATAATGTGCCAGGATTGGCATTCCGTCCAAAGATGACCATCTGCCGTAAGGAAACAGCAGTGGGCGCAAAGGAAGCAAACTTGTTAATTTTAGACCATAGCTTGGATGATATGTTGTATGTCCTGCATGTTAGAATAGGAATACGTACATCCCTCGGACGATTGTTCGTTCAACGCCGGCTCACGAGTCATACAGCTCGTATTCTTATCGATGGAGGCAACCCCAGATCGGACGTCTCCTTCTTGCCACGTGGTGTCACGTGCAGTCATGCCAGCGGGCCAGGTCCGACCTGCTCCGTACACGACGTGGGCGGAAAAGCCACTCGGGCCTCTTTTGTCCACTAGCTGCGTAGAATCATCATGATGGCCTCTCGGATCGCTTCCCGCAGTGCGCAGGGTAAGTTGCGACTACCTAACATGTTAGCTGCGACTCGCCGCGTTCTCTCCGCTTCGGTGCCGCGCCAGGCCGTGATGCCCGCTTCGATGATGACAAGCACTCCGTATGTATCATGGTGGTTGATGGGGAATGATAATACTAACACAGGCGCACCTTTCGCCACGAATACAGTACTCGCTTCTACTCTGACAGTATGTTTCCACGATCCTAATCAGAGCTAACCGCGCAGAGCCGACGCCCGAGGCCAAGGCCACGTCCATCATTGACTCGCTCCCAGGCAACAGCCTCATCTCTAAGACGACGTGGGTGACGCTCGGTGCTGGTCTCACTGCCTTTGGCGTATCGAATGAGCTTTACGTTGCTAACGATGAGACCGTGATCCTTGCTGGCTTCCTGATTTTCGCTACGCTTCTTGGACGTAGCGTGGCCAAGCCGTACACCAACTGGGCTGACTCGACGATCGCCAAGATTTCTGGCATCCTGAACGAAGCCCGTTCGGGTCACACACAAGCTATCCAGACTCGTATTGACTCGGTTAACGAGAAGAAAGACGTTGTCGATGTGACCAAGGGTCTCTACGATCTTGCCAAGGAGACCGTGCAGGCCGAGAAGGAGGCCTTTGAGTTGAAGCAAAAGACACAGCTTGCCGCCGAGGTGAAGCAGGTGCTAGACAGCTGGGTGCGCTACGAGGCCCAGGAGCGTGACGCTGAGCAGCGCCTCCTGACTGAAACCGTTATCGAGAAGGTTACACAGACGCTGCGCGACGACAAGACTCAGAAGCAGATCCTCGATGGTGCTGTGGCTGAGATTGAACGTACGTTTTATTCGCGATGGATGATGGCTAATGTACACAGAGCTCGTGAAGAGCAAGAAGATCTAAGATATAGGAGGATGTATGTAGCATGGCTCACGATGCTTCTCTCCTTATGAAAATGCCACTAGGTGTGCAAGGCGACGACGCTTGGCAATCTCTTCTTCGGTCAGTGTTCGCTTTTGGCCGGCGGCGGCGCCTGTTGTTGGTGCGTCTTGGGACATAGGAAGAGATTCCCCCTCGGGTTCAGTGGCAGTTGGCACGGACGAAGCGGGCCTGGGCAGGTGAGCAGGCGGCGTAGGCAAAACACCTATACGGAAGTAATCGTGCTGCAGCGCCTCGGAGGAGCGAAGCCGACGAAGTGGATCATAGCGCAAGCATTGGCTCAAAAAGTCGAGCGATTCGGGCGACGCAGCGGTAAATAAGAGGGATAGGTTTTGCTTAGGAAATTGCTCAAACGGTCGGTAGAGAGGAAGGGACTGGTGCTGGGGCCAATCAGCACTCGTGGGCGTACCAAGAGCACGGAAAATAGTGGTGAGTTGAGCGGCATCGGATTCGCCTGGTAGGTACGGTGTACGAAGCATGAGTTCAGCGAAAATGCATCCCACAGCCCACATATCAACAGCAGCTGAATACGCTCGACTGCCCAACAAGAGCTCAGGAGCACGATACCAACGTGTCACGACCTGTGACGTCATCCGAGCACCAGGATCGCCGCATTCTCTTGCCAAACCAAAGTCAGCAATTTTGAGCTCACCACTGGGCGATACGAGCAAGTTACCAGGCTTTAAATCGCGATGAAGGCACCAATTCCTGTGGCAGTATTCGATACCCCGACAAAGCATATTCATCCAGCTTTTGATATCGCTCTCTCGAAACAGTAGAGAGCGGTCCTTAATTATAGCTTCTAGATCTGTGTTGAGGTATTCAAGCACAAGATTGATGGATTGTATAGATGCTCCTGATGAAAATACATCCAGCAGCGCCACAATATTAGGGTGCTGTAGTTCTTTGAGGAATTTGAACTCGCGCATGGCCGTAATATCAATGCCGTCACGCGTCCCAGCAGCAGCCACCTTGAGCTTTTTGATAGCTACTTTGGCGCCAGTTTCCGCATCCCGTGCCAGAAATACGGAGGCAAAGGTACCTTCACCGATCTTGTCGATTTTTTCATACTTAGAGCGTACCTTGTCGTTCAGTTCCTGCGTCTCTCGACTGGCCATAGTGGCGTCTGGGCAATTCAGGGTCCGCCAAACATCAATAGGCCCAATTTAGGAAGTGGAGGCATCCCAAGGCTCGTGCCCTTATACCAACAGTACCATTAGCGCATGGAGCGAGAACAAGATCTCCAAAGTGAGCCTGTTGAGAATGAGCAGGTCGCTAATGAACAGAAAGTCTCTGAGTCTGTCTTGGGAGCAGATCATCCTGGACAGTTGAATGATACCACTCCCAATAAGCCTGAACCTAAAGAAGACACGAGTTTACAAGAAACAACTCCTACGGCCCGTGCCAATGACAAGGGTAAGGAGAGATCTATCGATCCCGTGCCACCTGAGGAAAGTAATACTTATACATCAAAGCGAGCTCAGGTACCTACTGAGAAGCCTTTTGACTTTAATCGGTTTCTCGAGCAAATGAAGCATAAGAGCGCCGTGCCTGTCAACGAGTACGTTAGGAGTTTTTTCCGCGGCTTCACGAGGCGCCCTTACAAGCCAGATGAACAGGCGAAACTGATTTTCGACTTTCTCGACTTTATTGCTGCGCGTATGCTTGAAGCGACTGTATTTGCAGAGCTGCCACCGAGAGAGTTTGATCAAGCAACTGAAGCCATGGAAAAACTCGTGATGAATCGCCTGTATACCTATACCTTTTCGCCTGCCATTGCGATGGAGGGTCGTTGGACTGTACAGACTGACGATTTAGAACGTGACCGTGTCTTGTCAGAACGTATTCGCTTGTTTGCTTGGGTGCGTGAAGAACAATTGGACGTCAAAAAAGGCCAGCACTCCGAGCGGTTCTACATTTTTGCGGCGCAGGAGCTCAACAAGGTCAACCACTACAAGGCGCCTCGTGATAAAATGATTTGTATTCTCAACTGCTGTAAAGTGATCTTTGGACTGATTCGACACCTTGGCTCTGATGAGAGTGCCGATGCTTTCATGCCATTGTTGATTTTGGTGGTACTGCGTGCAAATCCACCCAACTTGATTTCGAATTGGGAGTACATTCAGCGCTTTCGCAGTCCACCGCGCCGGACAAGCGAGTCAGAATATTATTTGTCGAGTCTTGCTGGTGCTATTGCCTTTATTGAGCAGATGGATCACACGACACTCTCCCACACTACACAACTTGAGCTCGATGAGCGTATTCAGCGCGAGGCAGCCCGTATGGAGGAGGAAGCAGCCGAGAAAAGTGAGTCAACATCGCGGCCCTTCTCAGTCACAGCCTCCATGGCCGCCGTATCGTTGGCCGACGACACTCGTGCCTTTATCCAGCGCACCGGCGAAGCAGCGCGTCATGGTCTGAATCGCCTCTTTACAGAACGTCCTGACATGATTGGTTCTGAAATGCAACCTATGCCATCTACGCGAGTTGCCTCTCAGCCAGAAACGCCGGCTCCCTCGACCATACCCAACTCGAAGCCTGCGCGTGGCGAGGCACCAAATGCGCCACTACGTGGTCCTGTGTCGAGTCCTATGCTGCCAGATTCGCCTGCGTCTGTATCCACACCGCATACCCGAACGGATGCCGTGCCGCGCTGGCGCAGTGGGCTTGTACCTCGTTTTGGTGAAGATGAGGATGACGACTTGCGCGATTCGCCGTCGCATCATGTGGCCGCTATACGCTACGTTGAAGACGACCAGTCGTTAGTGGCAGGCGAAGAGCCCCAAGACGAAGAAGAGGTATCGGTTGACGTCTCTGTGGCAATACAAACACTGCAGTCAATCTTCCCGCAGGCTGATCCGTCTGTCCTGCAGCTCGTGCTGGAAGAATGTGGCTATCATGTAGAGACATCGATTGACCGTCTGCTCGAAATGACATAGCAACATCCATTTACGCTGCTTTGCCTTTCGCCCTCGTCATTTTTTTGGCCGCACCACGCTGTGGAAGCTTTACGCGTTCACGACCTTGGCCCACCTTCGACGTCAGTTTGGACGCTTGCTTCTTTTCTTGCTTCTTTTGCAAACGTCGAGCCTGGCGCTCAGGATCTGATTTCTTGGCCAGATCGCGTTGCTCCTTGGACAATGTGGCCAAGTACGCGGCTTTGGCCCGACTGGGCCGCGCCAGCGTAGGAGACGAGCCGTTCGGAGTAGGAGCTCCGCTGGATCGCGAGCGAGCCAGGCTTTCCGGTATGGACCGCTTGTTGGGTGTTTGCGGTGCGTCCGACACGGGCCGCCGCCGCTTGCGCTCATCACCGGTCGTGGCCTTGCATCGCGACACGCGCAACGCACGCTTATGGAGCTTAATACGTCGACGAAACTCTTGGCCTTCTTGGAGATCGATTTTTTTAGCACTCTTCACTTCCCCTTGTCGCAAGGTCTGGGGCCGTCCAGCAGCCACAAACACTTCCTCTGCTTCAGCCAAAGCCACCATTTCATCGACACACAACGGATCAACGAACTTTACGTACGCAAAGCCCTTTCCAAGCTGCGTTGCTTTATCGCGCACAATACGCACACTCTGAACCCATTCACCAGGCAATGGCTCCGTGTGAACGGGAGTGCCATCAAGTCGAACAGCATGAGAAGTGACTTCGGGCGGTGGTCCACGTTCCTCGCACATGAGCTTTTCGAACAGCGCACGCACTTCCTCTTCATGTGCCTCAAAGTCTAGATTTCCCACGAAAATCGTGCGTTTGGGGTCAATCGTACTTGCGCTCCGGTGACTTAGGGGTGTACCGTCAGGGAGAATCACCTTGTCAAGTTCAGCGTCGACGATCTCGTGCATGTCCAAGGACTGTACCACATCCGCACGCAAGTGTCGTTCATGAAATAGGGTATTATCCAGCGCACGAGCGAGGAGCGTCGTCAGGATGGGGCCGGTGAGTTTCTCCTCCGGTGCATTCGATGCTTGCTTGTGTTTATGTACCAGAGAAGGATCTCCAATGCGCACATATGCATTTACGCTATCTGCGCGCTCATTCAGGTCCAGGTTAATATATGCGATTTTGCGTTTCTGCTCGGACGTGAGGGGTGGTGGTGCCTCTTTTTCAGAGATGCCTTTCAGCTCACGGAATTTACGTGCTCGTTCACGTCGCTTATCTCCTACAGCCGGGCCAGCGGAGACGCCAGACATGTCGGATGTCGGGACACGGAAAGAAACGCTTCGGAAACGGAGTGATACAACTTCTGTGCACGATGGGTATGGCGACATACGCACAATGTGTCGCTGCAGTTCTTTGCGGACCGCACGACTTGTCATAGCGGATATAGGCACATTACCCAAGAATATAGTGCGCTTGTTTCTTACTTCTTCTGTGTCATTTTCGTCTTCTAGCGTGGGTTTCTTTTTGCGCTTCTTGTCCAATGCGCCACTCAAGACCATCTCTGCTGTCTTTTCTTCGTCCCAGTCACCGTCTTCCTGAGACGATACATGATCCTCGTCGTTTACATCTTGATCAGATGTGTCACTTTTTTCTTGTTTCTCTTCATCGATGGATTCGTCTTGTCCCTCTTCGTCGTCATCCTCTTCATCCACATGGTCTTCCTCACCATGTTCGGCATGATCGTCGCGCTCATGGAGGATGGGCTTCTGGGCAGGGGGCGGCGCTGAAAACATAGCATCGAGTTCAGTATCAAAAGACCCCTTTGAAGCTGCATGAGGCGCTGGTGCACCCGCTGACACTTTAGGCGGCATCGTGGAGCACCCAAGACAGAGGAGCAACCTGGGCTTGATGAGCCTACTTTTTTCGGATCACGTGCCAAGCGACGCGCCGCCTCAGGTATAGAAAAAGCAGGGGTCTACGTGTATGGTATGTGCCTAGATGGACCGTTTTTCGTAGAAACGACGGAACTTTTCATCCACATTCTTGAGGTAGTATGAGTGGGGCCATATATCCTCGAGGCTGCCTTTCGGCTCATAACTGACAGCATTGTGCGTCTTTTCGCGTGTCTGCAGCGCATCCACGTAGGCAGAAGGTGAGACAATCTGCATGTTCTGGAGACGCGCCTCCAAATTCAGCGTCTCGCGAATTTGCTCCGTGGATCCAGCCACGCGGATCGTGAAGATGGACGCGGCGCAGCCCGAGCCAAACGAGTACATCAGCACACGCTTGCCCTTTAGATCTGCGTCAGACACGTTCGAGACGAGCGAGGCGAGGCCGCCGTATAGGGACCCTGAATACATATTACCGCAGCGGCGCACCGTCGTCATGCCTGGCTCAAGCTTGGATGCCATGGCCGACTTGCTCAATGCCATGAATGTTTTTTCCAAGTCCTTGTTCATAATGCTCTGATAACGGTCCACTTCCTTGAATTCCGGTGGGATGGAAGCATACTTTTCGCTGGCTGAGTCCACCAAATAGTCGTTGAAGAAAAGACGCGCAAAGCCTTTCTGCACGAGTTTAGCGTAGGGACTGTGTAGAATAGCAAAGTCAACTTGGTCCATCGTGAAGGCAGTGCGTTCATCCGACGACTTTTTCTCGAAGGTAGGTAGGCCTTTCTTCTCCGCCATCTTGGCATACTTGAGACGGAAAGCATCGTAGGCCTTATCAATGGAGCCCAGGTAGGCATACAGCGTCTGTGGACCATCGACCTGGGGGTACTCAGACGAAAGGTCGGGCTTGTAGAAATCCCACATGTTCGACATGTGCGAGCCATGGATCGGCTCCAACACAAGAGGCGCATCGGGTCCGATGAGCATGGCCACGGAGCCAGCACCACCCACTGGGCGCGCACTGCCCTCGGCATAGATGGCAATGTCACCAGCAAACACAAGCGCGTCGCGACCATCCCAACTGCTGCTCTCCATCCAGTTCACTGCATTAAAAAGTGCGGCCGTGCCACCGTAGCACGCGTTCTTGGAATCAATACCTTCAATGTCGGTGTTGCCGTGTTTTTCAAACAGGTCCATCAGCACTGTTTTGACCGACTTGGACTTGTCAATGATGGTCTCTGTGCCGACATCAATACGACCAATCGACTTTGGGTCGATATGGTATTTTTCAAGCAGGTTGGATACGGTCGTCAGCGCAAACGAGTTGATGTCTTCGCGGTCGTCTGTGAAGGCCATGTATTGCTGACCAAAGCCGATGGTGTACTTGCCCTTGGACACGCCATCGAAATCCTCAAGCTCATCCTCTGAGATGCAGCGCTTGGGGAAATACACCTCGATGGCCTTGATACCAATGTTGGTGGGGCGTTCCATGCTGGAAAAAGGGTAGGAGTGGGGTGTCGATCAGGTCGACCGCCGGCGTTGATGACTTTATACGCAGGGCGTGTCAGACGCTTACGAAAGCATGTGACAGGAATGGCGTGGTTTGCTGGTGGGCCTACACAAGCTATTGGGGCTTTATGCGTCACGAAGCCGAATCGCGCAGTGAGCGACTTTGGCCCCAAATCCACGGCAGGGGCGTGGAGGTATGAGTCGCGATTGGAGCGGTCTCGGCCATCAGGGGCACGAGTGAGCGGCGCTTCCGTGAGGATGTGGGTGGGATGGGCGACATGGATGCGGGGCGCTTTCGGAGCGTGCCGCGCTGCTCAAAGACGGAGAGAATAGCGCGTCGGAATTCATGTTCTTCCCGCATCCAGACAGAGGAGACGCGACGACTGGGTGCGGTGCGTGGATCTATCGCCATATCTTCTGAGACCCAGTCTTCGAGTTCTTTTTCAAAGCTCGTATCATCCAGTAGATCTGCATCGAGTTCAGCAGCGTCGTGCAGTGGGTCGTCGTCAGCGAACCATTCGTCGTCGTGCACTTGGGTCTTGATGCCCAGTGATGGTGGTATACCGGATGGGCGCTGACGTTTTCGTTCGCTCGAATCTGGCTGGGTATATGGATGCACCAAGGACGATGGGAATGTGTACGTGTCCGGGCGGGTGCGGGGGACCAACTCCTCGAGCGCGAGGTCGGCCCACACACTCACGTCCGGATGCAGCTCTTCGGGAGCGCGAAAGAGGGACGCATAGGATCGCTCACATGGCCCTGGACCGACGCGTTGAAATGGCCATGTGGGGGCAGCCGACGTGGTTTGCATTTGTGCTCGCAATTGCAAGTGTGGCGCGAGCGTGATATGGCCGTCTGCATCGATGCTGTACGGCAAAGGCCCTGCCTCTTCTTCATGAGACTCAAGTGCAGATTTGGCATGTATAGACCCGGTAGCGACAGAGCATAGCGCTTCTTTTTGCGAGCCTGCCAGCATGCGCATCGACATGTGCGAACAAATACGCGGATCAAGCTTCGGCTGCGAAGATCCGGGAGGCTGAAGCGTATGCGGGGCGTGATGGATCCAGTAGGCATTGCCTAGAGGATACGATGGATGCTGTTCCACAGGCAGCGTGTCGTGATGCAAGTCTTCCGTGGCCGGAAGCAAGTGTTCCGGCACCTGGATCACCTCGTCATGCAGGGATGTGGGCGGGACCGGCTCGTCCTCAATGAACGGGTGCTGTGTGATAGGATTGAAAAATTGCGGATCCAACGACTGGAGCAGCTGCGGAAACGCAAGCTGTGACGCGTTCGCTGCCTCTACGCCGCGTCGGCGCGGCAGCAAATGCGCATCCAACATGGGGTCAGTGGAGGTATAAGACTACAGGGCCATTTTCTGGCGCCACTGCTCGTAGTGGGCCAGCATCGACGGCGTGATGCGGCGTTGCATCGCACGTGCCGCCTTGTCGAAATGCCTATGAGAGATGCGGGTGCACGAGAGATCTTCTTTTAGCGCGCACAGGCCGGCTTCTTGACAGATCGCGACGACTTCGGCGCCTGAGCACCCCATGGCCAGCTCGGCGACTACGCGCAGATCGACGTCCTCATCCAGGGCCATGCGTTTCGTGCGCATCGTTAAGATACGTTCGCGGACGGTGGCGTTGGGCATGCCCACGTACAAGAGACGATCGATGCGGCCAGGGCGGAGTAGAGCCGGGTCAATGCATTCGGGCCGATTCGTGGCCGCCACGACCACGACGTGGCTCTCGGCATCGATGCCGTCCATTTCGGTGAGCAGGCTCGCCACCATCCGATCGCTCGAGCCGGCGCTCTGGTCCATTCCACGCACACCTGATATAGCATCAAGTTCATCGAAAAAGACAATCGATGGGGCTGCGGTGCGAGCGCGTCGAAACACGTCGCGGATCGCCCGCTCCGATTCGCCGACGTACTTGCTCACCAGCTCTGGGCCGCGCACGGCTAGAAAGTTGAGTCCACTTTCGCGCGCGAGTGCCTTGGCTGTGAGCGTCTTGCTGCATCCAGGTGGTCCATACAGCAAGGCACCGCGCGGTGGATCTATCCCAAGCCGGGCGAACGAGGCGGCATGCTTCAGGGGCCATTCGACACACTCTTGGACCTGTCGCTTGATGCTCGCGTCGTCGTCATCGGCGATATGATCCCAAGTCACCTTGGGCGTTTCGACAAACACTTCGCGCATGGCGGAGGGCCGTACGACGTTCTGCGCCGCGCTAAAGTCGGACATGCTCACCTTTTCAGGGCTCTGCGTGAGCGAAAGGGACGCGAGCGAGTCGGCTAAAGGCGCGTGAAGGCGGCGCGCTATCGTGGCCATACCTGCCTCGCGCACCAGCGCGGCCAAGTCGGCCCCGACGTAGCCATGCGTCCGCGTGGCCAAGTCGTTCAGATCCTGCTCGGACAACGAGTGCGGCACATGCTTGAGCATCACTTGGAGAATCGCGTGCCGAGCGAGCGAGTCTGGTACCCCGATCTCAATGTCGCGATCGAGGCGACCGGGCCGACGGAGCGCAGGATCGACGGCATTGGGCCGATTCGTAGCGGCGATCACCACGACATGATGCGACTCTATGCCGTCTAGGAGTGTCAGCAGCGTCGCGACGACGCGTCGTTCGACTTCGCCTGCTCCCTCAGCATGCAGAGATGCATCGCCATCGCGTCTCGGTGCCAATGCGTCGATTTCGTCCATAATAATGATGCTGCGTGCATGCGACGCGGCACTTTCAAAGACGGCGCGCAGCTTGGACTCGGTCTCGCCGTGGTACACGGAAGAGAGCTCAGGGCCATGGATCGTGAGTACGTGCGCGTGCAGCGAGGCGGCGACGGTCCGTGCCAGCGACGTTTTGCCTGTGCCGGGTGGGCCGTACAGCAGCACACCACGCGGCGGAGTGAGGCCGTACTGCGCAAAGAGCTGTGGCTGCGTGAGGGGCAGCTCGATGAGTGTGCGTATCGCGGCGATCTGTGTGTCAAGACCGCCGAGGGCGTGGTACGCCGAGGCGTCGACCAGAGGCGCCGCTTGGGTGGTTTCCTCGAGGGTCAAGTGTGTGTCTCGCGTCACGAGGACCACGTCGCTCGTCACGTTGGACGGGCGCAGCGGTCGTGCCTCATACACATGTCCGAGCAGCGTGATACGCCATGCCCTATGGAGAGCGACGGCCCCCATATCCACGAGCGTGTGCATCAGCAGGGCGTGCAGCAGGGGCGTCGGGGCCGTATCCAAGGCGACCGTCAGACGCGGCACGGTCGGTGCATCCCGCACGCACGCCACGATCACGTCTCGGCCCAGGGGATCTGCCGAGAGGCTGGA